>CEAH01016421.1_pt1 | contig 13934 bp, 10 predicted proteins | sample 557571 | NCBI WGS metagenome assembly CEAH01 (sample SAMEA3182092, study PRJEB8094) | gut metagenome | biome: human; feature: gut; material: Stool; isolation source: human stools | place: Canada | collected 2013-11-25
GCTCTCGTTACAGGTGCTTCTTACGGTATCGGTTTTGCTATCGCATCTGCTTTTGCAGAACAAGGTGCTACTGTTTGTTTTAACGACATCAATCAGGAGTTGGTAGACAAAGGTATGGCTGCATACGCTGCAAAGGGAATTAAGGCTCATGGTTATGTATGCGACGTAACAGACGAACCGGCTGTTCAGGCTATGGTTGCTACTATCGCAAAAGAAGTAGGTACAATTGACATCCTTGTAAATAACGCAGGTATTATCCGCCGTGTTCCTATGCACGAAATGGAAGCTGCTGATTTCCGTAAAGTAATCGACATCGACTTGAATGCTCCGTTTATCGTTTCCAAGGCTGTTTTGCCTGCTATGATGGAAAAGCGTGCCGGTAAGATTATCAACATCTGTTCTATGATGTCTGAGCTGGGTCGTGAAACTGTTTCTGCTTATGCTGCCGCTAAGGGTGGTCTGAAGATGCTGACTCGCAATATCTGCTCTGAATATGGCGAATACAACATCCAGTGTAATGGCATCGGCCCGGGTTACATCGCTACTCCGCAAACTGCTCCTCTTCGTGAGCCGCAGGCAGATGGAAGCCGCCACCCGTTCGATTCATTCATCTGCGCCAAGACTCCGGCCGGCCGTTGGCTGGATCCGGAAGAATTGACCGGTCCTGCTGTATTCCTTGCATCAGAAGCTTCTAACGCTGTCAACGGACACGTTCTTTACGTAGACGGTGGTATCCTTGCTTACATCGGAAAACAACCGAAATAATGTAAGATAAACTATATCCGGTAAGGTGATAGAATGGCAAAAGAGCATACTCTTTTCATCTGTCACCTTATTTTTTATTTAATAAGAATCAATCATGAAAAAGATATTTATTCTGTTTGCCGTTGCTTTTATCGGCTTTGCTTCCTGCGTCGAAAGCAAGCAGGTTATGACAGTGACCGTGACCAATCCTCTGGGTTTAGAGCGTGCGGGAGAGATGATTGAAGTGCCGATGAGCGATGTCGTTGCCAAGTTGAAGCTGGCCGATACAGCGCAAATTGTGGTGCTTGACATAGACGGACAGCAAGTTCCGTATCAGGTGACGTATGATGAGAAGGTTGTTTTCCCGGTTACGGTGAAAGCGAATGGTACAGCCACTTATACTATCCAACCGGGCACTCCGGAACCTTTCAACGTAATTGCCTGCGGCAAATATTATTCCGAACGTCTGGACGACGTTGCATGGGAGAATGACCTGGGCGGTTACCGTGCTTATGGTCCTGCATTGCAGGCAAGAGGTGAACGTGGCTTTGGTTATGACCTCTTTACGAAGTACAATACCACCCAGCCAGTTCTTGAAGGTATGTACGCTGAAGAACTCAATAAGGAAAAGCGTGCCAAGATAGCTGAACTGAGAAAAACAGATCCTAAAGCGGCTTCTGAACTGCAAAGAGCCATTTCCTATCATATCGATCACGGTTATGGAATGGACTGTTATGCCGTAGGTCCTACGCTGGGTTGCGGTACGGCTGCTTTGATGCAGGGCGACACGATCATCTATCCATACTGTTATCGCACGCAGGAAATCCTTGATAATGGTCCGTTGCGTTTCACGGTGAAACTGGAATTTAATCCGTTGGTAGTCCGCGGTGATTCTAATGTGATAGAGACGCGTGTGATTACTCTGGATGCGGGTTCGTACCTCAATAAAGCCGTAATCTCTTATACAAACCTGAAAGAGGCAATGCCTGTAACCACCGGAATCGTTCTCCGTGAGCCGGACGGCGTTGTTGCAGCCGATGCGGCGAATGGCTATATTACTTATGTAGATCCTACCACCGACCGCAAGGGAGGAAACGGCAAGATATTCATCGGTGCTGCTTTCCCTGCACAGGTGAAGGAGGCTAAAGTGGTGCTTCTTTCTGAAAAGGAAAAGAAGGAGCGTGGCGGAGCCGACGGTCATGTGTTGGCTATCAGCGAATACGAACCGGGTTCTGAATATACTTATTACTGGGGTTTTGCCTGGAATAAGGGGGCTATCAAAACTGTGGATGTTTGGAATAAATACATGGCCGAATATGCTCAGAAATTACGTGCTCCGCTGACGGTAGCATATTAGTAGCAAGTTTAAGAACTGAAAATAGCTGAAAAGTGGGGATTCCTGTAACTATATGGGAATTCCCATTGTTTTTTTTAGTAGAAATAATCTGCCGCGCAAGAAGGAATCCGGAGAGGAACGTTTAGTGTATATTTGTTATGAAAGGGGATAACCGATTGATTTAGTTCTAGCAGAACTTGGTACATTGCTGATCGTGAACTTTCCGTCTACATTGGTAGTAGTTCCGATAGCTGTGCCCTTTACTAGTACGGATGCCCCTACAACAGGCTGATTGTCTTCTTCTGAAATGACAACCCCTGTGATTGTTTTAGGTGTTTGGGCAATCGCCAGACCGATTCCTGCTAATAAGCAGGCCAATAACAACACAAATCTTTTTTTCATACGCTCACTAAATATTTGGTTAATATAATAGTTGTCTATTTGCTTGTATGCTTTTTGCAAAAATAAGCACATTTTATTAAAAACAAAACAAAACAATGAAAAATATATCAATTTGTTTGCGAATTAATTTGAAAGAACTATATCGAATTCAATTCTCATGAATCCATGTATATTATGTGCTTATTAACATTTTGTTATTATTAATAAGGTATATGATTATTCTAAGTACCCATAAAATTGGAATATCTTCTAAAAGAACAAGCTTAATTATATTGAAAATTTACACTTATTATTTTAGGGGAATTTAAGACCGGACGATTTGTGATGAGAGTAAATCGTGATGAAAAACATCTACATAATTTCTGAAATACCTTTCCTCAAATATAAAAATAACCAGTTAAAGGTGGCGTATTACTTAATGATAATTAAATAGACATATTGCTGTTATTATGCAATATGATTACAATTATGAGTAACATATATATTCTCGTAAGCGTTCGATATGGAGAAGTATTTTTAATTCCTTGCATTTTTATTCTATATCCTGTACTTATACCAAAATATTTGCAAACAGAAGGAAGCAGAATATCATTTTGACAGTTATGTTTTAAGTGATTTTATTGACAATTATTCCCGAAATTGTAAAATACAGATGTTACAATATTAAGTTCTGCTAGAACTTTGAAAATCAGCTACATCGGGATGAAAGCGCAAGAAGTATCCATTAAACCGGGGACGATGAAAATCGTTATGCAGCCGGATGCCGAAGTACTGGACGAAGTCGTGGTTACAGGTATGACAAAAGTAGACAAGCGTCTTTTTACTGGTGCGGCCGATCGTTTGACAGCGGCAAGTGTAAAGCTGGATGGTCTGCCTGATATTAGCCGTGGACTGGAAGGCCGGTCTGCCGGCGTATCTGTTCAAAACGTATCCGGTACCTTTGGTACAGCTCCTAAAATCAGGGTTCGTGGTGCCACGTCAATTTATGGTAATTCCAAACCATTGTGGGTAGTAGATGGCGTTATTATGGACGATGTCGTAGAAGTCAGTGCCGATCAATTATCTTCGGGAGATGCGGTTACTTTGATTAGTTCGGCTATTGCGGGGTTGAATGCAGATGACATTGAGAGTTTTCAAATATTGAAAGACGGTTCGGCAACTTCTATTTACGGAGCGCGTGCAATGTCGGGTGTGATTGTTGTTACTACTAAGCAGGGTAAGGCGGGTACAAGTAGGTTGAGTTACACGGGTGAGTTTACTATGCGGATGAAGCCGTCTTACCGTAACTTTAACCTGATGAATTCTCAAGACCAAATGGGGATTTATAAAGAAATGCGTGATAAAGGTGATTTGAACTTTGCCAGCGTGTATCGTGCTTCCAATAGTGGTGTGTATGGGAAAATGTATCAGTTGAATAACTGGTATGACAAAACCAACGGAATGTATGGTCTTGCTCAAACTCCTGAAGCTCAGAATGCTTATCTGCGCGAAGCCGAATATAGAAATACCGATTGGTTCGACTTGCTTTTCAGTAATGCCATTATGATGAATCACTCCGTCAGTTATGCTACCGGTACGGAGAAATCCACTTCTTATGTCTCAGTAAGTGCCATGGTCGATCCCGGCTGGATGTTGCAAAATAAGGTGCAACGATACACGGCTAATTTGAATAATAGTTATAAGATAGTCAAAGACTTGTCGCTCAACGTGATTGCCAATGCTTCTTATCGTCAGCAGAAAGCTCCGGGAACATTGGGACAGAGTTCTGATGCAGCTTCCGGCACAGTGAGCCGTGGATTTGATATCAATCCTTATAGTTATGCTCTGAACACTTCCAGAACCCTTGATCCGAACGAGTATTATATGCGTAACTATTCTGATTTTAATATTTTCAACGAACTGAATGCCAACAATATCTCTTTGGACGTTATCGATTTGAAGTTTCAGGCGGAATTGAAATGGAAACTTTTCCGCAAACTGGAACTGAGCGCTTTAGGCGCCTTGAAGTATTCCGCCACATCACAAGAACACAAAATACGCGAAAACTCAAACCAGGCATTGGCATACCGGGCTATGGGAGATGGCACGATTATCAACCGTAACTCATGGCTGTATAAAGATCCGGATGATCCTTATGCACTTCCGGTGTCTATCTTGCCTAAGGGAGGTTTTTATAATACAGCGCAATATAAGATGCTGAGCTATGACTTCCGTGCTGCTGCTTCATATAATGATGTGTTTAATGATACGCATATTGTCAACGTTTATGCAGGTATGGAATCGAATGCTCAAAATCGTACGGCAAATAGCTTTGACGGCTGGGGGATGCAGTATGAAAACGGTGAAATTCCTTTCTTTGATTACCTTGCTTTCAAGAAACTGCGCGAGGGTAATACAAACTATTATGACCTTACTAATACCAAGAAACGTAACGTAGCTTTCTTCGGAACTGCCACTTACTCATATAAGGGACGGTATATCATTACAGGCACAGGTCGTTATGAAGGCTCCAACCGTTTGGGAAAGTCACGCTCTGCCCGCTGGTTGCCTACTTGGAATATTGCCGGTGCATGGAATATGCATGAAGAGGAGTTTTTCAAGAAACTAGAACCTGCTTTATCTCATTTTACATTGAAAGCCTCGTATAGTTTGACGGCTGATGTAGGTCCGAGTAATGTGTCAAACTCCAAGATTATTATTAACAGCTATACCCCTTGGCGTCCGTCGGCAGGTGTTTCTGAATCGGGATTACAGATTGTAGATCTTGAAAACAGTGATTTGACCTACGAAAAGAAGCATGAGATGAATATCGGTTTGGATATGGGATTTCTTGACAACCGTATCAATCTTGAAGCTGCGTGGTACAAACGTGATAATTATGATTTGATCGGTGCAATTACAACTCAAGGTGTCGGTGGTTCGGTAGAACGTATGGCAAACGTAGCTTCTATGAAGTCCCATGGCTTTGAATTTACTCTCTCTACCCGCAATATCGAAAGCCGTAACTTCCAATGGTCTACCGATTTCATATTCGGATATAATAAGACGGAAGTAACCGATTTCAAGTCACGTTCGCGTGTATTCGACTTGATCTCCGGCGTTGGGTTTGCCCGTGAAGGTTATCCGGTGCGCGGTTTGTTTTCTATTCCGTTCGAAGGATTGGATTCGGATGGCTTTCCGATATTCAGTTTTAACGGAAAAACCGTAACGAAAGCAAACTATGGCAGTCTGAACCTGCAACAATCGACAGATGTGGATTTCCTTAAATATGAAGGTCCTACCGATCCGACTATAACAGGAAGTATTGGTAATATCTTTACCTATAAGAATTTCCGCTTAAATGTATTTGTCACTTACTCCGGTGGTAACAAAGTCCGCTTGGACCCGATGTTCCGTTCGTCGTATAGTGACTTGGATGCCACTCCGAAAGATTTCAAGAACCGTTGGGTGTTGCCGGGTGATGAAAAGGTGACGGACATCCCTGTAATGGCCAGTTCTTTTGAACGCAATCAATATGCGAACCTGAGTATTGCCTACAATTCGTATAACTATTCTACTGCACGCATTGCCAGTGGTGCTTTCGTCCGCTTGAAAGAGGTTTCTCTTTCTTATGATTTTCCGAAAGAATGGCTGAAGTCTACCCCTATCAGTAGTGTCGGATTGAAAATACAGGGTACGAACCTTGCCCTGCTTTATGCAGACTCGAAATTGAATGGGCAGGACCCCGAATTCTTCCGTTCCGGTGGTGTGTCGGCACCTGTGCCCAAGCAGTTTACTTTGACATTGAAAGTTGGATTTTAAATAGTTGAAAGCGTATGAAAACAAGGAATAGAATAATATTATTGCTGGCACTCGCATTGACGTGCATGATTACTTCATGTGAAAGTTATCTGGATACCATGCCCGATCAGCGTACGGAATTGAACTCTGTGAGAAAAGTGAAAGATTTGCTGATGTCTGCCTATTCTACAGCTTCATCCATACAAATGGAAGAATTTATGTCGGATAACCGTATGGACAATGGAGAAAAATATGGTTTTCCTTCCAATATACTGATGCAGGGTTACTATTGGGAAGAAATGACCGATATCAATCAAGATACGCCAAGGTATTTATGGAATGGCTGTTATAGTGCGATTGCTGCTGCTAACCAGGCATTGCAGGCGATTGAAGAACTGGGAGATCCGGAGGAGGCGCAGCCTTATAAGGGGGAAGCGCTGATGTGTCGTGCCTATGGGCATTTTGCTTTAGCCAAAATATTCTGTATGGCTTATGGGGATGATGCAGATACTAATCTGGGAATACCCTATATCACTGCTCCCGAAACAAATGTCGGTGTACAATATGAACGTGGTACATTGGCAGAGACGTATGCCATGATTGATAAAGATATTGAAGAAGGATTACCGCTGATTAGTTCCGAGGCCTATGATATTCCCTTATATCACTTCAATCAGAATGCAGCCTATGCTTTTGCCGCACAATTCAATTTGTTTTATAATAAGTTCGACAAGGCGATTCGTTATGCTACGGAGGCTATTGGTGAGGACCCGTCATCCGTGTTGAGAAATATGGGAGGATATGCTCAATTTCCCAGTTCTATGGAATATACGCTGGCATACATTAGTAGCGACGAACCGGCTAATCTGATGTTACAGCAAACGATGTCATGGTGGGGGAGTAACTATAAATCGGCTTATCGCTACGGTCATAGCCGTGAGATTTGTGAGAAACAGACCATCTGGTCGAAGGGGCCTTATGGTAGTTTGAAAGTATATGAAACAGTCTTGGGATATGGTGACCAGTCTATTTTTGTTCCTAAAATGGACCAGTTTAAAGAGATTGCCAATGCCATTACAGGTAGTTATTATGGACGTCAGGTTGCGTTTGCTTTTACCACTGATAAGACATTGTTGAATCGTGCTGAGGCTTATGTGCTCTCTAAGCAATATGATAAGGCAGTGAACGATTTACAGTATTGGTATCGTATTAAAGCGGCTACTAAAGTACCCGACAAAGATGAACTGAATCTTTTTTATGAGACAGTAGATCCTACGACTAACGGTAAACCACTTGATCCCAAGTTTGCTCTGGAAGCAGGATTACAGACAAATTTGCTGAAAGCAGTCATTCATGCCCGTCGTATTGAGACGGTGCACGAAGGGGAAAGGTGGCAGGATATTAAGCGTTTCGGTATTGAGATTTCCCATAATATAGAGAACGAATCTCCTATTGTGCTGAAAGCTCACGACCTCCGTAAAGCTGTTCAAATTCCGGCGTCTGTCGTAGAGGCTGGTATGCAGCCTAATCCAAGATAGTTTAATGTTAGATAATAAAGAATTGATTATGAAAAATTGGTATATATATTTGCTTTGTATTCTGGTGAGCAGTAACTTCTTCGCCTGCCAGGACGATGACTTGGAAGACCAGAGTATTTTTGATGCATCAGAGAAAGAAAAGAGTGAGTTTGACCGCTGGTTACTCGAAAACTACGTCAATCCCTATAACATCGACTTTAAATACAGAATGGAACATATTGAATCCGATTATACGCACAATCTTGTACCTACGGACTTTTGGTTGAGTGTGAAATTGGCGAAGATAGTGAAACATTGCTGGCTGGAGGCCTATGATGAAGTGGGAGGTCTTGATTTTACACGTGCTTGTGCTCCGAAAGTTATTCATCTTATAGGTTCTGCTTCGTGGGATAAGGGGACGTATACACTGGGAACTGCCGAAGGCGGACTGAAAGTGACTTTGTATATGGGTAACTGGCTGGATTTGACGAATGTTGACCGCATGAATGAATATTACTTCAAGGTGATGCATCATGAGTTTGCCCACATTCTGCATCAGAAAAAAAATTATCCGGTAGATTATGATAAGATTAGTGCAGGTAATTATACACCTACCGGTTGGCAGAACCGTAAATTGGCAGAGGTCGCTCCTTTGGGATTTGTCACACCGTATGCCGGTAGTAAACCGAGTGAGGATATTGCTGAAGTGACAGCCTGTTTCCTGACTTATCCGGAAGCACAGTGGGAAAATGTTATGACTCTGGCTGGAGAAAAAGGTAAACCGATCATTGACCAAAAGCTGGCAATGGTGAAGAAGTATATGAAAGATTCCTGGCAAGTGGACCTTGATCTGCTTCGCAAAGTGATTGCACGTCGTACTAATGAGATTAGTGAACTGGATTTGGATCATATTTATTAAAACAAACGCTGAGAATATGAAAAAACTGATTTATACTTTACTGGCATTTGCCACTGTCTGCTTTTCGTGTGTGCAGGATGTAGATGATGTATACGATAAACCTGTTGCCCAGCGGGTAGAAGAAGCCGTTCAAGAATATCATGATTTGCTGGTAAGTTCCGAGCACGGGTGGTTAATGGAGTATTATCCGCATTCTTCGCAGATATATGGTGGTTTCAACTACATTATGAAGTTTAAAGGAGGGGATAAAGTGACTATTTCTACTGATGCTTTTGGGAAACCGGAGGAAACGGAAGAGAGCCTTTTTTCTATTAAGAAGGATATCGGACCGACCCTTAACTTTGACACTTATAATAGCTTGTTCCATTATTTCTCTGATTCGGATATATCCGGAGGAGCAGGAACGGGCAAAGGGTATGAGGGTGATTATGAATTTCTTTTGCGCTCGCATACTGAGAATGAGATTGTCCTTCGAGGGAAGAAAACGAAGAATATAATTCGTATGACCCGTCTGGCGGAAGATGCTACACCTTATCTGGCTGCTGCTATCCGAGTGGATGAAGAAATGAACCGTTTGGAAGGGGTATTGGGGTTCAGTGGCATGATGAATGGGAAAGAACTGGCTCTGCTTTATACGGATTCCCATACATTTAATGTGGTATATGACGGACAGGAAACGTCTACTTCTTTCATGCCGACGGCAACAGGAATACAGTTTTATCTTCCGGTGGAAGTTGGTGGTAAAGAGCTGCACCGCTTTACTTGGTCGGCTGCAAATGAAACACTGGTAGCTGAAAATGCTCCGGATGTTGTGTTGAAAGTGGATTATGATCCGGAATATATCATTTACGCACAATATTTGGGCAAGTATACGATGAATTACCGACGTGGTGAGAATACTCCTGTATTGTCTCTGGAAATCGAGTTAGTGAAGAAAGAGGATATGAAAAGTTATACAATTAAAGGTATGTTGCCGATTGATCTGACAATGATTTATAATAAGGCAGAACGGCGTATGGAGCTCCTGAATCAGAAGTTGACGGACGGTAGTGAAGCTTATTTGAGCATTTGGATGGTGAATCCCGGAAGCCTGACGTATGGAGGAACTGATTTTGTGAATGGTATGTACGGCAAACTGAAAGAAGGTTCTGACAACGAATATGAGTTTGTAGACGACGGAAGGAAAGCTGATTTTGTAACTCGCGGTATGATTCTGTGGAGCAAGGCGGGTGAATATAAGGCTTATGCCGAATCTCGTTTTGCATTTATCACTCTTGTTAAACATGAATAAAAAAAGGAATGATTATGAGAAAAATATATTCTATATTACTTTGTGTGCTATGCTTGTCGGCTGTTGGTTGTAGTGATGATAAGGATACGGCGGATGTAGCATTAAAGGCGATAAGGTCGGATGTTAAGTTTTCTGCGGATGGTGGCACAGGAACTATTGAACTGTCAGGCGGTAAACAGGTAAGTGCCACCTCGGATGTCGCTTGGTGTAAGGTAGCCAGTGTGTCCGATCAGGAAGTCAGTTTGGTTGTTGAGGCTAATCTTTCTATATCCAGTCGTACCACAATGGTGGTCATACAATCCGGGGAAGATATATTGCAAGTTCCCGTGACCCAGTTGGGCGATACTTTTATTTGTGATGTAGAAGGTACAAAGGATTTTCTTATGCAAGGGGGTGAAGCTGTTTTCACTTTGCATACCCGGCGCGAATATAGTATTCAATCTACTGCCGAATGGCTGACTTATGAATTGAAAGGCGATCAGCTTCATGTGGTGGTTTCTCCTATGTTGGACGGTACGGATTATCGGGAAGGGACGTTGACCGTTCAGAGTGGGAAAAATGAATGGTCGGCGACTTGCGTTCAGCGAGGATTGTCCGGTACATATACTATGATGCATACCCGTAATGACGGAAAACGTTATACGGGTAGTTGTACCTTTACGGCAACAGATGAGAAGGGAGTGTATGATTTGATAGCAAAAGATGTTCCGCTCAATAATGGTGTACCTTTTAAAGCTGTATTGACTGACGGACGGCTGGTTATCAACTTTGATAATCAGTATTTGGGATTTATCTCTCCTAATTACATTTATCTCTGTGCGTATGATAAAGCGGCTAATGTATTAACTTGGGGAGGAAATATCATGTATGTTGCTGATTTGCAGTTTACAAAAGCAGGATTACCATTCTTTGAGTTTAAAGATGATGGAACATGGAAAGATCATAAAGTAGACGGATTTATGTACGGCATTTTTGATAAGAAATGGGAAAACGGAGGCCAGTTTGCCGGAAAAAGTTACGGGTATGCGGTTGATATTGTAATGGAACACCAATGAAACAAGTTATATGCTGGAATGTAGAATGACTTAATACTAAAGATACAGCGACATGAAAGATACTAGAATAAATAACATGTTTTGAATATATGTAAGCAAGCGAGCTTAGAGTAAGTCGGATCATAAATTCTTTGAAAGATGATTTAGCTTACATTAATTATGTAGAATAGCTGTCTTGTGATAAAACAGCTATTCTTTTTTGTATATAGGCGTACGTAGTGAATATTCAATTGATACTTCTTTTTCTTATAGATTATCTATATGTTTCTAAACTTATTTGATAATCGTTTCCACACGTCCGTTCTTGAAGAAAACATAAAAGGAGCTGGAGTACATCCACTGCACTTCTCCGTTTGATTCCAGAACCGTTTGCGGTTTGCCGAAAGCCAGGCGGCATTCATCCTCGGTCATACCTTTCACCGGTTTACCGATACTGATCTCGTTCCAATGGGTGATCGGTGAAAGTTGATGTGTGGCGATGAAGTCGAACATCCGGTTGAGCATTTGCGATTCCACCTGTACGAAATCATCCATTATCTCCTTGTGCGACGCTTTCTTCTCCGGTTGCAGTTTCTCCATGGCGGTGACTTTCTTCATTACAAGTACCGACGATTCTATCAGGACATCAGAGAGATAGTAGACCAGCTTGCCTTCCGCTACCCGGAAAATGGCTTTGCAATAATAGGTGTTGTTCTGCTTTGAATCTGCTTGCGAGGCGAGTACCAGGTCGCAACTGAAACTTTTGGCCGGTACGTTGGCTTCCGTTATTCCTTCACGTAGCTTCGGACAGACGTTCTCCACCGTCCACAATAGCGCGTTGGCGTAGATATGCTCATCGCTTGCCGGGCTGAAAGAAGTAAACCCGCTGACTACGTATTTGCTGCCGTCGGCACTGACAGGATAAGTTTTCTTCTGTTCCGTAAACGTCTGCGCCATGGCGGGCAGTATTATCCCTATCAGTAGATAGATAATTGCAAGGAATCGTTGTTTGGTCATCATACTCCGTTGTTTTTAAGAAAAACAGCATTCACCCCTTCTCCCTGTTGAGAGAGAAAGACGTGAACGCTGGATATATGTGTAATTGAGGTTTGATTGTACTTCACTTAGAAAGCTACACCCAGACGAATCAGGACATTGCTGGTGTTACACTCCCATGTTTTGATAAAGCCGCGCTGATAAGTGAAATCTAGGTTGAAACGGTCGTACCATATACCGACACCGATATTCATGCCTGCATCCACCCGCTTCCAGTCTTCCCAGTCGCCCATGTTGACGCTTGTTTCTTCACTGTCTCCCTGATAGGATTCTTTTTCTTTAATCTTACCTACATAGTCGCAACTTACGTAAGCGCCGAGATGTGCGTCGACTGCCAGAGCATCCGTAATGTTGTATTTATATCCGAAAGTAAACGGAGAAACCTGTACGTTGTGGGCCATTAAGCTTAGGCTGTATTCGTAGTCGCTTTCGTTTTCTTCGACCTTCCAGCCGCGGGAACCGAGTCCGAACTCCATTCCCCAGTACGTACCTACACTCCCTAATGGCTTCTGGAAACCGTAAACAAAGTTGTAACCGAGTTTGCTGCCGGTGTCTTCCGCTCCGTCTCCGGTCATTTTCATGACATTCAATCCGCCACGCAGGAACCATTGTGTTTCAGAAGGCTGTTTCTGAGCGGATTTGATGCTGACACTTCTGGATGATACAATCTGTGCTTGCACGCCTGCACACAGTAAGAATGCGGCTGCCAATGATAATAGTTTTTTCATGTTGAAATTCTATTTGATTATTAATACTTGTTGTCTGTTTATTTGATAACGGTTGTTATTTGATGACGGCGGCTATCTTGTCTTTGTCGGCTGTTGTGAGAGTTTTTTCCATGCGGATCCATTCGTAGTCCGAGGCTTCTGCCGTCTTCCAGTTGATAAAGGTGGCCGGATAGCCGATGACGGTCACTTTATACCCGTTCCCGTCGTCATTGGTTTTGACGTTGAATGTGGCTGCCACTATCACGTCTGCATTATGTTTTTGCGAAGACATATAGATTGCATAGCTGCGGATGTTGACCAGGTCGCCATTCATCTCCTGTTCGGCTTGTTCTCTGGTGAGCGTCCATTCGTCTTTGATGCGTCCTTTCGATTTGTCTATCTGCAACTCCACGGTTAGCGGCTTTACATAAGCGTTTGAGGTGACATCCAGTAGACGTGCCTGTGTTTCCTGCATTCTTACATTTGTTTTCTGTGCGTACGCTCCGATTGCACCGATAAAGGTGAGGAAAATAACTAAAATCAGTTTTTTCGTTTTCATATCCCTTTGTGATTATATGTTAATATGCTTGCAAAGGTATGCGAAAGGACTATACCAGCAGGCGAAAACATAGTTCCAAGGAGGATACGGAATTGTATCCTATTTGGATACACCGGAGGAGCTGCCCGTACTGATGCTGTCGGATAAATCGTGGAAGAAGTCGTGGTTGAGGATGCAGGAGATGCGCCAGAGCAGGTGGATGTCGATATTCTCTTTCCGGAAGATCTTGTAGACGTTGGGACGTGTGCAGCATAGCTGACTGGCGAACCAGGTAACAGTACGTCCTTGTTCGTGAAGCGTGCGTTCGATAAGTTGTCCCGCATGAATCATGTCATTCTGCAAGTGTGCGTCCCCCGGATTCCCGTTGGAGGAACGGATTATTGTAATACCGGCGAGAATATATAAAAGAGGCGTGGGAATCTCACCTTCGTCCGTTCCGTGTTTCAAGGCCTTCGCAATGCCATATCATCAAGAACGAACAACGCAGAAAGCCCACGCCGATATGTACAACACCCGTAACCTCCCTTTGTTTCGGCAAAGAGAGGCACGGATGTATATAAATACACATCAGGAGGACGTCTTTGTTGCT
>CEAH01067166.1_pt1 | contig 13886 bp, 9 predicted proteins | sample 557571 | NCBI WGS metagenome assembly CEAH01 (sample SAMEA3182092, study PRJEB8094) | gut metagenome | biome: human; feature: gut; material: Stool; isolation source: human stools | place: Canada | collected 2013-11-25
TTGTGGGGATAGCTGGTGGAATTTATAGAATTCAGAAATTGAATCGAAGTCCGGCTTGCAGATTGATGTTAAAGGGTTTTTCTTTACGAATGGTCGAGATGTCCGATCCATCGTCGAAGTAATAGACAATACCGGGTTCGGCATAGAGGCTTATATGCGACGCCAGTTTGAAAGATATTCCGACCGATGCCAATACGGACCACTGCAATTGGTTTATGTGCAGAGTCTCGTCGTTGGAAAATGGCGGACGATTGTTCATTTCGTATTGTGCGGAGAGTTCTCCGTGAACACATTTTTCCAACATTCCGCCTCCCGATAGGTAGAGATTGAAATAGCGCTTTTTTAAGAAATTCCAGTTTAGTTTTAACGGTATTCCCAAATAGTGTAGTTGCTGGTTTTGTGTATAGTATGCAGCTCCTCCGGCAGTCAAGTCGGACGAAAGATAGGTATATACAAGTCCCGTTTCTAATGCCAGTCGATTGTTCAGTTCTTTCTGGACTGTAATTCCAACCGATACGGGAAAGTGGTGTTTAATGTCTGTTTTGGGGTGGCTATTGATATTTTGCAGCATGATATGTTGGTAGGGTGTTGTTACCGGCCCTTCGGAGTTCGAAAGATTTTTTTCGGAAGGGAGACTTGCCATTTCGGCAGAGGCATAAGGGGCTAAATTGCTGAATCCATTTCGATTGTCGGCTGACGCAATTAGGTTATTCCCCAGAGATACGCCCAAAGACCAAGTGCTTTTGGGTTTGGTTTTGGGTTGTGTATGCGTATGTATGGTTGTCGTGCTGGTATTCTCATTTCTCGATGGAAACAAGCTAGTCTGTGCGTTATTTCGTTTTTTCCCCGGAGTTGATTTTTCCGGTTCGGAAGATTCCGGTTGTTCGATGTGTCGCGATTCGTTTATTTGAGATGGCATATGGTTTTCCACATCGGTATGGTCGGGTGTTTGCGGTGCTCGTATCGATTTATAAGATTGGGCTATGTCGAGTGGTTCCTGTTTTATCGAGGGTACAGTATTTTGCATTCGAGGTACTTCCATTTGCTCCGAGCCGGATATTTTTGTTTGAAGCGGGAGATTGTTTAAGTCGGTAGTCGGACGGAGGAATTGTAACCCGATAAAAGTACATAGCAAAAGTGTAATACAAGCAGCTGCCCACCAAATGGTTCTTTTCCAAAAGGAGATACGGCGTGGAGCGAGCTCTTTGGAAAGTTCTTCCCAAACTTCTGGCGGAGGAGTAACCGAATATTCATCGAGCTGCTCTTTCCAGCTGTCTGTCCAATTTTTAGTTTTATCCGTTTTCATATTGTGCCCAATATTGTTTAACTCGATTCATCAATATCGTTCGTGCCCGATGTAATTGTGATGAGGAGCTTTTTTCATTTATATGAAGCAGGTTTGCGATTTCTTTATGTGATTTGTTCTCGAATGTGAACAGATTGAATACCGTGCGGTATCCGTCCGGTAATTCCGAAATGAATCGAAGAAGCGTTTCCTGAGGAATGTTTTTTACGATTTTGTCGTCGTCTTCATATTCCGGGTCGGCTATTTCGGGAGCGGTTTCGATGTCGAGCTCGATATGTTGTGTTTGCTTGCGAATTGCTTCTAATGCTGTATTTACCATAATACGGCTCAACCATGCTTTTAATGAGCCTTCGCCTCGGTAGAAAAATTTATCCAAAGAGGTAAAGGCTTTAAGGAACCCGTCATGTAAAAGATCTTTGGCGAAATCTCTGTTCCCGGAGTAACGGATACAAAGTGCGAACATTTCACCGGCATAGCGTTGATACAACTCGTTCTGTGCCGTCATATCTTTCCGCTTGCAACACTCTACCAGCTCTGCTTCGTTCATTTTTTGATGATTCCTGTTATTTATTAAATGCAATGATGTAAAAATACTGCATGACAGGTGATAGAAAAATTGTTTTTAACTCTTTAACAAAATTCTGTGCAGTATTTTTGAGTGGTTTACGTTTACCCCATAAAAGCGAATAAACTAAAAAAACAGACGAATATGAAAATGAAAAAGTTTTTATTGGTAGGATTATTAGGTGTTGTGACATTGTGCGGGCTGTCATCTTGTGACGATGATGACGATGGCGGATACGTTCCGTTTTCCTATGCGGTGGGCGATATGGTCGTAAAAGACGGGAGTGAGCCATATATCCAGTTGGATAGTAAGCAAACACTTTTTCCGTCGAATGGCAGCCGTTTGCCTAATTATTTGTTGAAAGACGGAAAACGGGTAATCGTGAACTTCTCTTTTCTCGAAGGTCAGCGGGAAGGATATGATTATTATATTCTTATCAATGATATAGATTCTGTGTTGGTTAAGAATGTTATTCCCATCACTCCTGAAACGACCGATAGTATCGGTAATGATCCTGTGAATGTGTTGGATATGTGGACGAGCGATAAGTATCTGACGGTTCAGTTTGAAATGCGAGGTCTTGGTCGCGAGAAACACATGATTAATTTGGTTAGGAATTATTCTTTATCTCCTAATCCCGATGGAGACGGTTATTTACAGTTGGAGTTGCGTCATAATCGTTTGAATGATCCTGAGATAGACCATATTTTATGGGGGGTGGCTTCGTTTAGATTGGAGGATTTGAAACTGGAAAATCCCGATTTGAAAGGGTTGAAAATAAAAGTGCGTAGTCCTTATGGAACGGAAGTTCGTACTTGTGATTTCGAGAAGGAGGATTCAGGAGAGGATGCAATTTCTGGAACTCAGGAGAAGAGTGTTTCTACTTATGTCCGATAGAAATAGTTAAGTAAATAGGTGTTGATTGCCGGGAGCAGAATGGATATTTTGCTTCCGGTTTTTTATTGTGAAATAAGGGTTCAGTAGACAATTCATGTGGATAGACTTGAATGTTAATGAATGAGAGGGTTTGGAAAGATTTCATAAGTTTTTTTTGCGGTAAAGGTTACCCCATTCGCTATGAGTATACTTTCCCTCTATTTTCTTGCATCCTCATCACCAAATAAAGGCGATGTATTTAGGAGTGAAGTTTCTGTTTGTATTAACCCCCTCGCCCTGCGGACACCTCCCCTATGTTTTGCTGTGCAAAACATAGGGGAGGTGTCCGCAAAATGCCACAGGATATAGAGGAGGCGGTTAAAGGAAAGTCTACTATTAAACTCCTCCTCTGTGTGGTGTTAGCAATAGGGGCGGTTTCCTCTGGACGGAGGGGTTGAAAACGCTATCGTATCAATCTGTTTATACCGGATATATCCCTTTCTTCCCCCCTGCCGTGTCTCGTAACATGACGGAGAACTGAGTTAGATATATAGGGAAGAGAATATACACGAACAATCCCTGTTAATTTTCTATTGAATCGAAATAAGGGCTTATAATTTTTTGGGGGACAGGTACAAAAAAAATTGATTGTCTCACGACAACCAATCTTTGTTAACCTTAAATCTAATACCATGAAAAACACATTGCAAATATAGGGGTAAATATGTTCTCAAACATAATATTTAGACAATAATTTTCTTGGATTTAATTTGTTTTAACTAATGTAAATCGATTTGGTCGTAAATGTATACGGTTTTTAACATTTTGGCGAGACTGTAAACAAATATTCGCTGTTCCCGGATATTTCCTTATATTAGAATGAGATAGAAATAATTCAAAAAGGGGAAAAGGATTTGTTTGTTTTATCCTTTTCACATTTTTCGTTTGTGGTATCGGACGAGTTTGTTAAAGATGGACTGTATTCGGTATATCCAAATAAATTTGTTTCTGCACTTGGTTTACATTATCTTTGTCATAACGAAGATAGGATGTGGTTCGACATAGCTAATTCGGAAATGAGATCCCCGTTTGCCTCTGCGCTCACCTTTCACTATCTTTGTCTATTGTTGTACGAATGGTAAGAATTAAAATAGGTATTAGATTAATACCCGATTAAATGAAAAATAAATGAAGGTTGCCGATTTGATAAAGAATAGCGGGAGTACAGGATTTTCATTTGAAATATTGCCTCCATTAAAGGGTAGCAGTATCGAGAAATCTTTTAAAGCGATAGACACGCTACGGGAATTTGCGCCGTTATATATTAATATAACCACACATCGCAGTGAATTGGTTTATAAGGATACCCCCGATGGGTTGTTTCGCCGGGTCTCGGAACGTAGTCGTCCCGGTACAGTAGCGGTAGCGGCAGCTATAAAAAATAAATATCAGATACCCACTGTTCCTCATCTCATATGCAGTGGCTTTACAGCTCTCGAAACAGAATATGCTTTAATAGATTTGAATTTTTTGGGGATATGCGATTTGCTTATTTTGAGAGGTGATAAGGCTAAGCATGAGAATCGATTTATCGCTGCTTCCGGTGGATATGAACATGCTATTGAATTGGAGCAGCAGGTGAATCGTTTTAATGAGGGTTATTTCATAGATGGCACTCGAATGGATTTGGTCAGTACAAGGCAATTTTCATACGGAGTGGCGGGTTATCCCGAGAAACATGACGAATCTCCTAATCCCGACGAGGATATGAAGTGGTTGAAGGCAAAGGTGGATGCGGGAGCCGACTATATAGTTACCCAGATGTTTTTCGATAACGAAAAGTTTTTCTCGTTTGTAGACCGTTGTCGGGCAGCAGGGATTACCGTACCCATTGTCCCGGGATTGAAACCTATCTCGAAGGCTTCGCAATTGACATTGTTACCTCGTGTATTTCACGTAGATATACCCGATATGCTGGTTCGGGAGATTGTTAAGTGTAAAGACGATTCGCAGGTTAAGCAGGTAGGGATAGATTGGTGTACAGCTCAATCGCTCGAATTGAAAGCGAAGGGAGTACCCAGTATTCACTATTATTCGCTTATGGCGGTCGATAGTGTTTATCAAGTGGCGAAGTCGGTTTATTAACGGAGGGATCGCGCGATGTTTTTTAAAGACGTTATCGGACAGGAGGAGGTAAAGCGAAGACTTTTACGTTCGGTTGACAATGATCATGTGGCTCATGCCCAGTTGCTTTGTGGACCGGAGGGTGTCGGTAAATTTGCTATGGCTATGGCTTATGCCCGGTATATACATTGCACGAATCGTCAGAATGGGGATGCTTGCGGTGTATGTCCGTCTTGCCGGCAACATACGGCTTTGACTCACCCGGATTTGCATTTTGTATTCCCGATGGTCAAAGTGGATAAGAAGAAACGGATATGCGACGATTATTTGCCCGAATGGACTGAGTTTTTGAAGGAGAATACCTATTTCGGGATCGATTCATGGTTGAGGTATATTAATGCAGATAACAAGCAGGCCGTAATTTATGGAGAAGAGAGTGAAAGTATTTTGCGGAAGATGTCTTTAAAGAGTTATGAATCTCCGTATAAAATAATGATTATATGGCTGCCGGAACGCATGAACGATACTTGCTCCAATAAATTGCTGAAATTGCTGGAAGAGCCTTATCCCGGTAGTGTGTTTTTGTTAGTCAGCAATAATCCCGATAGAGTGCTGGGGACTATACGTTCGCGTTCACAGCTTATCGAGATTCGCTCTTTGTCCACGTCGGTTATAGCCGAGGCGTTGCAACGCCGGTATGGGATAACGGAGCAGGATGCTATTTCGGTGGCCCATGTCGCAGAGGGTAATTATTTGAAGGCTTGTGAGGCTCTTCAATTGAATGAGGAGAATAAGTTGTTTTTCGATTATTTTGTACAGGTCATGCGTTTGGCCTATGCTCGGAAAATAAAGGACTTGAAGATATGGAGCGAAGAAGTGGCCGATTTGGGGCGCGAGCGTTTGCGTCGATTTCTTTCCTATACCCAACGAATGATACGTGAGAATTACATCTATAATTTGCATGTTCCTGCATTGACCTATATGAATCTGGAAGAGGCTCAATTTTCTTCGCGTTTCGCTCCGTTTATTCATGAACGTAATGTACAGGCTATCATGAAACATTTGAGCGATGCCGAAAATGATGTCGGGCAGAATGCTAATGCCAAGATTGTTCTTTTCGATCTATCTATAAAACTTATTATGCTGTTGAAAAGCTGATGAGGAGTCGTGATGTGAAATGAATGTAGAAGAGTTTAGGGAATATTGTCTTTCGTTGAAGGGTGTGGAAGAGAAGATGCCTTTCGTGAATGTTGCCGACCGATATAGCCGTGATGTTTTGTGTTTCTATGTGGGCGATAAATGGTTTTGTTTTGTGAATGTCGAAGTGTTCGATTTTTGTTGTATTAAGTGCGACCCGGTGGAATCGGGCGAATTGCAGGCTCGTTATGTGGGAGTAAGGCCAGGGTGGCATATGAATAAAAGACATTGGATTAGCGTTTACTTTAATCGAGATGTTTCGGACGAGATGGTCAGGAAGTTGGTGAAGAAATCTTATGATATGGTTGTTAAGCATTTGAATCGTAAGGAGCGGGAAAGACTATTATAGAGGGATATGTCTATTTTTTTTGAAAAAACAGGTCTTTTTCTATTGAAAAAATATTATCTTTGCCGTCCCGGATAGAAAACACTGGGAAACTACCACTGGGGCTGACCGGTTTTGACAGCGGGTAGAAGTGGTGGGTAAGCATGCAGAGCGTTGTTGCCCCGCTCTATAATATCAGACAACAAAAATTTAACTGGCGAAAATAACTACGCTCTTGCTGCTTAATCGAAGTACAGTAGATTAGCTTAATCTCCGCAACAGTTGTGGAGACAAGACATCACCCGGTTGCTGTTGTTCCGAAGCGTTCCGAAACGGTGGTGCAATAATATCGGAAATAGTCAGAGGCAAGTTTCGAGCTGATGATGAAAATTTAGAAACTAAGGTGCAGATTGGTGGCTTCGGTCTTGTCTGTACCCGACAATCAAAGCGAAGATAAGCATGTAGAAAGCTCATTAGTTCCTCGTTTGGACGAGGGTTCGAATCCCTCCAGCTCCACGATAAGCATTAAGAGACAGTGAATGCTGACGGATAGTACTGAATTGAAAAGGTTCTGTCCGTTTGTTGTATCTGTTGAGTGTCTTTAAAGTCTTTCTTTCATATCGTTGTTGAGAAGTCTATTTTTAATATTGTGAAAAATAAAAGAGCGATGGCTAGTAAAAAAGTAAACAAGAAACAGGTGCACCCACATCTTTCGGGAGTACAAAAAGCCGTAGTGTCTTTTGCCAATATGTTTGAGAAAAACCGTCGTATAAATCGAGAGGCGCAACGAGTCATTAAAAGAAAAACACCTCAAAAAGTCAGGACTATACTTTATGGAAAAAGAGGTAGGAGGATTGAAGAGCGTTTCTTCTGTGTTGTCTGTGGAAGTTCTTATGGGGAGGGGTGGAGATATAAATTGGAGGAGGATACCTATTTGTATTTGTGTTCTCGGTGTAAAGAAGTCGTTCGGCCACAGTTGACGGTAAAAGCCATATATTCATCGAATTTCGAAGTTCAAAGGAAAAAGCATTGAGGTTAGTTATTGTGGTGGATAGCCAATAAGTTTACTATAAAAAAAGAATCCATATACATATATGGATTCTTTTTTACATTATCCCCAATTCTTATTTCACTCGTTCATAATAGGGGAGACGATCGAGGGGGACATCTATCTCTATTTTTTTCGGACCCTTGAATGTTTTTCCTTGATCGTCGCGCCATGTGCCTTTGGGAAGATTAACGGTACGATGAGTGCCTTCGGTAATCATGGGGGCTATCATATATTTGTCACCGAGCATGAACTGATCTTTGCATTCGGTGAATCCGCTATGTGGAAAACTGTATTCCATGTGGCACAAGATAGGCTCTCCGGTCTCGGCAGCATGACGGGCACATTCATAAATGTAGTCGCCCATCGTGTGATGTAGCTGTGCGTATCGTGCACAGATTTCCATATTCTCACGATTGAGGATTCGCCACGGGGCAACTGAAAATTGCATCATGGGCATGAGGGCATGGACTTGGCATGATCGTACAATGAGTTCTTGGTTAAATTCGTCTTCTTTAATATCGAGAAAAGAGGAAAATTGCCCACCTCCGATCATATCGGGACAGGCATAGGGATAACCGAGCATACCGCAAATTGCCATGTTGGGTATAAGCATGGATACGGCATACCACGAATAGTCTTTGTCTCCTATGCGTTGCACTAATGGCAGGCCTCCGGTTTTCCAAGCGGCTCGAAATTCATTGAAAGGGTAGGAAAGTCCCAGTTCGGCCCATCGTTGGGAGAAAATGTTTTGGTCGGCATTCTTGTCGTAGTAGTCGTACTCTCCGTTAGCCAAGATGGCTATATCGCCTGCGTCGAATTTGAACCCGTCGATCCCGTATTTTCCCATACATTCGTTTAGGGTTTGTTTTAGTGATTCGACAGCTGCTGGATTGGTCATGTCGTAGCATGCACTATATCCGTTCCACCAATTTACAACGGCAGGTGTGCCATTTTTGTTTTTCAGGAGAAATCCTTTGGCTGCCAAGTCTCTGAATTCGGGAGAATCGGCCGATACAAAGGGTGAAATCCAAAGCATGACTTTGAATCCGAGCCGGTGTAATTCGTCTGTCATGGCACGGGCATCGGGGAATTTTTCTGCTTTAAATTCGAAGTTCCCATAATAGCGTTGCCAGTTGTCATCGATCATCAAGATTCCTTTGGGGAATCCGTTCTCGATGATGTTATGAGCGTAGTTCAGAATGTCTTCTTGATTTTGATTATACATGAGTTCTATCCATGTATTGTATTGTGGTTCTTTAAAAAAGAGTGCTGGCGGAGTTTTTCCGTTTGCCGGGAAATGTGTTTTTGAGGCATGAAGATAGGCATCGCGAAGGTTTTTCCCAGCGGTTGTCACTTGTGGGGATTCATAATCTGATTCGATAACGAGTGTGTCGTTTACCAAGCGGAAACGGAAAGGTTCGTCACTCCATACATAACGTCCTTGCGAAGATAGGAGCAGGGGAGAGGTTTCGTTATTAAAATTGACTTTTGCCAAATCATAGAGGGGGGTATTCGATGCAAAGGGCATTTCGTTACCTATTCCTACGAAGCAGCCCCACCATTTTTCATTATTGATGGGTGCAATGTGTTTGGTGTATGGTTGGGCTTGTAGAAGAAAAAATGAACCCAGAAGGAAAGTGAGTAATGATATTTTTTTCATGATAAAATATATTAATGTGTGCACGAATCTACAAAATTTTCATGAATCGGCAAAAGACTTTATTTCTACTCTTTATGTTTGAGGTAGGGGAGATATGGGTAGGAATATGTCGTGGTATAAAGCGAAGTCGTGAAATATTCTTTTTAGTTTTGTTTTGTTCATTTCTTTGGTTAAAAAACAAGAGAGGTAATGCATGATTTGCAGCATCACCTCTCTTTATGTGGTTTATTTCTCTTATAGATTTTTATTTCTTGATAAATTTCATGGCTTTGTCTGTATTACCCATCGTTATTTTAACGATATAACAACCTTTCGTCAAATTGGCTATATTTATAGGGGCTTCTTCTGTAACTTTAACCAATTTACCAGTCAAATCATATATGGCAATGGTAGCATTTTCGTCGATACCGTTTACATAAAGTATTCCGGTTTGGTAGTAGAGTGATATAGACTTCATGCTTTCTTTGTCTATGCCTACAATCGTTCCGAATGTTATGTTATAAGTGTGGTTACTATCTATGGCTCCTATTTCGTAGATATTGTTACTAATTTGGTCTAACAACGATTCTCCATTGGAAGAAGTGAAAGTTTCTATCTTATAATTTTCTTCGGGGATAAAAGTTAGTTTGACAAATGTGTTGTTTAGAATTTCGGAACCACTGGCATATACATTACTTTCGTCGTCGGAGATGGTGACAGAACCATTTCCGGTAATATTGCAAGTAACTCTCCATGTCGGTATTTTCGAGAACACGGCACATATTGTCATATTATCGGAAATTGCGTCTACTATATATATGTTTTCTGCAAGTTCGTCTATCTTTTCTTCTTCGTTCACGAGGAATGACGTTAATTCATATCCTTCGTTTACGGTTACTTTGAAAGTTAGCTTTGATCCTCGTATAATTTCGGAACCGAATGCGGTCGCTTCTTCGGCATCATTAACGAACATTTCGACGTTACCACCGGTTGCGGTTGTATTGGTTACGATTACTTTATTGGAGAATACCACTGTTACTTCTGTGTCGTCTTCGATGACAAAAGTCGTTCCGCTATTTACTTCGCCATTTACCAATACTTGCGATAATACATATCCTTCTTCCGGTTCGGCTATGACTGTCAATGCGCTGAACTGATCTACCGCTCCACTTGTTACTTCTTCATTTTTAGCATTAACAACTTTGAATGTTCCCCCTTCGGTGGGTTGAGTGATGGTGAGATTATTGGTCGGGAATGTATGACCGGCTACGATTTGTACTTGAATAAAGTCGCAAGTATAAACTTCTGCGCCCCAGTGGGGAGCACCAGTATGTACCTCGGTTGTACCTTCTACTACACCGGCGGGACAGCTACCGAATGTTCCTTTGTTTTCCAATTCGGCTTCCGAATCATTTTCGATTTTGTAATAGGCCACTAATTCTTCGGGCATATTCTCCTGGTCGTAACCGCCGCGAATGGATTCCTTTACTTCTTTTTCGGTCAATGTTTTGGACCATACCTGAACTTCGTCCACATAGCAGGAGAATCCACCGTTCCCCACGAAGAATACACACTCGTCTTGTAATAGACCTATACCATGCCCTTCTCGTTCTCCACCTTCTACAATTGTTCCTAAATCGCCGGTTCCTAATAATTTTCCGTTTTTGTATAGTTTGATTTCTTTATTGGAATCATCGACTGTCACGGTAATAAATGCCCATTCATCAGCGGTCAAGGTTGCTTCGGTCGTTACATCGGCTATTCCCGGACAGTTACCTTTGTCTTCCCATGCACGGGCTTTCAATTTTAGGACTCCGTTTTCGAGTACAACACCAAATGTTCCTACGGCTCCATAGTAAGGTGCTTGTCCGTGTCCCATTACTTGCCCATTTGTGCTGACTGTTTTCACCCAAGCGGACATTGTGAAATTACGGGCACGATGGTCTGAACCTGTTATATTACCGTTATTCCATGAATTATTCTCTCCATTTATGTGTTCGCCTAATACTTTATCATCAAAACGGAATTGGTATTTATTATTACCACTTATTGCAGGGACTAGTACAGCTTTGGGGCCTTCGATTTGGAATGAGACTGTGACAGTCGTATTTTCGTTCACCGTGTAATTATCTCCGTTGGTGAAATCGGATCCGTTTACTTGGAGGGAGAGAATTTCATAACCGGGATCGGCAGTAGCCGTAATTGTCAATACCGTGCCTTCTTTTATACCAGTATTCTCTCCTGTGGTAAGAGGCTCGGAACCGTTCATTACGCTTAGTTGTCCATTTTCTACCAGAGTCGGTAGCGTAACCGTGTAATAAGTAATATCGGTCAAGTTGACAATGATAGTCGTGTTTTCTGTTACCGTGAAAATGTATGATCCGTTTTCTTCTGCTTCGGCTGGTTGCTCGTTAATCAGTACGGATTCTATCTTCTTGTTTTCTGGCAATGAATTGAATGTTATGGTTAATTCTGTGCCAGAGGCTATCGATTCTAAGTTCTCGATAACTTCTTCTCCTGCTGTAATTTGATAATCTACTCCTTCGTCGACGGTAATTGTTACTTTATGCATAACGATTTCGACAAATGAAACAGTAATAGTTGCATCTTCCGTTACAGTATATGTCCCACCGTTTTCAATCGGTTGACCGTTGATATTCAGGGATTCCAAACGATAATTATCGGCAGGTGTCGCCGTTATGGTTAAAGTAGTCCCCGATGCTACGGTATTTTCTCCTGCCGAAAGAGGAGTCTCGTCGTTGGTCACGCTCAGTGTCCCGTTTTGTACTTCTGTGGGTAATGTAACTGTATAACTACCAGTGATTGTACGCCCTTCGGCTAATGTGGGGGCATATTCCGTAAAAGAGGTTTGCGAGATATATCCTCCGTCGGAACTTGTTTGTCCTCCACCTAATTTAGTATATTTGGCGGTTGTAGAAGATTGGGCAGAATCGACGACTTTGTTGGAGAATTGTCCAGTTGTACCCGGAGTAACTTCGTTGAAGTCATACCATACGGTTAAACTCGACAGGTTTTGGGGATTTTCGTAGGCTTGTGCAACTTCCTGAGCCGTCAAGGCTTTGTTGAAGAATTGGAATTCATCGCAGAGACCCGAAAACCCGAATCCTCCTAAGAAAAAGATGCAGGGATCGTCTCCAAAAAGTTCCAATTGTTTGGTGTTATTTTTTGTCGTTACGAGAACTCCATCTTTGTATACACAAACATCAAAATTACTGTTATCATAGACGAGGGTGAGGTAGGTCCATTCGTTTAATGCTACTGCGGTATTCAAAGTGGAAGTTACCGTATTACTTGCACCAGAAATGATTTTAAGAGTTCCCGTTTCAGTGGTGGCTAAAATCAAACTTCCGTTATAATTTGTGTGTGCTTGGGCGCCGTGTCCCATAATCACATTTCCTTTGTTATTGCTACCGCTGTTCATGAATCGATCCATCTTCACCCAAGCTGAAATAGTGAATGATTTGCCGGTACGGTCTGTGTCCCCACCGGAGCGGTCGCCTAAAATGGTTTCGGGAATTTGCAAGCGATAGCCGTTTACATTATTTGTACTGGCCTGAGAAATAGAAAGAGCTTTGTTCTTTTCGGCATAGCTATTAAGAAAAGGCAGAAGAGTAAACAATAAAGTGAATAACATGTAGTGTTTTTTCATGATAAACAAATATTTAATTAAACAAAAAGTAATTCTGAAAATTGAATGATATGTTTTTATTTTTTCATGATATGTATATACATATTTTTGAGCATTTTTTATGCGCTATATAATATTAACCTTAAATCGAGGGTTATCCCTAGTGAAAAAGTGAATTTTTTTTATTTTTTTTGAGAAAGTAGAAAATGAATACGATAAGAATCGTGCAGGTGAGATGTTCTTAGGAGCTTTTTTATCGTGTTAAGAGAACTATTATAGACCGATTGGCGATTGTTTGGCCATGTTACCCCTCTCCCCCCTGTGTTTTACTGCGCAAAATATAGGGGCGGTTTCCTCTGGACGGAGGGGTAGAAAATACAGGGGGAGGTGATAAGAGCTTGGTCATCTCTCCCTGTGCTCATCGCAGATGAGATAGGGGGGAGTGCCTGATAGTGTTATGGGGCACGACAAGGGAGGAGTTCTAAAATATCTCCGATAATGAAAACTGAAATATCCCGTAGCATTACGGAGAACAGTGTTCGCAATAGGGGAGAGAATATACATGAACGATCCCCGTTAATTAACGACTGAGCCGTTAAAATACTTTTGGGAAGAAGAAAAATAAAAACGGAGTATCCAGTGAGGGATACTCCGTTTCAATATGCTGTCTAAAATATTTATTCAGCACTTTCGGATGCAGGAGCTGCATCTGTTGCAGGAGCTTCTGCAACGGCATTAGCTTCTTCTTCCGCTTTTGCAGCGGCTTCGGCTTCTGCCTTAGCGGCAGCCTCGGCTGCTTTTTTAGCAGCGACAACTTCGGCTTTTGCTTTGTTCTTTTCGGTTTCTTCTTCTAGACGTTTTTTAGCAGCAGCGTCTTTTGCGGCAGAAACTTTGGCTTTCTCAGCGTCAATAGCCGATTTTTTGTTCTTCAACCATGCTTCGAAGCGTTGTTCTGCAACCTCTTCGGTAAAAGCACCTTTTTTTACACCGCCCAATAAATGTTTTTTCATCAATACACCTTCTTTGGAAAGGATATTACGTACAGTGTCGGTGGGTTGAGCACCGGTTGTCAGCCAATACAAAGCTCTTTCGAAATTCAAATTTATTGTAGCAGGATTAGTGTTCGGATTATAAGAACCTATCCTTTCAATAAA
>CEAH01018139.1_pt1 | contig 13788 bp, 9 predicted proteins | sample 557571 | NCBI WGS metagenome assembly CEAH01 (sample SAMEA3182092, study PRJEB8094) | gut metagenome | biome: human; feature: gut; material: Stool; isolation source: human stools | place: Canada | collected 2013-11-25
CGCTCGGGCTACCGCAAGTTCATCACCTACCCTTCGCCCTACCTGCTCAAAAAAGGGTGTTACATGCCGTCGGTCGACCTGCTCGATCTGTTCCTGCGCCTGGCCGGCAAGTACGGCATGAAGTTTTACTTCGGGCTTTACGACTCGGGCGAATATTGGGACACGGGCGACATGTCGCATGAGGTGGAGCATAATAAATATGTAATCGACGAGGTGTGGAACATGTACGGCCGCAAATACGAGAGTTTCGGCGGCTGGTACCTGAGCGGCGAGATCAGCCGTGCCACCAAGGGTGCCATCGGGACGTTCCATGCCCTGGGCAAACAGTGCAAGGAAGTTTCGGGCGGGCTGCCCACCTTCATCTCGCCGTGGATCGACGGCAAGAAGGCGGTGATGGCCAGCGGGAGCAAACTGACCAAGGAACAGGCTGTTTCCGTCGAGCAGCACGAACGCGAGTGGGACGAGATATTCGACGGGATTCACGATGTGGTGGATGCCTGTGCGTTTCAGGACGGGCATATCGACTACGACGAGCTGGACGCGTTCTTCGCGGTCAACAAACGCCTGGCCGACAAGTACGGCATGCAGTGCTGGATCAACGCCGAGTCGTTCGACCGCGACATGCCCATCAAGTTCCTGCCCATCAAGTTCGACAAGCTGCGCATGAAGCTCGAAGCCGCCATGCGTGCGGGCTACGACAAGGCCATCACGTTCGAATTTTCGCATTTCATGAGCCCCCAGTCTGCATACCTGCAGGCCGGGCATCTCTTCGACCGTTACAAGGAATACTTTAACATCCGTTAGCCGATGAAATCACAGACGAATACGGGATATGTGGCATTCCTGTCACTGGTAGCCGCCATAGGCGGGATTTTGTTCGGGTATGACACGGCGGTCATTTCGGGTACGATATCCGGTGTGGCCTCGCAGTTCTCGCTGGACGCCATGCAGCAGGGATGGTTCGTCGGGTGTGCGCTCGTCGGTTCGATCGGCGGCGTAGCCGTGGCCGGTGTGCTGAGCGACCGTTTCGGGCGCAAGCTGACGATGTTGCTGTCGGCCGTGCTGTTCACCGTTTCGGCCGTCGGCTGTGCCGTCAGTGCCGACTTCATCCAACTGGTCGTTTACCGCATCGTGGGCGGTGTGGGCATCGGCGTGGTGTCGATCGTTTCGCCGATGTATATTTCCGAGGTCGCCGTGGCACGCTGGCGCGGGACACTCGTGTCGCTTTACCAGCTGGCCATCACGGTCGGGTTCCTGGCGGCCTACCTCGTGAACTTCCAGATACTCAAATCGGCCGAAACGGCCGTCTACGCCTCCCCGTGGATGCAGAAGATATGGGTTACGGAGTTGTGGCGCGGCATGTTCGGTGCCGAAACGCTGCCGGCGTTGCTCTTCTTCACCGTTATATTCTTCATTCCCGAAAGCCCCCGCTGGCTCGTGCTGCGCGGCCGCGACGTGCGAGCGCATGCCGTGTTGCAGCGTATCTACCGTTCGTCGGAAGCCGCCGACGAGGAGATCGCTGCCGTACACGGCACGGCCTCCGCTTCGTCGAAGTCCGAATGGCGCGTGCTGTTCGAGCCGGGTATCCGCAAGGCGGTCGTCATAGGCGTTTTCATCGCCATCCTGGGGCAGTTCATGGGCGTGAACGCCGTGCTGTACTACGGCCCGACGATCTTCGAGAATGCGGGGCTGTCGAGCGGCGATTCGCTCTTCTCGCAGGTGCTCGTGGGCGTGGTCAACATGCTGACCTCGGTGCTGGCGCTTGTCATCATCGACCGCGTGGGACGCAAACAACTGGTCTACTGGGGTGTGTCGGGCATGATCGTCTCGCTGCTTTGCATCGGGCTCTATTTCATGTGCGGTGCGGCGCTGGGGCTGCCCAACGTATTCCTGCTGATATTCTTCCTGGCCTATATTTTCTGCTGCGCCGTTTCGATCTGCGCCGTGGTGTGGGTGCTGCTCTCGGAAATGTACCCCACCCGGGTGCGCGGGCTGGCGATGTCGATCGCCGGACTTGCGCTGTGGGTGGGCACCTATCTCATCGGGCAGCTGACGCCGTGGATGCTCGAAAACCTTACGCCCGCCGGCACGTTCTTCCTCTTTGCGGCGATGTGCGTCCCCTATATGTTGATTATCTGGCGTGCCGTTCCCGAAACCACGGGGCGTTCGCTTGAAGAAATAGAGAAATACTGGCAAAAAAATGAATAACACGAATAATGAATCCGGTGCTGTGCGCATTCAGACCGGAGACCTCCGTCGTATGGATCACCTGCGGGACATTAATCTAATAACCGACACTATGGATTTTCAGAAACTGGCCGGCAAGTATAAGTCGGAGTTGCTGGACAGCGTCCTGCCGTTTTGGCTCGAACACTCCCAGGATAAACAATACGGGGGGTATTTCACCTGCCTCGAACGCGACGGCAGCGTCTACGATACCGACAAGTTCATCTGGCTGCAAGGCCGTGAAGTGTGGCTTTTCTCGATGCTTTATAACAAGGTGGAAAAACGCCCCGAGTGGCTCGAGTGTGCTTTGCAGGGTGCGGAGTTCCTGAAGAAATACGGCCATGACGGCAATTACAACTGGTATTTCTCGCTCACGCGCGACGGCCGGCCGCTGGTCGACCCCTACAACATTTTCTCGTATACCTTCGCCACGATGGCCTTCGCGCAGCTGGCCATCGCCTCGGGCGACGCCGGGTATGCCGCCATCGCCAAAAAGACTTTCGACCGGGTGCTCGAGAAGCGTTCGAACCCCAAGGGCAAGTGGTGCAAGGCACATCCCGGGACGCGTCCGATCAAGGATTTCGCGCTGCCGATGATCCTGTGCAATTTGTCGCTGGAAATCGAGCAGCTCATCGACAGGGAACTCATCGACGAAACGATCGAAACATGCCTGCACGAGGTGATGGAGGTCTTTTACCAGAAAGACCTCGGGCTCATCGTCGAGAATGTCTCGGCAGAGGACAATTCGCTGGTCGACTCCTTCGAGGGTCGCTCGATCAACCCGGGGCATTCGCTCGAGGCGATGTGGTTCATCATGGATTTGGGCAAGCGGCTCGGTCGCCCCGATTTGATCGGGAAGGCCGTGGAGATCGCGCTTGCGACCATCGAATACGGCTGGGACAAACAGTACGGCGGCATATTCTATTTCATGGATCGTCTCGAGCGTCCGCAGCAGCAGCTCGAATGGGATCAGAAACTGTGGTGGGTGCATATCGAATCCGCGATCACGATGATCAAGGCCTACCAGCTGACGGGCAACAAGGAGTGCCTTGCGTGGTTCCAGAAACTGCACGATTACATGTGGACGCACTTCAAAGACCCGAAATATCCCGAGTGGTTCGGTTACCTCAACCGCCGCGGGGAGGTGCTCCTCCCGCTCAAGGGCGGCAAGTGGAAGGGGTGTTTTCATGTTCCGCGCGGACTTTACCAGATATGGCAGATCCTCGAACAATGCAAATAGGCGGCTCGTTCCCGATGCCTGATAAACGATTTGCCGGCCTCAAACGGTGCCGTGATATTTAAAAGAAACGAAACAAGCATGACACGTATAGGATTCTTACTTTCGGCGGTGTTGTCCCTCGCAATCGGGCACGTACGTCCCGCACAAGCCAAAACGATACGCCGCACGGTCGACGTGCTGGTTATCGGCGGCACGACTTCGGGCACTTCGGCGGCCATCGCCGCGGCGCGTCAGGGGGCGGCCACGCTGGTCGTCGAACCCACGCCCATGCTCGGGGGGATGTTCTCGGCGCAGGGCGTCCCGGCTGCCGACGGTAACCACCACCTGCCCTCGGGGCTGTGGAACGAATTTCGCGAGGCTTTGCGCGCCCATTACGGCGGGGCCGAAGCGCTTGCCACGGGCTGGGTGAGCAACACGCTCTTCGAGCCCCATGTGGCGGACAGCATCTTCAGGGCGATGGCTGCGGCCGAGCCGCGGCTCGAAGTCCTGCACGGGTATGTGCTCGATAAGGTATACAAGCGCGGCAACTGCGTGACGGGCGCCCGTTTCTCGCGTAGCGGGGGCGACAGGCTCGAGGTCTCGGCTCGTATCACGGTCGATGCCACCGACCTGGGCGATGCGCTGCCCATGAGCGGTACGCCCTACCGCATCGGCATGGACGCCCGTGCCGATACGGGCGAGGCGCTGGCGCCTGCCGAGGCGAACGACATCGTGCAAGACCTGACTTTCGTCGCCATCCTCAAGGATTACGGCAAGGGTTCCGACAAGACCATCCCCCGCCCCGAAGGGTACGATCCTGCGGAGTTCGCTGCGGCCTGCCAGACCGCTGCGGGGCAGCCGATCCCGGCGGAGGTGATGCTCAACTACGGCCGCCTGCCCAATGGCAAATACATGCTCAACTGGCCGGTCAACGGCAACGACGTCTACATGAATATCGTCGAGGTGCCCTATGCCCGGCGTGACGCCGCGCTGCGCCCCGCCCGCGAGAAGACCCTGCGGTTCATCTACTATATCCAGCACGAACTGGGTTTCAGCCACCTGGGGATCGCCGATGACGAGTTCGGCACCGCAGACGGATTGGCATACCTGCCTTACCACCGCGAGGGGCGGCGCCTGGACGGGGTGATCCGCCTGACGCTCGATGACGTGGCGGATCGTTACGGCCGCCCGTCGGCACTTTACCGTACCGGCATTTCGGTCGGCGACTATCCCGTCGACCACCACCACGATTGCCGTCCTCAGATCGGGAAGATACCCTTCCCGCCCGTGCCGTCGTTTTCGGTGCCGATGGGGGTGATGATCCCTGCCGGGACGGACAACCTGGTGGTTTCGGACAAGGCTATATCGGTTTCGAACCTTATCAACGGTTCGACGCGCCTGCAGCCGGTAGTCCTGCTCACGGGACAGGCGGCAGGGACGTTGGCGGCCATCGCCGCCCGGGAAGGGTGTACGCCCCGCGAAGTCCCGGTGCGCAGGTTGCAGGCCGCCCTGCTGGCGCAGAATGCGTATATCGCGCCGTTGTACGACGTGAAACCCGACGACCCCGACTTCGCGATGTTGCAGCGCATCGCAGCGACGGGCATCCTGCGAATGACGGGCGAGCCGTTCCAGTGGGCGAACCGCACGTGGTTTTATCCCGAGCGCGGGATCTCCGTCGGTGAGTTCAGCCGCGGCCTGCACGACTATGCGCCGCAGGTCGAGGTGTCGGACGATCCCACGCCCCTCACCGCGGCATCGGCTGCCGCAATGCTCCGCAAGGCAGGAGGCAAGATCGCGGAAAGCAGCGGTACGGGGCCGATAACACGGCGTGAGGCCGCGCGGATGGTGGACGAAGCGCTGCATCCGTTCGACCGCGACATCGATTTCGAAGGAAACCTGTTAAAATAACGAACCATGAAGAAACTCATCTTACTGATGCTGGCCGCTGCCGTTGCAACGACCGCAGCCGCACAAGCGCAGCGCGATACGCTGACTTTCGACAACGACTATTATTTCTCCAAGCGCAATGTCGAGGAACTGGTGCCGGTTACCGGGCAAAATATCGTGATGCTGGGCAACAGCCTTACCGAACGAGGTTTCTGGGCGGAGTATTTCCAGGGGAAACGCGTGCTCAACCGCGGCATCGGCGGCGACTGCATATCGGGCATGATCAACCGCGTGCAGCCGATCGTCGACGGACGACCGAAGGCCATCTTCATCATGGGCGGTGCCAACGACCTGCTTTTCTCGAAGATTTCGAACGAGAAACTCCTGCAGCAGTACGAACGCCTGCTGGACATCATTGCCCGGGGGACACCCCGCACGAGGGTCTATATCCAGAGCCTGCTGCCGCTCAACGAGGCGCATAACGAAGCCTTCATGAAGGGCAAGAATGCCCGTTTCGCCGAGTTCAACGCACTGCTGCGTGCGATGGCCGAACGCCGCGGGCTGACCTTCATCGACATCTGGAGCGCTATGCAGCGCAACGGGGAACTGCCCGAAGAGTACACGTTCGACGGCATCCACCTCAAGGCGGCGGGTTATGCCGTGTGGATCGAGAAGATCAGGCCCTACGTCAAATAAGCTGCCCGGATGAAACGTCTGTTTTTCGCGCTGGCATTGTGCGCGGCGTCGGGGGCCTGCATGGCCGGCGGCGACATGTGCTTCTATGAAGCCCGTTCGGACAAGATCCGCTTTACCGGCCGCGCCGCCGAAAACGGCGACGGCAGCCTGTCGTTCGACTGGAGCGGCTGTCATTTCACGTTTCGTTTCGACGGCAGCCGCTGTGCGATGCGTGCTGCGGATACCGGGCGTAACTACTACAACGTATTCGTCGACGGGCGCCTGTACGGTAAGGCGACCGTCGAGGGAGCCTCGTCGTGCGTGCCCCTCGCCGAAGGGCTTGCGCCGGGGCCACATACCGTGACGGTGCAGAAACGCACCGAAGCCGAGCAGGGGCGCACGACGCTCTACGGCATCGAGGCCGACGGTGCCCTGCTCGACCTGCCGCCCGCCCCGTCGCGGCTGATCGAGTTCATCGGCGACTCGCACACGTGCGGCTACGGTACCGAGGGGAAAACCGTCTCGGAGCCTTTCACCCCCGAGACCGAGAACTGCGACCTGGCCTGGGGCTGCATCGTAGCCCGCTGTTTCGATGCCGATTACGTGCTTACGGCACATTCGGGGCAGGGCGTCGTCCGTAACTGGGGCGACGAGCAGGAGACGTCGGACATCTCCATGCGCCAGCGTATCCTGCGGACATTCGACATGACGGACACACCGCGGTGGGATTTCCGGGGCTACAAGCCCGACATCGTGGTGATGAAACTGGGTACGAACGATTGCAGCACGGGCATTACGCCGTCCGAAGCCGCCTTCGGCAAGGCTTTCCGCGAGATATACGGCGCCCTGCGCGAGCATTACGGCCCTGTGCCGATCCTTTACGTCATCCCCGACGGTGCGGAGGCGTTCTATCCCTATATGCAGTCCGTCATGGCCGGCCTGGAGGACGACGACCTGCATTGCGTCATGCATTTTACGGGCATCACCAACCAGGACGGCGACCTGGGGGCCGGGTACCATCCCAACCACCGCGGACACCGGAAGTTCGCCGCTGCGGTCATCCCCTACATCTCGACGATCATGGGGTGGGAGATGCCGATGGAGGTCATTCAATAGCTGCTGAAACGATGAAAAAACTGTTTTTTACCGCCCTTGCCCTTGCGGGTTTTCTCTGCGCCGCTGCGCAAACCCAGGACTGGGCGAACTTCGGCCGCTTCGGGCAGGCCAACGGCCAGGTGCGCAATCCGAAGGTCGTCCTCATGGGCAACTCGATCACCGAACTGTGGATCAAGACGCATCCCGACTTTTTCGCCGCCCGCGGTTATGTGAGCCGCGGCATCAGCGGGCAGACCACCTCGCAGATGCTCGTGCGCTTCCGGGCCGACGTGCTGGACTTGCACCCGCAGGTGGTCGTCATCTGCGGCGGGACGAATGACATAGCCCGGAATACCGGTTATATATCGCTCCCGCATATCCTGGGCAACCTCGTGTCGATGGTCGAGCTGGCGCGTGCCAACGGCATCGCCCCCGTGCTGTGTTCGTTGTTGCCCGCGCGTGAATTCGGCTGGCGCAAGGAGTTGGAACCCGCGCCCCTGATCATCGAGCTGAACGCCATGATCCGCGAGTACGCCCGCAGGGAGAATGTCCCCTATGTGGATTACCACGCGGCGATGTCCGAAGCGGACGGAGGCATGGTCGCGGCCTATACCTACGACGAAGTCCATCCTACGGCCGCGGGGTACGACGTGATGGAGAAGATCCTGCCGCCCGTCGTCGACGCGGTGCTGAAGAATCCGAAACGGTATCGGCGGCGTTAATAGCCGGCAGGGGCAGAATTATAAGAGGGCCGGGGAATGCTTATTTCCCCGGCCCTCTTATTCTTGCAGGCAGATCGCAGCGGCCTTCCGTTATTTTGGCCCCGTGACCTTATTCCCGGAGCAGCAATACACAGCTGCCCGGTGCGTCGGCCTTTATCTTCAGTTTATTCCGCCCGGCGGCCGAAATGCGGATGCCGCCGTTCTGTTCGGCCGTTCCGAAATGCCGCAGGTCGAGGTATCCGGGCAGTGCCAGCGTCCTCTTGCAAGCCCGCTTGCAGTCGATGAAAACGGCCGTATGTCCCCCGGCGCTGCCTTCGTAGCACAACAGGTCGGCATCGTCGGCAACGGGCGTTTCGAACCAGGTGTAGACACCCCGCCAGCAGGTCTTGTCGCCGTTCTCCATCCGTTTGTTTCCGATGAGCTTGTGGTAGCTCTTGCCGTAGGGCGCATAGATGAAGATGTCGTCCTGCCCGTCCAGCAGCGCGTGGTCTCCCAGCCCGTCGGGCAGCAGCCAGGTCGATTGGTACCCCTGTCTGTTCTTTTCGACGTAGCGCCGGAAAAGGGGGTATTCCTGTTTGGTGAACGTCGATGCCTTCGCCGCTTCCGTCCAGTCCGTGTAGGCCCCGCCCGGGGTGAGTACGTGCGTCTCGCCTTCGAACATCGACTGCATCCCGTAATAGATGGCGATGGTCACGGGCGCGGCGTTGCAGAACCGGTGCGAGGCCGCGACCTCGATGTTGTTGCGGCGGACAGTGTATGTCACCGATTCCCGGCACAGGGTGTCGCGCAGTTCTTCGCCGCCCGCGGCGTTCCGGTAGGGGCGTGTCGGGTCGAGGATTACGTTTTCGGCCTCGACCGTCACCCGATTTGCCCATAGCGTCGTGTCGCCCTCGATGCGGTTGCCGTCGGCCAGCAGGGTGTAACCCTCGCTGCGTGCCGTGCGCGCCGTGCGTTCCCTGTATTTGTGGTTGCCCCCGCACCACCCGCACCCGGGGATGGCGAAAGGCCCGATGTTGTCGCTGTACGTCGAGTTGAGCAGGACGGCGGGTTCGGCCTCGGGCTGCGTGGTGGGAAGCGCCGCCCTGTTGCGCGTGATGCCTACGCGGTAGAACGTGTAGAGCTCGTTGAACATGCACCGCCTGAACCAATAGGTGATATCCGTCCGTTCGTCGAGCTTGGCCGAAATATAGAGGTCGCCGCCCTGGCGTTTGACATACATCGCTTCGGAATAGGGGCGGTCGTGCCCTTTCCCCCTGCTGCGCTTCGGGGTATCCTCCCCGGCACAGAGTGCCGTTGCGGGAGCCATGCATCCCAGCAACAGCAGGTAGACTATGATTTTCAAATGTTTCATCGTTGCGTTTTTGCAGGAAAGCGATGCATCCGGGCGCATCCCGGGTGCATCGCCTGTATGCCGGGGCATCCGATGCCCGTCCGGTTTACTTGTGGGTGAGTTTCAGGAAGAGGTCGGGACGGTCGGTGGTAATGAAATCGACCTGGTTTTCGATGGCCCACATCATATCGGCCGGGTTGTTTACCGTCCAGACGTTCGAGGCCATCTTCAATGCCTTGATATCGTCGAGCCACGCCGGGTTGTTCAGGTATACCCCGTAGTTGAAATCGCAGCCTGTCAGCCCCATCGCCTTCAGGTCTTTGGGGAACGTGCCGCCACCCAGGTACATCAGCTCCGTCTTGGGCGGGGCCAGCCGTGCCAGCTCTTTCATTATATGGAGCGAGAACGAGATGTAGGTCACGCGTTTCGAAAGCCCGTACCGGCCGACCATCTTCACCACGGCCTCGGCCGCTGCGGTATCCGCCTCGGGGGTGGCGTGCGGTTTGAGTTCCAGGACGAGGTGAACCTTCGTCTTTCGGGCCGCCTCGAGGTATTGGGCCAGTGTGGGCATCGGTTCCCCGTTCTCGAGCTTGAGCGTCGTCAGCACGGTCGAAGGGGTGCTCTGTACCTCGTACCCGTCGTGCCAGCCGTCGTGGTTGAGCACCGGAACCCCGTCCGAGGCCATCCACACGTCGAATTCCACGCCGTACACGCCCAACTGGTCGGCCTTGAGGAGCGAGGCGATCGAATTCTGGGCCGAACCGTCGGTGTGCCAGAACCCGCGGTGTGCGACCACGCGGGTCTTGTTCTTCATCGGAATGCCGTATTTCAGGTAGCGGCGCGTCTGGATGATCCGTGCTAGACGATCCATCAGGGCCTTGTCCTTCGGATCGTTCGACTCGTTGAGGGTCAGTACGCCGCGGTTGCCGCAGTAATAGGCGACGGCCGAGGAGTTGAAGACGTCGTTCTTTTCGAAATGGTTGATGTAGGCCGCCATCCGGTCGTACGACGAATTGGGGATCGCTGCCGTAGCCTTCTCGTCGAATTCGAACTCCATGGCCATTCCGTATTTGCGTGCCGTAGCGCAGGCCTCGTCCAGCCGGCTGTCGGGGATCGAGTGGTTGAAAAAATGGTTGGGCTGCTGATAAGCCACGTCGAAGCCCAGCCTCTTCCACTCCTCATGGCCTTTTGCCTGCCAGTAGGGGATCCAATAGAAGAGTTTGCCCTCGGAGTGGATATATTCGCTGAGCGGAATGGTGAGTTCTGCGCAGTGGTGGGTATCTTCGGCCACCCAGTAGAATCCTGAGAGCTCCAGGTGTTTATATTTGGATGCCTTGAACCGTTTGACCAGCTCGCCGATATACCATTTTGTAGCGGCGATCTGATCCTCCTCCTTCGAAAAGTCCATCTGCCGTCCGTCGAGCTCGCCCCAGTCCTTCTGGTCGCGGATAGCCTCGGGAAGTCCCAGTACGATCTGGTGTTTGAATGCGGGCTTGCCCAACTCGCCGATCTCTTCGCCGATGCACTGGTCGAGTGCCGAGAGCGATTTACCCTGCTCGAAAATCCGCTCCAGCAGCCATTCCCATTCCGTTTTGCGGGCATTCAGTTTTTCGTAGCCCACGGTGTAGTTGCGTCCCGATCCGTCCTTGAATTCGAGGAACAGGAAACCGTCGAAGAGCCAGTCCTTTTTGCCGTCGGCAAACTGGTGTGCGACATAGGGACGGAATTCATCGACTGTCCAGTCCAGCCGGTGGCTGCCGCCCTGGTAGATCAGAGCCAGGTCCTGGATGCCGGTCGTCTGGTAGTTTTGTGCGGCGGCCGGCGTCCCGAAGGCCGTGAATACCGCCCAAAGGGCGCAGAATGCAAAGATCCTTGAGGTTTTCATAGGTTTTTTCGGTGTTAATCGTTATTTGCGCAAAGGGTTATTGAGTACGAACCGGCAGAACTTGTGGTAGAGTTTGCGGTCTTTTTCGTTCTCCGATTTCGACAGATCGTAAAACCCGTTCGTACCGTGGTAATAGCTCAGCGGTTTACGTCCGTAAATTCCGTGTTTTTTTGCGCCGGCCATGTATTCGAGGAACCGCTTCTTGTAGAGGCCGCAGTTCTCTTTCCCTTCGAGCAGGGTTTCTTCGAATTCGAATTCCATTGCCAGGTCGTAAGCCTTGATGTCGGAGAAGTAACGTGCGAGCGGCCTTACGCCCTTGTCGTCCCAATAGTGGTTGGGCTGCATATAGGCGTAGTCGATGCCCATTTCCTTCCATTTGGTGTAACCTGCGGCGCGGTTGTAGGGTATCCAGCAGAAACTCTGGTTGATCGAGTGCAGGTACTCGGCAATCTGCGGGATGACCTCTTCCGATTTCTTCAGTTCGTGGCAGTAGCCGTCGCCCGGCGTTACGATCTCTTCCGAAATGGGGTAGAACCCGGCCAGCTCGACGTATTGGTAATTTCCTTCGTCGAAGCGCCTGCGCACCTCATCGATATACCATTTGTAGGCCGCAACGCGGTCTGCGCCTTTGCCGAAATCCATTTGCCGACCGTCCAGCGAACCCCAGTAGGTCGTCGACTCCTTCGTGTCGTCGTATTTCCGGTAGATGATCGGGTCGGGCATTACCATGACGACTTTGCGTTTGGCCGGGGGCGTGCCCAGCCGCTCCGAAGCCTCTTTCACGGCTGCTTCGAGGGCGTTCACGCCGTTGTCGCCGTCGAACCAGTAGTCGATCAGTTCCTTCCACTGCTCCTTGCCGGCCGAAACGCCCTGCCCCCGCAGTACGCCGACCATGTAGGCGTATTTCCCTCCGTCGGGGCGGCTGCTGTCCTGGAATTCGAGGCAGAGGAAACTGTCGAACAGCCAGTGTTCCCTGCCGCGCTTGTCCACATAGGTCACGAACGGGGTGAAGCGTTCCTTGTCCCAGCGGTACGGGGTGCGGTGGTGGCTGCCGCCGTAACACAGCACCATGTCGGTATACACCGGGATGGCGTCGCGTCCCTGCTCCCAGGCGTACATTTTCGGTTCGGGATCGCGGATTGCCTGTGTTGCGGCGTCCGTGGAACCGTTTGCCGCAGCGGCAGGTTTATGGCTTGCGGCCAATGCCGCGAAGAGGGTACAGAATGCAAAGATCTTGAGGTTTTTCATGTATAGCTGTCTGTTGATTGTTATTTGCGCAACGGGTTGTCGAGTACGAAGCGGCAGAATTCGTGGTAAAACTCCTTGTCCTTCTCGGCCGTTGATTTCGACAGGTCGTAGAATGCATTGGTGCCGTGGTAATAGCTCAGCGGCTGGGTGCCGTAGACTTTGTTTTGTTTGGCCCCGGACATGTATTCGCGGAACCGTTTCTTATAGGTGGCACAGTCGGCCTTGCCTTCGAGGAGAGCCTCGTCGAACTCGAATTCCATCGCCAGGTCGTTGGCCTTGACGTCGGAGAAGAACTGGGACAGGGATTTCTGTCCCTCCCAGAAATAATTGGGCTGCATATAGGCGTAATCGACACCCAGTTGCTTCCATTTTTTATACCCCGCGGCGCGGTTGTAGGGAATCCAGTTCAGGGAGTGGTTGAGCGCATGCAGGTACTCGGCGATCGGAGGGATGATCTCGTCCGATTTCTTCAGTTCGTGGTTCCATCCGTCGCCCGGCGTGACCAATTCCTCGGAGATGATGTAGAACCCTGCCAGGTCGATATACTGGTAGTTGCCCAGGTCGAAACGCCTGCGTACCTCGTCGACATACCACTTGTAGGCCGCGATGCGGTCTTCGGCCGTCGAAAAGTCCATTTTGCGGCCGTTCAGCTCGCCCCAGTAGACCGTGGAGCCGGGGTCGCCCTTGCCATTGCCCTTGCCGTCGTAAACCTTGTAGATGATCGGGTCGGGCATGATCATCACGACCTTGCGTTTGGACGGGGGCGTACCCAGGCGTGCCGAAGCATCTTTCACGGCACCTTCGAGGGCATTCATCCCGCTGCCGTTGGTAAACCAATAGTCGATCAGCTCCTTCCACTGCGTTTTACCTGCCGAGAAACCGTAGTCCTTCATCAGCCCCACCATGTAGGCATAGTAGCCTCCGTCGGGACGGCTGCTGTCCTGAAATTCGATGAACAGGAAACTGTCGAACAGCCAATGCTCCTTCCCCTGTTCGTCCGTATAACTCACGAACGGGGCGAACCGTTCCTTGTCCCAGCGGTACGGGGTGCGGTGGTGGCTGCCGCCGTAGCACAGCACCATGTCCGTGTAGGAGAGGATGCCGTTGCGGTTTTGCTCCCAGGGGTACATCTGCGGGCCGGGGGCGTCGGTGGTGAAACGGACATACTGCATTTCGCTGTATTCGCCCGCGTCGTTGCAGGCCACGGCGAAGACCGTATAGGTCGTCTGCGCCGTCAGGCCATCGATCTCGACCGTCGTTCCGGTGTATTCCGTGCCGTTCTCGGCGACGCTCTGTGCCGTTTCGGATGTAATGACTCCCGTGGCTTTGTGTATGATTTTGACGGATGTGGCGTTCGTGCGCCTCATGTTCAGCGTCACCGAGGTGGCGCCCGACGATGTGATCGTCATGCTCAGGGTCGGTTTCGGGCCCCGGGAGGGTTCGTCGTCCCCGTCCCCGCAGCCGATAAAGGGCAGGCAGCAGAGAAGCGTGAAAATAATTC
>CEAH01056653.1_pt1 | contig 13766 bp, 9 predicted proteins | sample 557571 | NCBI WGS metagenome assembly CEAH01 (sample SAMEA3182092, study PRJEB8094) | gut metagenome | biome: human; feature: gut; material: Stool; isolation source: human stools | place: Canada | collected 2013-11-25
TGCGCCGCGCGGAGCGCCTTTCATGCGCATGCACAATACATATAAGGAGGACAAAATAAATGACAATACTTATAGACAATTACGACAGCTTCTCCTACAACCTGTATCAGCTTGTGGGGGCAATAAATCCGGATATAAAGGTCATAAGAAATGATGAGTTCACCTGTGAGGAGATTGAATCGATGAAGCCGGATCACATAATCATCTCACCGGGACCCGGAAGACCTTCGGATGCGGGAATGTGTGAGGATGCGGTGAGATATTTTGCAGGAAAAGTACCAATCCTTGGCGTGTGTCTCGGACATCAGGCGATTTGTGAGACTTATGGTGCGACAGTCACATATGCAAAGAAACTCATGCACGGAAAGATGTCGCTGGTTGATGTGAATCTGAACTGCAGATTGTTCAGAGGACTTCAGAGCAAGATACAGGTTGCCAGATATCATTCACTGGCAGCAGCCGATGAGAATTTCCCAGAATGTCTGGAGGTCACAGCAAGAACGGAGGATGGAGAGATCATGGCAGTAAAACACAGGGATCACGAGGTGTACGGAGTTCAGTTCCATCCGGAGTCGATACTGACACCGAAGGGCAAGATAATGCTCAGAAATTTTTTAGAGATATAAAATGATATAAAATAAGGAGGATATGGCGATGATACAGGAAACTCTTAAGAAGGTAGCAGCAGGACAGGATCTTACATACGATGAGGCATATGCCAGCATGGATGAGATATTCAGTGGTCAGGTGCCGGGAGAGACAACGGCGGGATATCTCACAGCGCTTCACATGAAGGGCGAGACGCTTGACGAGATAACAGCCAGTGCAAATGGAATGAGAGACCATGCGGAGTCTCTTCCACATGACGGAATAGATGTTCTTGAGATCGTGGGAACAGGTGGGGATTGTGCGAATTCATTTAACATATCGACAACGAGTGGTATAGTTGCAGCGGCGGCCGGAGTACCGATCGCAAAGCACGGTAACAGAAGCGTATCAAGCAAGAGTGGAGCAGCAGATGTCCTTGAGGCTCTTGGTGTAAATATCTCCATATCACCTGAAAAGATGGGCAAGGTTCTCGCTGAGTGCAACATGAGCTTTATGTTTGCCCAGGTTTATCACAAGGCGATGAAATATGCAGGTCCGGTCAGAAAGGCACTTGGAATACCGACAGTATTCAATATCCTTGGACCTCTCACCAACCCGGCAAAGGCTCAGATGCAGATCATGGGAGTATACAAGGAGGAGCTTGTTGATCAGATGGCTCCTGTACTTGTTGGTCTTGGCGTAAAACGGGGACTTGTCGTATATGGACAGGATTGTCTGGATGAGATATCCATGAGCGCACCTACAACAGTTGCAGAGATCAAAGATGGCGAGATCACAAAGTACGAGATTAAGCCAGAGGATTTCGGATTTGAGAGATGCAGCAAGGAGGATCTGGTGGGCGGCGGTCCTGAGGAGAACGCACAGATTACCCGCGATATCCTGTCAGGCAAGATCAAAGAAGCCAAGAGAAATGCAGTTGTACTGAACGCAGCAGCTTGTATCTACATCGCAGACAAGGCAGATTCCATAGCGGATGGAATCAAGGTTGCAGAGGACGTGATCGACAGTGGCAAGGCTGCTGAGACGCTTGATGCATTTGTAAGACTGACAAATGAGTAGATAAGTTTCATCACAGACTATGATAGAAAGTTGTATAGAGAGGTAAGAGATGATATTAGATGAGATAGCTGCAAAGACAAAGGAACGTGTGGCAGAGCAGAAGAAAAGGGTTCCTCTTGAGGAGATGAAGAGACAGGCACTTGATATAGTTGCCAGAGAGACGAATAACGGCAGCAATCCATATAGTAAGTTCCCATTTAGGGATAATCTGGCGGCAGATGGAATATCGTTTATCTGTGAGGTCAAGAAGGCATCACCTTCCAAGGGACTTATCGCACCGGACTTTCCTTATGTTGAGATCGCAAAGGAATATGAGGCGGCTGGTGCTTCAGCTATATCGGTGCTCACTGAGCCGTTTTATTTCCAGGGAAGCAATCAGTTCCTGATGGATATAAAGAAGGAGGTAAATATACCGCTGCTGAGGAAGGATTTTACAGTTGACGAGTATATGATATATGAGGCAAAGGTCATAGGAGCATCGGCGGTGCTTTTGATTTGCGCCATACTGGATGACGAGCAGCTTGCCTCATATCTTCGGCTTGCACATGAACTTGGAATGTCGGCTCTGGTTGAGGCTCACGATGAGGATGAGGTCAGACGGGCGATAGCCTGCGGAGCAGGCATCATCGGAGTGAACAACAGAGACCTCAGAACATTTACGGTGGACATCATGAACAGCGTTCGTCTTAGAAAGCTGATACCGGATACGGTGCCAGTCACCCATATGGGGACGGAGGTACCTGTCCCCTCCGTCCCTCAGAAGATGGTGTATGTGTCTGAGAGTGGAATCAAGACAAAGGAGGACATAGACAGGCTTAAGGCAAATGGAACGGATGCGGTGCTCATAGGCGAGACTTTTATGAGAAGTCCTGACAAGAAGAAGTTGTTTGCGGAATTTAGAGGCGAATAGGAAGTATTCAGGCTCATCTGAAAAAGCAATTTAGAGAACGAAATATAATTTGTTTGATTGCTATATTATATAGAAGAAACACAATACAAAAGTGTAGAAATACATTTGAAAATACATCTGAAAAGAACAAACAGGAGGAAAAACATATGTCAAAAGGCAGATTTGGCGTTCACGGCGGCCAGTACATTCCAGAGACTCTGATGAATGCGATGCTGGAGCTGGAGGAGGCATACAAAAAATATAAGGATGATCCGGAGTTCAACAGAGAACTCACAGAGATGCTCAACGAGTATGCGGGAAGACCTAGCAGACTTTACTATGCGGAGAGAATGACAAAGAATCTGGGCGGAGCGAAGATATACCTCAAGAGAGAGGATCTGAACCACACAGGAGCGCACAAGATCAACAACGTAATCGGACAGATGCTTCTTGCCAAGAGAATGGGCAAGACAAGAGTTATCGCGGAGACCGGTGCCGGACAGCACGGTGTTGCAACAGCTACAGTTGCAGCCATGATGGGCATGGAGTGTGAGATATACATGGGCGAGGAGGACACGATCAGACAGGCTCTCAACGTGTACAGAATGAGACTCCTGGGCGCAAAGGTTCATCCGGTTAAGACCGGAACAGCCACACTGAAGGATGCGGTATCTGAGGCATTCCGTGAGTGGACAAGCAGGATCGATGATACACACTATGTACTCGGCTCAGTCATGGGACCATATCCTTTCCCTGAGATCGTCCGTGATTTCCAGGCTGTGATCAGTAAAGAGATCAAGGCACAGCTCATGGAGAAGGAGGGAAGACTCCCTGATGTCGTCATGGCATGTGTGGGCGGCGGTTCAAATGCCATCGGAGCTTTCTATGATTTCATACCTGACGAGAGCGTCAGATTGATCGGCTGTGAGGCGGCTGGCAGAGGTGTTGATACATTCGAGACTGCGGCAACTATTGCGACTGGAAAGCTTGGTATATTCCACGGCATGAAGTCTTACTTCTGTCAGGATGAATTTGGCCAGATCGCACCTGTATATTCGATCTCAGCGGGACTTGACTACCCGGGAATCGGACCTGAGCATGCATACCTTCACGACATCGGACGTGCAGAGTATGTGGCGATCACAGATGACGAGGCAGTTGATGCATTTGAGTATCTGTCAAGGATTGAGGGAATCATCCCTGCGATAGAGAGCGCCCACGCTGTGGCTTACGCCATGAAGCTGGCACCTACAATGGATAAGGATAAAATAATAGTGATAAATGTATCAGGACGTGGCGACAAGGACGTTGCAGCCATCGCAAGATACAGAGGGGAGGATCTTCATGAGTAATATATCAAAAGCATTTGAACATGGAAAAGCATTTATACCATTTGTGACATGTGGCGATCCGTCGCTGGATGTGACAGAGGGGGTAGTATACGCAATGGTTGAGGCCGGTGCAGACCTTATAGAGCTGGGAATCCCATTCTCAGACCCGACAGCTGAGGGCCCGGTCATCCAGGGCGCAAATATAAGAGCATTGGCAGGCGGCGTGACGACAGACAAGGTATTTGACCTTGTGAGAAAGCTCCGCAAGAAGGTGACAATACCTATGGTGTTCATGACATATGCAAATGTCGTGTTCTCCTATGGTTCGGAGAGATTCATCAGCACATGCAAGGAGATCGGCATAGACGGTCTGATCCTTCCTGACATTCCTTACGAGGAGAAGAATGAGTTTGACGGGATATGCAAGCAGTATGATGTGGATCTCATTTCACTCATCGCACCTACATCCCATGAGAGAATATCCATGATCGCAAATGATGCGAGTGGATTTGTATATTGCGTGTCATCACTCGGTGTAACTGGAACAAGAACCAAGATCACCACAGACATAGGAGCCATGGTCGATCTGGTGAAGAAGGCGAAGGACATCCCTTGCGCTGTAGGTTTCGGAATATCCACACCTGAGCAGGCAAAGCAGATGGCGGAGAAGTCAGACGGTGTCATCGTCGGTTCAGCCATCGTCAAGCTGTGCGCCCAGTACGGCAAGGACTGCGTGCCTTATGTGAGAGATTATGTGAAGAGTATGAAGGATGCGATAAGGTAGGAAAATGAAAACCCTACGTTTGGCAACTTTGATTGTTGTCAAAACGTAGGGTTTTTGTGATAGATAAGTTGTAGATTTTAACAGATAATGGAATGCCTTGGTCCTATTACCTTGATTTTATATGTGGTAGTTGCTTGGATTGTCGCCAACATGCCGCTTATATGGTGCTTATTAATTTTGTAGATCTTTTTTTTATATGACATAAGCCGCATTTATTAAATAACGAGTGTCTATAGGTAATTGGCTATTTCCTAAGATATTCATAAGCTCGTTGTATAGCTGTGTCCTTTCTCTAGTAGACAGCATAGATATTCACCCCCCCTTCCAGATATGCAAAAGATTATAAATGTGCTTATATTATGTATTGCTTCTACACAAAAATCAAGAGCATTTTTTTATAAATATATTGACACCACTTTTAGCTTCTGATATAACATATACATCAGCAAACAGCTGATACCCATAATGAAAATTGAATAAATCATATTTTAATAAGTAGAAGAGTTTGAAAACATGATGAGTAGCAAGTGCTACAAGTCTGCGATCATGACTCTTTTTTTGTTGCCTTTCGGGCATGGGTCAGATTGCAAATGATAACTGAATATGCATCTGCCCAGTGACCGGGGCAGCAAAGAATACGGACACAGCGACTGTCATCGGCTGAAAAATGACAGACCGAGGAGCAGACACCGTGGAGGTGTGAGCTGGTGAAGCTCTTGATAACTTATAGATACAGTTTAGATTTATTTTAATTTTTCATTATGGAGGTAACGATTATGAGATATTCATTTACAGAAAAGACATCACATAGACAGCAGGAGACAGCATACATGCTTTACATGATCATCGGCAGCTATTTTCACAGATGCAGATGTAAGTCGAAGGCGGTTGAGGAGAATCTCTTTCTTTATTATAAGGAGCTTCAGGAGAAGAAACAGGTGGAGAAGGAGAGGCAGATCATCAAAGTAAGCGAGGGAGTGTTGAAAGACAACATTGTGGATCTGGCGGAGATGAATGCTGAGGCGGTTATCTCAAAGGTAAATGATCTGTATATCCTTAGCTTTTATACAGGATTTGAGAGAGTCGTGGTGACTGTTGATGAGAAAGGCTGCTATGAGATAAGCCTGGGTAGGGATGAACTAGCGGCATAGAAGGTGTTGTGAGCAAACAGCTGAAGTATAGTGGCAGTTGTTCAGGGGATAAATAAACTTGAGCAACTGCCGCGTTTTTACTTGATATGGGAACTAATGTTCGATATAATAGATGCAGGCTTTAGCATAGAGTAGGAGACTTTTATGGATCATTTTGAATTGGTATCAGAATACAAGCCCACCGGAGATCAGCCGGAGGCAATAGAAAAATTGGTAAAGGGTTTTCAGGAAGGCAATCAGTTCGAGACGCTGCTCGGTGTAACCGGATCTGGTAAGACATTTACCATGGCGAATGTCATACAGCAGCTGAATAAGCCTACTTTGGTTCTTGCACATAACAAGACTTTGGCGGCGCAGCTTTATGGAGAGATGAAGGAATTTTTCCCGAATAATGCGGTGGAGTATTTTGTATCATACTACGATTATTATCAGCCGGAAGCATATGTGGCGTCTACGGATACTTATATTGCAAAGGATTCGTCTATAAATGATGATATTGACCGGATGAGACATAGTGCAACAGCGGCGCTTATAGACAGGAAGGACGTCATCGTGGTTGCGTCTGTATCGTGTATATATGGTATCGGTGATCCGGACGAGTATAGGAATCAGATGCTCTCATTCAGAGTGGGCATGATAAAGGACAGGGATCAGGTCATCGATGAGCTGACAGATATACAGTATGACAGGAATGATATGGATCTGCAGAGAGGTACATTTAGGGTGCGTGGGGATGTGCTGGAGATCATTCCTGTGTCTACATTTGATGATGGAATAAGGATAGAATTCTTCGGAGATGAGATAGATAGGATCACGGAATTTGACCCGCTCACCGGAGAGGGAAAGAGGGATCTGACATACACTTGTCTGTTCCCGGCGTCCCACTATGTGGTTGGACAGGAGAAGATGGAGAAGGCACTGAAGAGGATAGAGGCAGAACTCAAGGACAGAGTTGCGTATTTCAAGTCAAAGGATAAACTCATTGAGGCCCAGCGTATCGAGGAGAGAACTAACTTTGACATGGAGATGATGCGGGAGACTGGATTTTGTTCTGGAATAGAGAATTATTCAGGACCTCTGGCTGGCAGATCAGCTGGGGAGACACCGAGCACATTGCTGGATTTCTTTGGTGATGACTTCCTTCTTATTATAGATGAGTCGCATATGACAGTGCCGCAGGTTGGTGCTATGTATTCGGGAGACCGTTCACGTAAGATGAATCTGGTGGACTATGGCTTCAGGCTTCCGTCGGCACTTGACAACAGACCTCTCAATTTCTCAGAATTTGAGCAGAAGCTGGATCAGGTCATGTTCGTATCTGCCACACCAGGCAAATACGAGGAAGAACACCAGATGCTCATGGCTGAACAGATCATCAGACCTACGGGACTTCTTGATCCGCCGGTTGAGGTCAGACCGGTTGAGGGACAGATAGACGATCTGCTCAAAGAGGTCCGCAAGGAGACTGAGCAGGGACACAAGGTGCTTGTAACTACTCTTACAAAACGTATGGCTGAGGACCTCACCAGCTATATGAGGGATAATGATATAAAGGTAAAATATCTGCACTCGGATATAGATACTATGGAGAGAGTTGAGATAGTGAGAGATCTCCGTCTTGGTGTGTTCGACGTGCTTGTTGGAATCAACCTTCTGAGAGAGGGACTTGATATACCGGAGATCACTTTGGTGGCAATACTGGATGCTGACAAGGAAGGTTTCCTGAGATCGGAGACATCGCTCATCCAGACCATAGGAAGAGCAGCCCGAAATGTGGATGGACATGTCATCATGTATGCGGACACTATTACGGGTTCTATGAAGTATGCCCTAGATGAGACGAGCAGACGTCGTGAGATACAGCAGAAGTATAATGAGGAACATGGAATAACCCCTAAGACTATAGAGAAGAGCATAAGGGATCTCATAACCATAGAGGTGAAGAAGGAGGAGCTTCCAGATGAGGATAAGGACGCTGAGTCCATGACGAAGAAGGAGCTTCAGAAGGTTATTGCCAAGCTGACCAAGAAGATGAATATGGCGGCAGCAGACCTCAACTTTGAGGTGGCGGCGGAGATCAGAGATCAGCTCAAGGTGTACAAGGCGGCACTCAGAGATTATGATAAGGACTGAAATATAAATAATAAAGAGAAAAGGTTAGATCAAGATGGAAGACAATAAGAATTATGAACGCAGTGAGCATCTGGAGGATATAACGGATGCGAGCATGAAGGATGATTATTTCAACGCCAGCAGGAATATTGATAGGAAGTATATAACTATTGAGGGCGCACGTGAAAATAATCTAAAGAATATCAATGTCAAGATTCCAAGGGACAAATTTGTCGTCGTGACAGGACTTTCGGGATCAGGTAAGTCTTCACTGGCATTTGACACGATATATGCGGAGGGACAGAGACGATACATGGAGTCTCTGTCCTCCTATGCGAGACAGTTCCTTGGACAGGCTGAGAAGCCGGACGTGGACAAGATAGAGGGACTTTCCCCTGCAATCTCCATAGATCAGAAGTCAACAAACAGAAATCCTCGATCTACAGTTGGTACTGTCACAGAGATATACGACTATTTTAGACTTCTATATGCAAGAGTGGGAATACCACACTGTCCGAACTGCGGCAAGGTCATAAGCAGACAGACGGTTGACCAGATGGTGGATGAGATCATGAAGCTTCCAGAGAGGACAAAGTTCATGGTGCTTGCGCCTGTGGTCAGAGGCCGAAAGGGAGAGCATGTAAAGCTTCTTGAGAAGGCAAAGAAGAGCGGATTTGTCAGAGTGGTTGTCGATGGAAGTATGTATGAGCTGTCAGAGGAGATAAAACTTGATAAGAATAAGAAACACAGCATAGATATAGTTGTAGATCGTCTGGTTGTCAGACAGGATGTGGAGCGTCGACTCACGGATTCCATAGAGACAGCCCTTCAGCTCGCAGAAGGTCTTATGAAGATAGAGGTGATTGGCGAAAGGGATGAGAACGGTGTTCAGAAGGAGAATGCTGTCATCAATTTTTCAGACAGCTTTTCATGTCCGGATTGCGGAATCAGCATAGATGAGATAGAGCCGAGAAGCTTTTCGTTCAACAATCCATTTGGCGCATGCCCGACATGTGCAGGTCTTGGCTTCAAGATGGAATTTGATCCGGATCTTATGATACCCGATCAGAGTCTGTCTATAAATGATGGAGCCATTGTGGTACTTGGATGGCAGTCATGCAATGATGGCAAGAGCTATTCAAATGCAATACTCAAGGCACTCGGTAAGGAATATGGGTTCTCTCTGGATACACCATTTCAGGATTACCCACAGGATATAAAAGATCTCTTATTATATGGAAAGAACTCTCGCCCAGTTAAGGTGTACTATAAGGGACAGCGCGGTGAAGGCGTGTATGACATAACATTTGAAGGACTTCTGAAGAGTGTCGCAAGAAGATACAGGGAGACATCTGCTGAGTCTACTAAGGCTGAGTATGAGACATTCATGACTATAACTCCGTGTGAGGTTTGCGGTGGCAAGAGACTTAAGCCCACAGCCCTTGCTGTTACAGTTGGAGATAAGAATATTGCTGAACTTACAGAGCTTCCTATCACAGAACTTGCAAAATTCATGAAAGAGCTGGAGCTCACGGACAGACAGAAGATGATAGGCGCAGCTATACTCAAGGAGATCAGGTCAAGATTGCATTTTCTTATAGACGTGGGTCTTGACTATCTGTGCCTGAGCAGGGGTACAAGCACGCTCTCAGGAGGTGAGGCGCAGAGAATTAGACTTGCAACGCAGATAGGTTCAGGTCTGGTGGGTGTTGCGTATATTCTTGACGAGCCGAGTATCGGACTTCATCAGAGGGATAATGACAAGCTCATAGCTGCTCTCAAGAATCTGAGAGACCTTGGAAATACTCTGATCGTTGTCGAGCATGACGAGGACACTATGAGGGCTGCGGATCACATCATAGATATAGGACCGGGAGCCGGTGCAAATGGTGGATATGTGGTTGCAGAGGGAACCGCAGAGGATATCATGAAGTGCGAGAATTCTATCACCGGTGACTACTTAAGTGGCAGGAAGAAGATAGAGGTTCCGGATGTGAGGAGAAAGCCAACTGGATGGCTCACTGTCAAGAATGCTTATGAGAACAATCTCAAGCATATAGATGTGGATATACCACTTGGAATCATGACATGTGTGACGGGTGTGTCTGGTTCAGGAAAGAGTTCTCTGGTAAATGAGATCTTGTACAAGAAGCTGGCGAGAAGACTCAACAAGAGCAGGATTAAAGCAGGAAAGCACGACCATATCATTGGCTATGATGCTTTGGATAAGATTATCAATATAGACCAGTCACCTATAGGTAGAACGCCGAGGTCCAATCCGGCTACTTATACAGGTACATTTGATCTGATAAGGGATCTGTTTGCCGGAACCAAGGATGCCAAGGCAAGAGGTTACGGCAAGGGAAGATTCAGCTTCAATGTATCTGGTGGACGATGTGAGGCGTGTCGTGGAGATGGAATAATCAAGATAGAGATGCACTTCCTGCCAGATATATATGTGCCATGTGAAGTGTGCGGAGGAAAGAGATACAACAGGGAGACCCTGGAGGTCAAATACAAGGGTAAGAGTATCAATGAAGTTCTCGATATGACTGTTGATGAGGCATGTGAGTTCTTTGCAAATGTTCCGAGAATACTCAGGAAGATAGAAACGTTGCGAGATGTGGGATTAGGATATATCAGGCTTGGACAGCCATCCACCACTCTGTCAGGCGGAGAGGCACAGAGAATCAAGCTTGCAACCGAGTTGTCAAGGCGTGGAACAGGAAAGACAATATATGTACTTGATGAGCCTACCACGGGACTTCATTTTGCTGATGTTCACAGGCTTGTGGATATACTCAGGAGGCTCAGCGAGGGCGGAAATACGGTTGTTGTTATCGAACATAACCTTGACGTCATCAAGACCGCAGATTATATTATTGACATGGGACCTGAAGGGGGCGCTGGAGGTGGAACGGTCATTGCCAGTGGAACTCCGGAAGAAGTAGCAAAGATATCTCAGTCGTATACAGGGCAGTATCTGAAGAGGTATCTCGGCATGTAAGGGATGTGTCGAATAATTACATCGGAGGTAACAACATGGATGAACAGAATAATGTAGATGGTATCCACAAGGATGATAGATTGTCATTAGAGGGTAATCTGGAACAGAAAGATACGCTGAATAATGAACAGGCACGTTTGGGATATGATCAGCCGTGTCAGTCGCAAAATTATGGCCAGTCAGGGCAGCAGCCGCAGTACAGCGCACCGGGACAGCAGCAGAACTATGGTCCGGCAGGGCAGCAGCCGTATCACGGACAGTCAGGATATGATCAGCAGAGACAGTGGAATCAGGATTCATATGCACAGCAGATGCAGGCAGACGGACAGGAATATCAGCAGAGACCACAGTACAGCCAGCTGGGACAGCCGCAGAATTATGGTTTGTCAGGGCAGCAGCCGTATCAGCAGCCTCGGTATGGTGCACCGGGACAGCCGCAGAATTATTATGGTTCGTCAGGGCGGCAGCCATATCAGCAACCGCAGTACAGCGCACCGGGACAGCAGCAGAACTATGGTCCGGCAGGGCAGCAGCCGTATCACGGACAGTCAGGATATGATCAGCAGAGACAGTGGAATCAGGATTCATATGCACAGCAGATGCAGGCAGACGGACAGGAATATCAGCAGAGACCACAGTACAGCCAGCTGGGACAGCCGCAGAATTATGGTTTGTCAGGGCAGCAGCCGTATCAGCAGCCTCGGTATGGTGCACCGGGACAGCCGCAGAATTATTATGGTTCGTCAGGGCGGCAGCCATATCAGCAACCGCAGTACAGCGCACCGGGACAGCAGCAGAACTATGGTCCGGCAGGGCAGCAGTCATACCAGCAGCCACCATACGGTCAACCGGGTCAGCAGTCTACACCGTATGACAGTCCGATGGGATATGTTGGGTATGAGTACAGACAGAATGTTCCTGTAGATGTCAAGAAGGGTTCAACACATATACCAAATCTGTTAAATATTGTTGGAATGATCATGGCTTTGATCACAGTATTTTTGCCGTATGCACATATGGATTCTGATGTCAGAACGATAAGTGGAGTATTTGGCATAGATGTAATATCTGTAATTGTAGTGGCAGTATTGCTTGTTGCAGATATAATAAGTGCGTTCATGAACAAAACTGTAGCATATATAATTGATCTTGTGATATCAGTTATCATTGGAGGCGCACTCATATTCGAGTTTGTGCTCTCGCTGATAGATCTTGGCAGGCTGGACAAAACAGTAAATGCCGGTCTCGGTTTTGGTGCATGGTTCAGCGTGGTAACAGCAATTCTTCTTCTGGTATCAGTGCCTGTATGGTGGGCAGTCAGCAGGAAAAAGGCAAAGTCAGAGAAAGAAACTGCGGAATCTGCAGTATAACAGAAGAAAAGAATTGAAGATATCAGGCTTTGCCATAAATGAAATATAAGAATTTTTTAAGGACAAAACGTGTTTATGGATCAATCCCATTTAACAACGCTTTGTCCTTATTTATTTGTTTTGGCTTGTTTTATTTATTTGTCTTTTTGTTGGCCGTTTTCGTTCGTTCTTTTGCCGTGTTCATTATTTGTCCACCCAGTACGCATTTGAGTCCTTTTTATTTGGATACATTTTTTATAACTCATTTGATACTATCTAAAATAACACTTTATAACAATGCGTTTTTATATTTGCGCTGGGATTCGAAGGAATTTGTTACAAAATTATCCTAAATTCAAATCAAAACTGCATTCTAGGATAATACCCTGATATTTTGTATCTTTCAGTTCAATAAAATGGAGAAAATGGATAATTTTATCCTTATTCAACCAAAACAGGCTGATTTGGGATAAAAAGCACTTGACGTAAAGATGACAAATATTTATTAGACGAAATCAGAGTCCAAAACAACAAATAAGAACCCCACCACGACTTGTATATGCTGTGATGGGGGTCTTTAAGTTTACGTGAGCGATACTTGTCCGATAGGTACCGGATAGTTTATCGTTACATTTGTTAATTGTTCTGTTAAAGAATTAGTCGTTAGCCTTACCAACTGATCCGAAGAGTTCCATCTTCTCCTTAACAGTAGCCTTGATAGCCTCGAAACCAGGAGCGAGAAGCTTTCTAGGATCAAATCCCTTGCCCTCGAGATCCTTACCAGCCTCGATGTACTTTCTTGTAGCATCTGCAAATGATAACTGGCACTCTGTGTTAACGTTGATCTTTGAAACGCCAAGTGAAATAGCCTTCTTGATCATGTCAGCTGGGATACCTGTACCACCGTGAAGAACTAATGGCATAACACCTGTCTTCTGCTGGATAGCATCAAGTGTCTCGAAGCTAAGTCCCTTCCAGTTAGCTGGGTACTTACCATGGATGTTACCGATACCAGCAGCAAGCATATCAACGCCGAGATCAGCGATAGTCTTGCACTCCGCTGGATCAGCGCACTCGCCCATACCAATAACTCCGTCTTCCTCACCACCGATAGAACCAACCTCACACTCGATTGAGAGGCCAAGCTGATGAGCTACGTTAACGAGCTCTGTTGACTTAGCAAGGTTCTCCTCGAATGGATAGTGTGAACCATCGAACATGATTGAAGTAAATCCAGCCTTAACACACTTGTAGCATCCTTCGTATGTTCCGTGATCAAGGTGAAGAGCTACAGGAACTGTGATTCCAAGTGACTCATCCATAGCCTTAACCATTGCTGCAACTGTCTCAAATCCTGTCATATACTTTCCAGCGCCCTCTGAAACACCAAGGATAACAGGTGACTGAAGCTCCTGTGCTGTGAGGAGAATAGCCTTTGTCCACTCAAGGTTGTTGATGTTGAACTGTCCTACTGC
>CEAH01040787.1_pt1 | contig 13742 bp, 13 predicted proteins | sample 557571 | NCBI WGS metagenome assembly CEAH01 (sample SAMEA3182092, study PRJEB8094) | gut metagenome | biome: human; feature: gut; material: Stool; isolation source: human stools | place: Canada | collected 2013-11-25
CGCAGACGCAATTGTACGGTGTTGCCCAAGATAAGGAGAGAATCTATATGGAACAGCAGCACGCGATCCGTTATCTCGCGCTTTCCCAGGAGGAATTGATCGACGCAGGTGCATTTGACCTGCAAATGAGCATTGCAGCGCTGGAAAAGGGGCTGCTTGATTTTGAAAAAGGAAAAATTCTTTTCCCCGATAAGATCGTCCAGATCTTCGATCAGGAGACGCAGGACCGCATCAACTGCCTCCCGGCGACGCTTCTGGAGGAAGGCGTCTGCGGCGTGAAGTGGGTGTCTGTTTTCCCGCAGAACCCGCGCAAATTCGGCACGCAGAACCTTTCGGCCATCATTGTGCTGTCGAGTCTTGAAAACGGCTATCCGGTCTGCGTGATGGACGGGACGCTCTGCTCCAATATGCGCGTGGCGTCGATGGGCGCAGTCGCGGCACGAAAGCTCGCGCGGGAGGATTCCGAGGTGATCGGCTTCATCGGAGCCGGCGAGCAGGCCAAGCTGCATCTGCTCGGCATGAAAGCAGCGCGTCCGGGCCTGAAGGTCTGCAAGCTGGCCTCCAAATACCCGGAGGAGGAGACCGTGTTTATCCGGCAGCTTTCGCGTTATCTCCCGGATATGCAGTTCATCGCCTGCAACGGCAATATGGAGGCGGCCATGCGCGATTCCGACATTCTGGTCACGGCCACGAGCGCACAGGCGCCGCTTCTGAAGGCCGACTGGATCAAGGAGGGCGCTTTCTACAGCCACATCGGCGGCTGGGAGGATGAATACGCCGTCGTGCAGAAGGCCGATAAGATCGTCTGCGACGACTGGCAGACCGTCAAGCACCGCACACAGACCGTCAGCCGCTGCTATAAAGATGGCGTGATCGGCGACAGCGATATCTATGCCAACATCGTTGAACTGCTGGACGGCAGCAAGCCCGGCCGCGAAAATGAGAAGGAGTTCATCTACTTCAACGCCGTCGGCCTCGCCTACACGGACATTTCCATTGCATACGCCATGTACACGCGCGCCCGCGAGGCAGGAAAGGGACATATGCAGGATCTGCAGGGCAGCATGATCTTCGACAAGACAGACCTCAAGCTGCATCTATAAGTTCCCGTTTCATAAGATCAGTCACGGCAGAGCCCCGAAAGCTGGGCTCTGCCGTGATTTTTCTGTTATGGAGATCCCGGCGCATCGGCGCTGCGGCCTCGCAGTTATTCTGCCTTTGCCTTCCGCAGCGCGAGGATCCGGTTCATCTCGTTATAGACGATCATATAGCCTTCGTCCACACCCATACCGGGCTTTGCGAGGATCTGTGCCGGCTGTGTCGCCATGGCGCACTGCACGCAGACCTGCGCAGAGCGGTCGGTCTCATTGCAGGTGCCGCCCTGATATGCACCGATGCCCTTTTCCTTGCAGTAGAGGACTGCCTCGATGGTATTGTTGATGCCGCCGAGATCCGGCGTTTTGATCTGGATCATGTGACCGGCTTTGTGATCGGCGAAAAGCTTGATATCTTCGAGCGTATTGCACCATTCGTCAGCGACCAGCTCAACATCGATGCCGCGCCGGTCCAGCTCCGCGGTCAGCCCCGCGAGCGCCTCCATCTGCGTTTCACGGTCACAGTCGCAGTCCATCGGTCCTTCGATCCGCAGGTGGAACGGCTTTGCGGTCTGCTCCAGGACCGCCAGATAATCCGCCATGGCTGCGTAGTTATGATTTCCGAAGGCTGCGCCGATCGTACCGTAGACATCGATATGCAGGACCGGGGCATAGTGCTCGTCCAGACGCTGCGCTAAAATACGGTCGCGAAGCCACGCCACATAGTCCTGGAGCTTTTCGCCGTGCGCGCCGAGCTTCGTCTCCACGTTGTTGATCAATGCGTGCGGGAGCACCTGCGCGCCCTTGATGATCATTTTGTCCGCATTATCATACCGGTCGTCCCCGGACTGGGTAAAGATCGGGATCAGGTGGTCCGATACCGTGCAGCCGTATTCATCCGCCACGACCTCGCACATCATGCGCCCGCTCGCCTTTGCAACGGCGTCAAGCAGCGCCTGAGAAACACCATAGCGGATCGCCGTATGCAGCCGCTTGCCGCCGACCTCGATGGCTTCCATCCTTGCGGCAAGCGCACGGAAATTGTCCGCTTCCTGCCCGACCAGACACGGTTTGATGTACTGCTCAATAATAGGAATAAAATCCTTCGCCAAAAACAGCGGATCGCGCCCGCCTGCGCCGGAATACTGTACCGCCGCGCAGTCGCCGTAAGCGACCTGGCCGTCCTCCAGGATCAGCATGACCGAGATCGCCTCGCCTGCCTGACGGACGGCGGAAAAGCCCTCGGTGACAGGCTGGCCGATATAGAACATCCCGTCGTGCCCCGCGCCGCGCTTGATCGCGCGCTGATCGTCAAAATAGAAGCCGGTACGTCCGGGTGCGCAGACAACATTTTTGATTTTCATAAATAATACCTCCGTCGTTATCCATCAGTTTCTCGGCCGGCCGACCAGCCGCCCCTTACCGATCGCATACACATCATCGATGACCATCTGGAAGCTCGGCGCACGCTTTTCATATTTTGCGCGCTCTGCAATGCGCGCGGCGTGGAAATCCTTCAGGTCCTGCGGGAATGGGAGATTCCCCATGTTCAGAATCCGGATCGCACCCTCGTTATCGCGGCAGGGAAGCATCTGCCCTGCGTTATAGCGGCAGGGCGCAAACGGCACATCCAGCACGCCGGCCACAACGCCGCGGCAGACCCCCAGCGCGATATCTCCCCTGCCCAGCTCAAAGCATTTGTCGACAATACAGCGCGTCTCCCGGCGGATGATCTCCATTTCCTCGTCCAGATGCGAGTTTTGAAATATCTGGTCTGCCATCATATTGACGACCTGCTTTGTGCAGCGGAGCCCCTGCGCATTTGCCTCCATCGTCGGGATCCCGATCGCTTCGTGCGGGCTTTTTACGATGACCTTTGTGGCTTTGGAGAGCGCGGCGATCAGGCTGCCCGTGGAGATCACGCCGAAGGCCTTGGCTTCGTCAGCGGGGAAGCCGCCCATCCACTGATGCAGTACCGTGGTAACAACGACCTGATCGTACCCGTATTTGTGCAGATATTCCTCGGTCAGCTCCTCAAGCGTGCGGATGGCCGCGATGTCCTGCACGATGTTGCCGCACTGCCCGTAGCCGACGGTGATGTTGCGCACGCCCTGTTCGGCGGCAAGCAGCGCTTCGATGATGGCAGCTGCATGAGAAATGCACGGCGGCACCAGCGTGCCGGTCAGCGGTCCGTACGGCTCCCGATTGATGGAGATCCCCATTTCCTCGTACAGGCCTGTCAGCCGGTCAACATACTGCCAGGAGCGGATGGTCGTTTCCATCGGAACATTTTTGCAGTACGGAAGATTGTAGGAAATGCCGCCGCCCTCATAGCTGGTAAAGCCGCCGGCATAGGCAATCTCCGTCAGCAGACGCGCGTCCGGGGTGCCATGCCGCACCTGCAGCGGCGTGTGGACGCTCTCGATCACGCGCCGGCAGCCGGCGACGCCGTGATTGACCGCGGGAAAGCCATTGAGCATGGCGCGCCCGAGCCGGATGGATTCCTGAATGCCGTCCTCCGCTTCGGCATAGCGGTTTTGCCGGGTGTAGCTGTCGATCGTGGTGGGCAGAAGGTCGGCCTCGCCCTCCTTCTCCAGATACTGCATGAGCTTGATATGTTCCTCGATCACCGGCACGCCGGCACGCGGCTGAATGAGCGTCCGCCCCGCTTTCTTGGCCTCCAGAAGCTTCGTGGAAAAGACACGTTCCGGCGAGAGCCGTTTCTGATAATCAGCAGCCTCCTGCAGGTCTACGTCCTTTCCCGTCGGCCATTGGCCAAGGACCTCCTGCCGTTCCTGCATGAAGACGCCTTCGTCCAGCTTTTTGTTCTGAATTTCCATCTATCTGATCATCCTTTTCATAATTTGAAGCGCCGCAAGCGGATCATGCGTGGAAAGCAGCCCCATTGCAGCGAGAATATATGAGGAATCGATCAGGATCTCCGCGTTTTTCGGGCGCAGAGACGCCGGATCGGCGGGGTCATAGCAGAAATAAGACGCGATCTCGCGCACACGCGGCGAATGGATCAGGCTCCCGCCGGTCGCCACGACGCGCCGCACGGCCGTCAGATCCTTGCCCGCCTGCACGAACGTCTGCCCGAGCAGGGTATAGGTCTCTTCGATCGTCCCTGCATGGCGCTTTGCCGCCGTGCTGACCGCCATACATGCCAGCGCATGATCCAGCTGTGCCAGCTCCCCGTCACAGTCCGGGACGAGCTCCGTCTGTTCACTCAGCATCCGGCACAGCGTCTGCACCCGCTGCTCCGGGAGCCCGGACAGCTCTGCGAGGCGGCGTGCACCGACCGCATCCAGAATGCCGAGAACGGAGTAGCGCATCCCGATGTCTCCTTCGACGGTACGCTTGGCATACGGCTCCGGGAGCCCTTTGTAGACGGTGTTCATCTGCCGGGGCATTCCTTCACAGATGGAGTAGACATCAGTCGTTGCGCCGCCTACATCCACCGCGGCCAGCTCGCCGATCCCCGGCTCGCCGTCAAACCCGCCGGAGAGCAGCTCCAGCGCTTTGAGCACGGCTGCCGGTGTTGGCATGAGGATGTCGTTCATCCTTTCGGCCGCGTGGTCGAGCCCCTTTGCCTGAATGATACGGCTCAGAAAAATTTCGCGGATCGCGGCCTGCGTCTGCTCCGTTTTGAGCAGGCCAAACTTCGGCATGACATTTTCACATACCCGCACGCGGCATCCGGCGAGGATCCGCTCGCATTGCCGCGCAGCCGAACGGTTGCCCGCGACGATGATCGGAAAATCCGGCCGCATGGCGGCCAGCATGTTTGCATTATGCAGAATGCAGGCCGTGTTTCCGCCGTCCGTCCCGCCGACGAGCAGAAAGATATCAGGCTTCTCCCGCCGGATCTGGTCGATATCATCCTCCGTCAGCTCAAACGAGAATTGTCCGATCAGCTTTGCTCCGGCGCCGAGGCTGGCCATGCGCGCGGCCTCCAGCGTCAGCTCCGGCACAAGGCCCGATACGATCATCCGCAGTCCGCCTGCCGCGGATGAGCAGGCATAGCGCTCGGCGTATTCGAGCATGCCGGTTTTCTCCTCAAGCTGCCGCAGCGCGGCGGAAAAGCCGTCATTGACATCTGTCTGTACGGTCGTATAGGCGGCTGCCGTTCCAAGCACGCGCGCCGTGTCAACGTCTACGGCCGTCAGCTTGGTATAGGTGCTGCCGAAATCCGTCAATAAAACAGGCTTCATACCGGCACAGCCTCGCTGCATGCAGCGGCATCCATATGCAGAAGCTCACGCAGCGCGTCGATGGTCGTTTCCGGCGGCGTTCCAGGCGGGAAAGCGCGGTCAAAGCCCATGGCGTGGAAGCGCTTTTCCACATCCTCAAATTTCTGCTTGCCGACAACGATATTTCCGCCGACGACCAGCGGGATCCCGAGAAGTCCGGCCTCGTCACACTTTTCCCGCATCCCGCGGCAATCCAGCTCCCCCTGCCCATACAGGCTGGAAACAACAATGGCATCCGCGTCTGATTCGATGGCTGCAGAGATGTACTCCTCCTGTGACACCATAACGCCGAGATTAACGACATCGAACCCGGCTTCGGTAAATGCGTGATAAAGGATCTTGTTGCCGACGGCATGGACGTCTGCTCCGATCACACCGATCACAAGAACCTTTTTTCGCGTCTGCTCTGTTTGCATGGAAGGAACTCCTCTCAAAAAAATGATTGGAAAATTTCATTTTCAGACCGTTTCTACCTATTATTGTAGCTTCAGCCACGGGGAAGTCAATTTGTTTTTCCGGAAATGCAACGAAACTTGCGTCGCTTGCAGGCCATGCAAGCGACGCAAGAAAAAAATTCATTTCGGAGAACGATTTGCCAGAAGCCGTTCGAGCCGTTCGGTCAGATAGATGGCAGATCCCTCGTCGATCTGGTAGGAACAGGAGATCAGGCGCGCGTGTGCCGCAAACTGTGTCAGCAGCCCGAGCGCCTTTTGTGTGCAGAGCTTCTCATAGCCTTCCGGCACAAGGACCGCATCCTTGCCGCTCAGATACGCAGACAGCGATTCCGGCGGGTCAAAAAGCGCCGGTCCTGCGATTTGAAGCCCCTGCGTATATTCGTCGCAAAAGCTGCGCAGCAGCGCGCCGAAGCGCAGGCTTTGGCTGACGATCCCTACGCGCTGCCCGGGCGAAAGCTTTACGATCGGCGCAACGCTGGACGCCTGCAGGCGCAGGGCGATTTTTGCAACTTTTTCCGCCTGCCCGGTCATCCCGGCAAGCTGTTTTGCATGTTCGGTCGTCGTGATCATCACATCCATCTGCTGTGCGAGCCGCCCGGGGTGCTGCTGCACCTGCTCGAGCAGCAGGGTATGCAGCTCGATACCGTCCATATGCCGGAGCTGCTCTTTGAGCTGCGCAAGCACCTCGGGGTTGCATTCGACCAGCGCGACCTGCAGCTTGGGCTGCTGCGCACAGAAGCGGCGCAGCTGGTCCGCAAAGAGCTGTTTCATTTCATGGACGCTGATCCCCATCTGGTGCAGCTGCTGCAGCAGCGCATCGATCTGCTCCTGTGCCGCCTGCCGGCGATCGGCTGTCCGGTGGTAGCAGACGAAACTGCCGCGCCCGGGTGTTTTGATCAGAAGTCCGTCCCGTTCCAGCTCGTCATACGCGCGTTTGACCGTACCTTCCGCCACATGCAGCTGTTCCGACAGTTCCCGCACGGTCGGAAGGCGTGTGCCGTCCGGGAGACTTCCGGCACGGATCCTGCCCGCAAGCTCCTGCCGGATCTGGTCATAGATCGGCGTTTCCCCTTCCGGTGCGCACAGATCAATGCGGTTGTTTTCCATTGCACTGCTCCAGATATGCCCTGCGGCCCGTCTCGTAGAGATCGTTTCCAAGGGCGTCGATGATCACGGTGACCGGGAAGTCCTCGACCTCCAAGCGCCGAAGCGCCTCTGCGCCGAGGTCCTCATATGCGATGACCTCAGCTTTTTTGATACATTTGCTGAGCAGTGCGCCGCATCCGCCGATCGCGCCGAAGTAGACCGCGCCGTGCTGCTTCATGCTGGCGATCACTGCCGCATTCCGCCTGCCCTTGCCGATCATGCCGCGCAGACCAAGCGCGATGAGCGTGGGCGCGTAGGCATCCATCCGATAGGAGGTCGTCGGCCCCGCCGAACCGATGATCTGACCGGGTGCAGCGGGCGTCGGACCGACATAATAGACCACTGCATCCATCGGGTCAAAGGGAAGCGGCTTGCCTGCCTCCACCAGCTCGCAAAGACGCTTGTGCGCTGCGTCCCGCGCGGTGTAGATCACGCCGGTCAGCAGCACGCTGTCACCGGCGCGGAGCTTCCGCGCATCGGCTTCGCCAAGCGGCGTTTTCAGTCTGAGCGTCATATCAAAGCACCTCCGTTCTATGTCTTGCCACGTGGCAGTTGATATTGACAGCGACCGGCAGCCCTGCAATGTGCGTGGGCATGGAAAGCATGTGTACAGCCAGCGCGGTGGTCCTGCCGCCAAAGCCCTGCGGGCCGATGCCGAGCGCATTGATGCGCTCGAGCAGCTCGCGCTCAAGCTCCGCGTAGAACGGATCCTCATTGTGCCCGCCCGTCTCCCGCAGCAGCGCCTTCTTTGCCAGCAGAGCCGCTTTGTCAAAGGTGCCGCCGAGGCCGACGCCGACTACGATCGGCGGGCAGGGGTTCGGCCCGGCCTGCAGCACGGTGTCCAGCACAAACTGTTTTACGCCGCCCAGACCGTCCGACGGGCGGAGCATGGCGATGCGGCTCATGTTCTCACTGCCAAACCCCTTCGGCGCGACAGTCAGCTTCAGCCGATCCCCCGGTACGATCTCATAATAGATCATGGCGGGCGTATTATCGCCGGTGTTCACGCGGTCCAGCGGGTCGCGGACCACGGACTTGCGCAGAAAACCGTCTGTATAGCCGCGCCGCACGCCCGCATGGATGGCTTCGTTCAGATCGCCTGCAATATGGACCTCCTGCCCAAGCTCAACAAAAACGCAGGCCATGCCAGTATCCTGACAGATCGGCTGCGGCCGTTCGGCGGCAATGTCCGCGTTTTCAAGGATCCGTCCGAGCACTTCCTTTGCGATTGGCCACGGCTCATCTGCATAGGCCGCGCAGATCCGCGACCTTACATCCTGCGGCAGCTGGCGGTTTGCCTCGACGCACAGCCGTGCAACGGTGTCCGTGATGTGTGAAGCTCTGATCTCACGCATCGTCATTCCTCCCCCTTTCGTTCTCCGATCGTATCCAGCAAGGTGCCGTCCCGGCCGATGACCTTTGCGATCACACGCCCGGCAGGCGGCAGCGGCGCCGGTGTGCCGGTGATCTGCTCGGCAAGCGCGCGAAGCTGTGTGATCTCCAATACCTGCATCCCGGCCTGCGTCAGCCGCTCGCGCAGCTCTTCCCTTCTGGGATTGACGGCGATCCCCGCCTGTGTGACCAGCACGTCAATGTCCTTGCCCGGCGTTGAGATGCAGGTGACGCGGTCGCGGACGATGGGGAGCCGGCCGCGGAACAGGGGCGCCGTGATGATCGAGAGTTTGGAGCCCGCGGCGGCATCGCTGTGCCCGCCGGAGCCGCCCATGATGCGCCCGGAGGAATCGGTGTGGACATTGACGTTAAAATCCGTGTCGATCTCTGTCGCGCCGAGGACGGCAACGTCGAGCGAATCCATGATGGAGCTTTTTGCACCGGCGCTTGCGTACTGCGCCGCGCCGACCTCGCAGTGGTTCGGGTTATCGCGGATGGAGGCCGCCGCCTTCAGATCAAAGCACTGCACATCCATCAGCGCCCGGAAGCAGCCCTCGTTGAGCATATCGACCAGATACCCGGTAATACCGCCCTGCGCGTAGCTGCCGTGGATCTGCTCGCGGAGCATGATCTGCTTGAGATACATGGCCGTGGCAAGCGTCGCGCCGCCGGCGCCGGTCTGGAACGAGAAGCCGTCACGCAGAAGCCCGGAATTCTGGATGACCCGCGCCGCCGTCTGTGCCATGACGAGCGCAACGGGATTGCGCGTCATGCGCGTAGTGCCGGACACGATCCCCGCCGGATCGCCGATGGCGTCGATCTGCACGACGTAGTCTACATAGATCTCCGGGATCGACCAGCCGGTCAGCGGATATTCCGCCAGCTCATCGGTGATGACGACTACCTTTTTTGCGTACATCGCGTCCGGGAACGCATATCCAAGGCTGCCGCAGGCGGATCTTCCGTACTTTCCCGTGCAGTTTCCCATGCGGTCGGAGCATGGCGCGGCGATAAAGGCCACATCGATGGGGGTGATGCCCAGCGCAATATCACGCGGGCGGCCGCCGTGCGTGCGGAACTCGACCGGCTCGTCCATCAGACCGGCGGAGATCTGCCGGCCGATCCCTGCGGAGATGTAATTTGTCTGCACCTTCCGCACAACGTGGTTTTTGATGTGGTCCAAAAGCGGCGCGTGCGTGTCAAACAGCGCGCTGGCATTCACAGTCAGATCGCGGATGCCCATAGCTGCGATCTCATCCATGACAAGATTCAGCACATAGTCGCCGTTCCGGAGATGATGGTGGAAGGAGATCGTCATGCCGTCCTTCAATCCGGCCAGCGCGATCGCCTCACGGATGGTTTTTACCAGCTTCGTATTCATGCAAGTGTCCCTCCCCGCTTCAGGATCTGTTCCGCATCGGCAAGCGTCCGTTTCGCGCGGACGGCGATCGGTGCGTCGATCATTTTGCCATGCAGCGCGACCGCTCCGCGGCCCTGCCGCTTTCCTTCCTCCAGCGCTGCAAGCACCTCGTTCGCATGGTCGACCTCTGCCTGCGTGGGGCTGAAGCAGCGGTTGATATTGCCGAGATGGCGCGGCGAGATGGCCGCCTTGCCGGTAAAGCCGAGGCTCTTTGCGAGCGCAGCGTCCGCGCAGAGTCCTTCATCATCGTCAACATCCGTAAAAGGCGTGTCGTAGACATCGATCCCTGCTGCCCGCGCGGCCATGACCAGCCGCGTCCGCGCGTACAGGATCTCCGCGCCCTCTTTTGTCCGTTTGCAGTGCAGATCCGCGCTCAGATCCTCTGCACCGAGGAACAGCGCCTGGACCCGCGGGCTGGCAGACGCGATCGAAAACGCATTTTCTACGCCGAGCGCCGTTTCGATCAGCGCAAGGATGCCGACAGCTCCCGCCGGCAGACCGTTTTCTGCTTCCAGCCGGTCGAGCGTTTGCGCAAGCATCTGGATGTCCTCCGCGGTACAGGTTTTGGGCAGCATGATGAGATCGGGCTTCTGCGGAACAACAGCGGCCAGATCTGCAAGGAACATGGGTGTTTCAATGGAATTGACGCGGACGATGACCTCGCTGCCGCAGAGATGCAGATTGCCGATGGCATAGCGCACCAGATCGCGCGCCGCATCCTTTTCAGTCGGGGAAACAGCGTCCTCAAGGTCAAAGATCACGGCGTCTGCGCCGAAAAAGCCGCAGCTTGTCATCATTTTCGGCGTGTTGCCGGGCACAAAAAGCATGGATCTTCTCATCGGTCAGCCTCCTGTGCGCGCGCAAGCGCAGTTTCAAGTCTCGCCCGGATGATCCAGTCCAGCGCACCGCGGTCGTGCAGCTCGACAAGCGCCGTGAGCTGCTGTGTATCCAACAGCTCGCCGACGGTCTGCTTCATGGCCTCACCGAATTGCGCGCGCAGCGCTGTATGGAGAATGATCTGTGTCTGATCTGCCGGTGTGACCGTCACGACGACGTCGCCGGATTCGTCCGTTCCCGCCGTGGCGGAATGCAAAAGTCCTCCCATGAAAATTCCTCCTTGTAATATATCAATTTGATGATATTATATAATACAATCAGGCTATTTGCAAGAGAGACAACATGCGCTATACTGGAAGAAACGCAAAGGAGGACTGCTCTATGCCGGAAAACGCGATCCAGCACAGTCATATTTACAGCACCTATTTTGCCCCGCGCGGCAGAAGCCGTATTTTCAACCTGGGCATTCAGCTCGCGCAGCTGTATTTATCGCCGTTTGACCAGATCATCGGTGTGATCGGGGAGGCCGGCTCAGGAAAAAGCGTGCTGATCAAGGGGATGTTCCCGGGTCTTGAGCTGACCAACGATGACGATGGCGTCAACGTGCGCCCGCTGCCGATCCTCGACCAGGATGCGGAGACCGGCTTTTTTTCCCCGCATACCTATCATATGGACATCCGCTTTGAGATGGGCTTTCATCAGCTCAGTGCGCTCGCGGATGCGATCCGGCTGGCCGTGCGCCGCGGCAAGCGCGTCGTGATCGAGCATTTTGATCTGATCTACCCCCTGCTGGGCGCAAATGCAAACCTTCTGATCGGTGTCGGCGAGGAGATCATCATTACCCGTCCGACGATTTTTGGTCCGGAGCCGCAGGAGGTCTATCAGCGCGCCTATGACTCTCTGCCGTATCGGCTGATGGCGCATACGGCAGAGGATCTTTGCGAGTGCTTTTTGCCGCCAAAGGAGCTGGAACGCTGCTCGCATGATGACGTGCACCACGGCTTTATCCTTGCCTTCCCGGACACAGCGCCGGAGCTGGATCTGGATCAGCTGGAGCAGCAGGTCGCGGAGGTCATCGCACGCGACGTACCGGTCGACTATGTAGACGAAAGTCATATCCGTATCGACCACATGATCCACGAATGCACCGGCCCGCGTACCCACGTTCGTTCGACCGGAAAGGTGCAGGGCTTCCGCCTGCTCAAGCATTTTGTATTCGACCCATATACCAGACGCTATCTGCTGGTCGGCTGCGTCGGCGAGGATTCCGAAACCTATATGCAGCGTCTGGACCGGCTGTAACAGGCACGCTTTGTTTTTTCATGAAGGTTTGCGCAGAGCGCAAAGTGAAGGATCGCGCAGGCGCGATGTGAAGGGGCAGCGGAGCTGCCGTGAAGGATCGCGCTTCGCGCAATGGGAAGGGAAGCGTGCCACACACTTCCGCAGATACTTCCCTGCGAAGCACCTTCCCGGCGCGAAGCGCCGCTTCCCGTGCCGAAGGCACGCTTCACTCGAAAAAACGAGCTTTTGTCCAAGAGGACAAAAGCTCGTTTTTCGTGTCATGTGAACCCTATGGATCAATTTCCAAGTTGGTGGCACAAAACTGTGACCCAGCGAAGCGGTCACAGTTTTGAAGCGAGGAGCAGCGGAGCAAGTTCGCACTTCGTCCCCCTGCATCACGACCCAGCAACGCGGTCGCGATGCAGAAGCGAAGAAACGCCCCGTCCGGCTAAGAGACCTCGCCGCAAGGCGGGGGCTCGTGCCAAAAGGGGCGTTTCTGAGCTGTGCCATGTGAACACTATGGATCAACTGCCAAATTTGGAATACAAACCCGCAATCCAGCGAAGCGATTGCGGGTTTGAACGAAGAAAGACCTTTGCTGTCGAGATGAACGCGCTTGCGCGGTCATCTGACATACAAAGGTCATTTCTGAGTGTGTCATGCGAACACTATGGATCAATTCCCACGTTGGCGGCACAAACCTGTGACCCAGCGGAAGCGGTCACAGGTTTGAAGCGAGGAGCAGTGGAGCAAGTGAGAGATGACTTTTTATGCAGAGCATAAAAAGTCGTCGCGAACTTGCGCAGTTCGCGACGAGCTGGTGCCGGTGGCCGGACTCGAACCGGCACGCCATCGCTGGCGGTGGATTTTGAGTCCACTACGTCTACCAATTCCATCACACCGGCGTTGCTGTCGGTAATTATACAGCATGGCGCGCGGAAATTCAAGAAAAAACTTCCGGAAGCCGCGTTATTCCTCCGCTTTCATCTGCTCGTTGAGGTGTTTGCAGAGCAGGGCGAGCGAGGCAGCCATGTTTTCGTTCTGGACGAGGATATGGTCGGGCACGTTCAGGTGCTTGGGCGCAAAATTCCAGATGGCGAGGATGCCGTTGCTGATGAGCAGATCGCACACGCCCTGCGCCTGCTCGGCCGGGACGGTGATGATGCCGATCTTGATCTGCTCGCGGCGGCAGATCTCGCCGAGGCGCGACAGGTGCATGATGGGCTTGCCGTTCTTGGAGGTGCCGATGATGGCGTCGTTCTCGTCAAAGGCGGCGACGATATTCAGGCCGTATTCCGCGAAGCCCGAGTAGCCGAGCAGGGCCCGGCCCAGCTTGCCCGCACCGATGAGCACGGCGTCGTTCGTGTTGCCGTAGCCGAGGAACTGCTCGATATCCGCGATGAGCGCGGCGCGGTTATACCCGATCTTCGGGCGGCCGCCGGAGGAGACGAGCGCCAGATCCTTGCGCACCTGCACCTCGCCCATATGCAGCCCCGCTGCCAGCGCCGTGGCAGAGATATTGACGCTGCTGCCCTCCGGCAGACTTTTGAGGTAGGCAAGATACGTCGGCAGACGCTTGAGTGTTGCTTTGGAGATCTCTTTTTCCATATGGCCGCTTCCTTTTGCTGATATCGATAAACGAGCTTTGTATCGATAAAATTTTACCACACGCGCGCGATTTTTGCAAGCCCCTGCGCATCGCCCATCAGCTGCAGATCTGACGCGAGATCTCCCGCCGCAGCCGCAGCATGATGCGCTTTTCCAGGCGCGAGATATACGACTGTGAGATGCCCATGAGGTCTGCGACCTCCTTCTGCGTCTTCTCCCGGCGGCCGCCGAGGCCGAAGCGCATGGAGACGATCTG
>CEAH01062065.1_pt1 | contig 13739 bp, 12 predicted proteins | sample 557571 | NCBI WGS metagenome assembly CEAH01 (sample SAMEA3182092, study PRJEB8094) | gut metagenome | biome: human; feature: gut; material: Stool; isolation source: human stools | place: Canada | collected 2013-11-25
GGCAGGATGGATGTGGTTCTTGATGGCATAGTTCTCCGTGGGCAGACCGAAAGCGTCGAAGCCGATGGGGAACAACACATTATAGCCCTGCATCCGCTTTTTGCGGGTGACGATATCCATAGCCGTAAAGGGGCGGGGATGACCCACGTGCAGACCCTGGCCGGAGGGATACGGAAACTCGATGAGCCCGTAGAACTTGGGTCGTTTGTCGCCGGTGATGGCGGCATAGGGCTTTGTCTTCTCCCAGTTGGCTTGCCACTTCTTTTCAATGGCCGCAAAATCGTAATTCATACTCGCTTCTCCTTGTATGTGGATTTTGTTTTCCGCAAATAAAAATCCCTGGCTGCTTTACGCAGCCAGGGACGTTATAGACGTGTTACCACCCTGCTTCCGCCGCAGATCGCTCCGCGGCGCTCCGTGTCTTTCTTACGAAAGACGACGCTGTAACGGCGCGCACCCGTCCCGCCCTGTTCAGGTGGAAAGCTCCAGGACCAGTACAACAGAGCGTCCCCGCCAGCTCGCACCATACGCCGGCTCTCTTCGGGTGGATGATCTCTGTCTTTTTCCCTTCATCGCTTCTGACAATATCGAAGTCTATTTTAGCGCATTTTTGCCGAATGTCAACCCCGTTTTCCGGGAAAAACACCTGTACGCGCCACTCAGCGCGGAAACTCAGTCGTGCTCCTCCACAATGCCGCTGATGTCCACGCTCTTGCCGTCCTGCCACAGACGTTCCAGGCCGTAGAAGGCCCGGGCCTCTTGATTGAACACATGGATGGCGATGCAGCCGTAGTCCAGCAGGACCCACGTACCGCCGCGATAGCCCTCCCGGTGCAGGGGCTGCTCACCGGCCGCCTCTGCCAGTACCTTTTCCACATTGTCCACCAGTGCGTTGATCTGGGTATTGCTGGCGCCGGTGGCCAGAACGAAATAGTCCGCCAGCGTGGTCAGCTCGGCGATCTCCATCACACGGATCTCCTTGCCCTTCTTATCGGACAGGGCACGGGCGGCCAGCAGCGCCAGTTCTTTCGGTGTTTTCATGATATCCCTCTTTTCATCAGATAGTCCCGCGCGTCGCAGGTCATGTGGTGGACGGGGTTACCCATCTCCTCCATCTCGTCAATGGTCATGGTCAGACCCATGAGCAGTCCCCGGTCCAGATCCTCGTATACCGTCCTTCGCAGCGCCTCCACCCCGGGAAAGTCCCGGGTGGGCTCGATATAATCCGCCAGATAGATGATCTTCTCCAGCAGCGTCATATCCGGCTTGCCGGTGGTGTGGTACATGATCGCGTTATACACATCGTCGTCCACGGCAAACACATCCCGTGCGATGGCTGCGCCGGTCTTACTGTGCAGCAGCTTCAGTGCCTTTCTCTCCAGCTCGTCCAGCGGAATGTGATACTTCTTGCACAGCGCCAGCTGCTCGTCCATATCCAGCTTCTTGGTACAGTCGTGCAGCAGCGCGGCGATACGCGCCTTTGTCACGTCCGCGCCGTATCGCTCTGCCAGGCGCACCGCCTCCTGCTCCGTGCCCAGCACATGGGGCATCCGCTTGGGCTTGAGATAGCTCAGCGCGATGGGCCGCAGCTCCTCCGGCGTCAGGTGCGTCAGGTCCGTATGGGTACCGTACAGACGCTCCCGCCGGATATAGCCCCACACCGGCGGCGGCAGCAGGTCCTCTCCCCCGCCCTGTGCCAGCGCGGCGCGGACCTCGGTGGAGGAAAGCTCCACCACCTGCGGATTGGGCACCACGGTCACCTGCGCGCCGAACTCCCGTTCCAGGCGCGCGCTCTGCGCGGCAAAGGCGGCGGACTCATCCTCCGCCTCCCGGCTGAAGGGCGCGATGTGGGCCATGGCCATGATCGCCTCCGGCCTGCGCCAGTTGTGCAGGCTCAGAAACATATCCGACCCCATCAGCAGATACAGCGTGTCATCCGGATACTGCTCCCGCAGCGCCGCCAGCGTGTCCGCGGTATAGCTGACGCCGCTGCGGCGCAGCTCCATGTCACTGACCTCCGCCCGCTTCCCCAGCGCCGCTGTGGCCAGCACCGCCATGTCGTACCGCTGCCGCGGCGCAGCACTGCCCTCCGGCAGCGCCTTGTGGGGCGGCTGCGCGTCCGGGACCAGCACCAGCTTGTCCAGCCCCAGGACCTCCATGGCGGCCCTGGCCGCCGTCACATGGCCCACATGGGGCGGATCAAAGGTGCCGCCGTAAATACCGATGTTCATACGCTTCTCTTCGCCTTGACCAGTTCGATCTTCCGCTTGCTCTTGTCGTGCTGCATCCGGTAGAGCACGAACTTGCTGCCGATGACCTGCACCACCTCGCAGCGGGCGGCCACCGCCAGCTCCTCCGCCGCCTCCCGGGCGGTCAGCAGCGAATTCTCCAGCACCCGGCCCTTGATGAGTTCCCGGGCCTCCAGCGCGTCGTTGACCTGCTTGATCAGATTGTCGCCGATGCCGTCCTTGCCCACATGGACGATGGTGTCCAGATTGGTGGCCAGGGACCGCAGCTGTGCGCGTTGTTTGCTTGTCAGTTCCATATCATTGCTTCTCCAAATACGTTTTCAGTTCCGCGGCAAAGGCCCGCAGGGCACTGCCCCGGTGGGAAATGGCATTTTTCTCCTCTGCCGTCAGCTGGGCGAAGGTCTTTCGCAGGGACGGCACGAAGAACACAGGATCGTACCCAAACCCGCCGTCGCCCATAGGCGCAAAGGCAATGGTCCCGGCGCAGTCCCCCTCCGCCGTCAGCGTGTCCCCGTTGGGGAAGGCGCAGACGATGGCCGTGTGGAAATGCGCCGCCCGGTTCGTGGCGCCGCGCATATTGCTCAGCAGCAGCCGGCAGCGCTCCGGGTCGCTGTCCAGCCCGCCGTACCGGGCGGAATACACCCCCGGCGCGCCCTGAAGCCAGTCCACGCACAGTCCCGAGTCATCCGCGATAGCCGGCAGGCCGCTGGCCGCCATGATGGCGTTGGCCTTCAGCGCCGCGTTCTCCTCGAATGTGGTCCCCGTCTCCTCCACGTCGACGTCCACGCCCACGTCGGAGGGCATGACCACCTCCACGCCCAGCTCGTCCAGAATAGCCTGCATCTCGGCCAGCTTTCCCTTGTTGTGGGATGCCAGTACAAATCTCATAGTATCTCTCCCAGTATCTCCTTCTGCTTCGCCAGCAGCTCGCCGCACCCCTTGGCGCACAGCGCCACCAGTGCCTGCTGCTCGGCCACGGTAAAGGGCCGCCCCTCGCCGGTGCCCTGAATTTCGATCAGCTGTCCCTGCTCCGTCATCATGCAGTTCAGGTCCACCTGTGCCCGGCTGTCCTCGCTGTACTGCAGATCCAGCAGGGGCACATCCTCCACAATGCCCGCCGACACACCGGTGACATAGTGCAGCAGCGGCAGCCTCTCGATCACGCCGTCGGTCACCAGCTTTTTACAGGCCAGCGCCAGCGCCGCGAACCCGCCGGTCACGGATGCCGTCCGCGTCCCGCCGTCGCCCTGCAATACGTCGCAGTCCACGGTGATGGTCCGGGGCCCCAGGGCCGCCATATCCACCGCCGCACGCAGGCTGCGGCCGATGAGCCGCTGTATCTCCGCACTGCGGCCGGACAGCTTCAGCTTGTCCACGTCCCGGCGGCTGCGCTCCCGGTTGGCCCGGGGCAGCATGGAATACTCCGCCGTCACCCAGCCGCAGTCCTCCGCCACATGGGGCGGTGTCTTCTCCTCCACCGAGGCGTTACACAGCACCACCGTCTCGCCGCAGCGGATCAGCACGCTGCCCTCGGCGAATTTCGTAAAGCCGGGTGTCATCTCCACCGGGCGCAGCTGGTCAAATGCCCGTCCGTCTGCTCTCGTCATGCTGCGCCCTCCTTATATCATGTCCTGCACGAAGGCAGTCGGGTCAAAGGGCTTCAGGTCGTCGATGCCCTCGCCCACACCCACGAACTTCACCGGCACACCCAGCTCCTGGGCGATGGCGATGACGATGCCGCCCTTGGCGGTACCATCCAGCTTCGTCAGGATAATACCCGTCAACCCTGCCGTCTCCTTGAAGGTCCGTGCCTGGATCAGTCCGTTCTGCCCGGTGGTGGCGTCCAGCACCAGCAGCGTCTCGCAGTTGGAATTGGGGCATTCCCGGTCGATGATTTTCCGCAGCTTGGCCAGCTCGTTCATCAGGTTCTGTTTGTTGTGCAGCCGTCCGGCGGTGTCGCACAGCACCACGTCCACGTTCCGTGCCTTGGCCGCCTGCAAAGCATCAAACAGTACCGCACCGGGATCCGCGCCCTCATGCTGCCGCACGATATCCACACCGGCGCGGCCCGCCCAGATCTCCAGCTGGTCGGCGGCCGCCGCACGGAACGTATCGCCGGCGCACAGCAGGACCTTCTTGCCCTGGTCCTTCAGCTGCTTGGCCAGCTTGCCGATGGATGTGGTCTTGCCCACGCCGTTGACGCCGATGACCAGCACCACGGCGGGCTTGCCCTCCAGCACCAACGCGCTGTCGCCCACCTCCAGCTTGCTCTTCAGGATGTCCCGCAGGGCGTCCTTTACCTCGTCCATCCGGCCGATAAAGCGTTCCTTCACCCGCTTCCGCAGCTGGGCCACGGTATCAGCGGCGGTATCAGCGCCTACATCGGCCAGGATCAGCGCTTCCTCCAGTCCGTCGTAGAACTCGTCGTTCAGATCGTCGAAGGTGGGGACGGCGGTAAACGCCTCCTTCAGTATTTGAAATAAGCCCATTGCCATAACAAGCCCTCCTTATTTGATGTGCAGCTCCTTGGCCATATCGTTGAGATTGATGGTCAGTATCCGGCTGACGCCCTTTTCCTGCATGGTCACGCCATACAGCACGTCCGCCTCCTCCATGGTGCCCCGCCGGTGGGTAATGACGATAAACTGCGTCTTTCCGGCGATCCGCCGCATATACCGGGCGTAGCGCACCACATTGGCCTCGTCCAGCGCCGCCTCGATCTCGTCCATCACGCAGAACGGCGTGGGATGTACCTTCAGAATGGCGAAGTACAGCGCAATGGCCACAAAGGCCTTCTCACCGCCGGACAGCAGCGTGATGGTCTTCAGCTGTTTGCCGGGGGGCTGTACCTTGATCTCGATGCCGCAGTTGAGGATATCGCTCTCGTCCTCCAGCTCCAACCGGGCCTTGCCGCCGCCGAACAGCTCCAAAAACGTCTCCTGGAAGCTCTCGTTCAGCAGCTGGAACTGCTCGGCAAAAATGCTGGTCATCTGCTGGGTGATCTGGTCGATAATGCCCAGCAGCTCCTCCTTGGCCTGCTCCACATCGCTGCGCTGTTCGGACAGGTAGGTATATCGGGTGTTCACCCGGTCGAACTCCTCGATGGCGCCGATGTTGGGCGTACCCAGCGCCTTGATCTCCCGGTTCAGTTCGGCAATGCGCCGCGTGGCCTTGGGCACGCTCTCCAGCTCGATACGCTGCTCCATGGCGTCGCTGTGGCTCAGTTCGTAGCGCTCCCACAGCTTCTCCAGGATCTGCCCCTCCTCCATGCCGCTGTTTTCCAGCTTCTGCTGTAGTTTGTTGTACGCCTGCATGGTCTGCAAAAGCGTATCGTTGCAGGCGCGGCTGTCACGGCTATGCTGGTCACGCTGCTGCTCCAGCGCCAGTTTGGCCTGGGCCAGATCCTCCAGCCGCTGCCGCAGCTGTATCACACGGGCGTTCTTCTCCTCCAGCGCCGCCTGATGGCCCGCCATATCGGCCAGCGCCTTCTCGTTGGCCTGCCGGTACTCCTGCACCCGCCGGTCGCGCTCAGCGCGGTCGGATACCATATCCGCCTGCAAGCCCCGCAGGTCCTCCACGCTCCGCAGAACGCTGTCCTTCTCCGCGCTCAGTGCCGCCTGATCGGCCTTCTTGTCGCTGACGGCCTGGGCCAGTTGGTTGGTCTGCTCCGTCAGATCGGTCTGGCCGGCCAGCTTGTCCCGCATCTCCTGCCGCAGCGCGGCCGCGCGGTCCTCTGCCGCAGTGATGTCCGCCTGTATCCCGGCCATGCGCCCGCGGCCGTCCGTCTCCCGGCGGTCCAGGCCGGACAACTCCTGCTCCATAGTCTCGCAGCTCAGCCGCAGGCTCTCCAGCAGGAGGTCATAGTGGTCCTGCCGTCCCTGTAAGGTCAGCACCTCGTCCGCCGCCTTGCGCTGCTGGTCCTTGGCCACCTGCAATTCATACTCAGCCTTCTGCAGCTCCCTCTGGGCCGCCTCGGCCTGCTGCGCGGCCTCGTTGAGCTTGTCACGCAGGGCGCCCTGTGCCTTTGTGAGCCGTTCCAGCTCATTGGCCCGGGACAGCACGCCGGAGGATCGGCTGGCAGAGCCGCCGGTCATGGAGCCGCCCCGGTTGATGATCTGTCCGTCCAGCGTCACGATGCGGAAGGCATTGCGGAACTTACGCGCCATGGCGATACCGCTGTCCAGGTCCTCCACTACCACCGTCCGGCCCAGCAGATTTTTAAAAATATGGTCGTATCGCGCGTCGTACCGCACCAGACGGCTGGCGATGCCTACAAAACCATACTCTCCCGCCGCGTTCTCCCGCAGCTCATCGCCCCGGATGGCCGTCAGCGGCAGGAAGGTAGCGCGGCCGCCGTCCCGCTGCTTCAGGAACTGGATGGCCGCCTTGGCGTCCTCCTCCCGTTCCACCACGATGTTCTGCAGCGCCGCACCCAGCGCCGTCTCCAGCGCCACGGCATAGGTCTGCTCTGTGGTCATCAGTCCGGCCACCGGCCCGTGAATGCCCCGCAGCGTGTTTTTCTCCGCTGCCTGCATCACGGTCTTTACCGCTTTGTTGAAGCCCTCGTACTCCTTCTCCATCTCCGTCAGCAGACGGATGCGGTCCTCCTGGGCGTTCACCTGCCGGGTCAGCTCCTGTTTTGCGTCCTGGGCGCTCTCCGCCTTCTGGCGGCGGCTGTCCATTCGCAGGCTGTGACCCTGAATGATATTCTCCGCCGCCTGGGCCTCCTCCCTGGCATCGTTCAGCGCCCGGCGATTGGTCTTTGCGTCCTTTTCGCTCTCCTCCAGCTTACGCTGTGCCTCGGACAGCTCCTGCCGCACCGTAATCCGCCGCTGTCCGGCCTCGTCCAGGCCCGCCTGCAGGGCGGACAGCGCGGCGCGCCCGTCTGCGGCCTCGGCCACAGCAATAGCCTCCTGCGCCCGCAGGGCCTCGGCCTCGTCCGCCGCGCCCTTTGCGCTGTCAGCCAGCGCCTGCGCCCGAGAGAGCAGCTCACTCAGCGCCGTCTCCAATACCGCCGCGTCGCGGTCGATGTCCGCGATACGCGCCAGCTGTCCGTCGATCTGACCCTGCAAGCTCTCCCGCCGCTGGTCTGTGCTGGTCAGTTCCTGTTCCAGCCGGCGCAAAGACTCGTTGTTGTGCTCCACAGAGGTCTGCAGCACCGCGATGGCCGCAGACTCCTCGCCGGCGGCGGACTCCGCCTCGGTCACCTGACCGCGCAGCGCGTCAGCCGCCACGTCGTTCTGCCGCATCTCCTCGGTAAAACGCTCTCCCTGGGCGTAGGCCTCGTCCAGCGCCGCCTGGGCCTGGTCACAGGCCTCCTTGGCCTGAGCCGTATCGCTCTCCAGCTTCAGCTTGGCAGTCCGCAGGTTTTGCAGCTGCTCCAGCCACACGGAGATCTCCAGCACCCGCAGCTCATCCCGCAGCACCAGATACTTCTTCGCCGTCTCCGCCTGTGCTCGCAGCGGCTCCACCTGTAATTCCAGCTCAGCGATCTTGTCGTTGATACGCACCAGGTTTTCCTCGGTGCGCTCCAGCTTGCGCTCGGACTCCTCCTTGCGGTGCCGGTATTTACTGATACCGGCGGCCTCCTCGAATATCTCCCGGCGCTCGCCGCTTTTCACAGACAGTATCTCGTCGATCTTGCCCTGTCCGATAATGGAATAGCCCTCCCGGCCCATACCGGTGTCCATGAACAGCTCGTTCACGTCCTTCAGCCGCACGGACTGCTTATTGATATAGTACTCCGACTCACCGCTGCGGTAATACCGCCGTGTCACGGCCACCTCTGCCTCCTCCCGGGTAGGGAAGATATGCTCGGTGTTGTCGATGACCAGCGTCACCTGGGCAAAACCCATCTGGTTCCGCTTCTCCGTACCGCCGAAGATCACGTCCTCCATCTTGGCGCCGCGAAGCTGGCGGCTGTTCTGCTCGCCCATGACCCAGCGTATGGCGTCGGAGATGTTGGACTTGCCGGACCCGTTTGGTCCCACGATGGCGGTGATGTCCTCGCCGAAATTCAATACCGTCTTATCGGGGAAACTCTTAAACCCCTGTATCTCAAGTGCTTTTAAGTACAACTGCGTCACCTCTTATACTTTGGCATACCTTAACTAAGATAGTATACTATGGAAGTCCCCGTTTTTCAAGAAAAACCGCGCGCCGGCATGAAAAAAGCGGAGAGCCCCCGCCCTCCGCCAATGTCTATCCATGCCGCCGTTCGATCTGTCCGTACAGTGCCTCCAGCGCATCGCCCAGTGTACCGATCCGATCGATGATACCCTCTGCCACCGCCTGCTCGCCGTACAGCACCGTCCCCACGTCGTTGGCCATGTCGCCGCTGGAGAGCATCAACTCCCGGAACCGTTCCGCGGTCACGCGGCTGTTGGCCGCCACGAACTGAATGATGCGCTCCTGGAGGCGTTCAAAATACCTGTACGTCTCCGGCGCGGCAATGACCGTCCCGGACATCCGCACCGGGTGCACCGTCATGGACGCCGTGGGCGCGATGAACGTCTCCTTTCCGCACACCGCCAGCGGTACGCCGATGGAGTGCCCGCCGCCCAGCACCAGCGTCACCACCGGCTTCGTCATGCCCGCCGCCAGCTCCGCGATGGCCAGTCCCGCCTCGATGTCGCCGCCCACGGTGTTCAGAAGCAGCAGCACCCCGTCCACCTGTTCGTTCTGCTCCAGCGCCGCCAGCAGCGGCAGTACGTGCTCATACTTTGTACTTTTCAGATTGTCCGGCAGCAGCGTGTGTCCCTCCACCTGCCCCACGATGGTCAGGCAGTGTATCGTCCCCCGGCTGTTTTTCACCACGGTGCTGCCCATATCAATGATCGGCTGTACCGGCACCGCCGCTTTTTCCTCGTTCTTTTCCCGGTTTTCGTCGTTGCTCATATCCGCGCCTCCTTTTTGCCGTAGCTTGCGCGGATACCGCCTCTTTCATGCAAAAAGAGCGCCTCCCGGCGCTCTTTTTCGTTATTCGTTATCTTCTGTTGTGGGGATACCAGATCTTCTGCTTCTCCGCCTCGCGGATCAGTTCCTCCCGGAAGTCCGGGTGCGCGATGGAGATCAGCTTCTCCGCGCGCTCCCACACCGTCAGCCCCTTCAGGCACACGCAGCCGTACTCCGTCACCACGTACATGGTGTTCACGCGGGTATCCGTCACCACGGAGCCGTTCTGCAGGGTAGGCCGTATGCGGGAATGCAGCGTGCCGTCCTTGTCCGCGTGGGTGGAGCTGAGACAGATAAAGCTCTTGCCGCCCTTGGACAGATACGCACCCAGCACAAAGTCCTGCTGTCCGCCGGCGCCGCTGATCTGCTTGGTGCCCGCCGTCTCACCGTTCACCTGCCCGTACAGGTCCACATCCACCGCGTTGTTGATGGAGATAAAGTTGTCGATGGCCGCGATGGTACGGATGTCGTTGGTGTAGCTGATGGGCGCGGCCATGCACGCCGGGTTGTCGTCCAGATAGTCGTACAGCTTCTGGGTACCGGCGGCAAAGGCGAACACCTGCCGGCCCCGGTCGATGTTCTTCTTCATGCACGTGACCTTCCCCGCCATAGCCAGATCCACATAGGCGTCCACATACATCTCCGTGTGTACGCCCAGATCCTTCAGGTCGGACTCGCACAGCATGGCGCCCACGGTATTGGGCATACCGCCGATGCCCAGCTGCAAACAGGCCCCGTCGGGTATCTGCTCCACGATCAGCTTCGCCACCGCCCGGTCCACCTCCGTGGCCGTGCCGCTGGGCTGGACGCCCATGGGGTCGTTGCGCCCCTCCACGATCATGTCCACCTCGCTGACATGGATGCAGTTGTCAAAGCCGCCCAGGCACCGGGGCATATTCTCGTTGACCTCCACGATGACCACCTTGGCCATCTCGCACACCGCCTTCACGTGGCTGGCGGAGAGCCCGAAGTTGAAGTACCCGTGCTTGTCCATCGGGGCCACCTGGAACATGGCCACGTCCGGCGGCGTGATGTGGTCGTAGTAGTACCGGGGCAGCTCGGAGTACCGCATGGGCTCGTGAAACCCGGCGCCGCTGGCGATATGATGGCGCTCCACGCTGCTCATGTGGTGGGAGTTGAAGATGATGTGGTGCACCGGATCCTCGATGTCGAAGATCGCCGGCTTCCACAGGCTAATACCGCCCCGGACCTTCACATCCTCCAGCTCCGGTGCCCGGCGGGCCAGCGCCTCGTCCAGCACCCGGGGGTGGATGGCGCAGAAGCCGTAGTCCACCCAATCGCCGGACTTGATGACCTTCACCGCCTCGTCCGCGGTGGTCAGTTTCTGCTTGTACAGCGCCTGAAAATCAGCAAAAGCCATGTCCTGTTCCTCCCTGTTCTTTCCTGTTCTTTCCTGTTCTTTCCTGTTCTTTCCTGTTCCTTCCGCTGAAGGCTGAATTCTTAATTGTTAATTTTACCACAATACAGCCGGCGGGGAAATTGACGAAACCCACAAGAATTCCCGGGAATGCTTGTGCAAAAATGAACAGGTCCGGCATGGATATCATCCGCTCAACGCCTCTACCTCCTCCGACATGATCACCCGTATCTCGTTGACCGCCGTGTCCTTGTTTTTTTCGCTCTGGCACATCTTTGCCGCTGTCCCCACCAGCGCCTGCAGGATACCTCCCAGCTCCTTGACCTCCTTCAGGCTGCCCTCTCCGCTTTCCAGCCGTTCCGTAGCCCCGGCAGCCGCCGTCTCCAGCAGCTTTGCCGTGGCCATCAGGCATCGCCGGAGTATCTGCTTTTCCGCCTCCTCCCGACCGATCTGCCACTGTCCCTTGATCGCATGTCGCCACACCGTCTGCGTACACACATGGTACTCCCTTGCCAATCGCTGATAGGTATACATTCCCGACTCATACTTACGCCTTACCTCTCCCCAGTTCACGTCTGCTCTTTTCATATGCGCTCCCCCCTTCCTGCGATCCGGTTCTGCCCCTATGCCAAAAAACCGGGAGAGTTGCCCATAAACAGGCAACTCTCCCAAAATTATTTTTCTTTTTACCCCCGGCAGAGGGATGCTTCGCGCTCCGGCGCGAGCTGCTTTTGTTTACGGTGACAAAAGCAGCCAAAAGCACCGGCAGAAACTACGTTTCTGCACTTCCTCAGCGCGCTATACCCGCCCTTTATACGGCAGACGTTCTCGCGGGCACGGTCTTTCATTGTCGTTGTCGGTCAAAAGGACTGTGCCGGAACAGCTTTCCGCTGCCGCTTCCCCCAGCCACGGTAGGGACATCTCGTTCTACCGCCTTATGACGAGAACCCGCGTTTCTCGTTTCATAGGGGGCGATGCCCACATCGCCCCGCAGGGTGCAAAAGAGCATCCTGCGGGTGCTCGCTATTCACTTGTTCTTTTTCTTATGCATCGCTTCCAACGACAGCTCCCCCGCCAGCTTGAACAGCGCATCCGCCATAACGCGCTCCGGCGAAAGGCCGCCCGCACTGACCCCTATTTTCCTGTAAAATTCGTACACCACATCATCCACTACGATCTCTGTCTTTTTCATTATTTGTACCCTCCTTCCCGAAGTGGACCAAAACCAGTCCCATTATAACGCCTGTCCACCATACAATCAAGTAAAAGTTGGACTGTTTTTGGTTCTATCGGAGGATGAATAATGCAAAAGATAAAACAGGATTCCATCGACATCGGTGGAAATATCCGCCGCATACGGCTGAACCGCGGCATTGGACAGACCGAGCTGGTACGTAAGCTACAGCTTGACGGCGTGGACATGACACGAGAATCTCTGGTAAAAATCGAGAGGGGCATTCAGCACATACAGGCCACCCAGCTTCGCGGCATACGCGATGTGCTGCACACCACCTATGATGAACTGCTGAAATAACCTCCTCTCTTTGCCACGCCTGTCCCCTTTCGTACGACGCGGCGTCCCCGGCGCCCCGCAGCGCAAAGCGCTGTCATTCCGAGGCAGTCCGCGCCGCGAAGCAAGTGCCCTTGGGGTACAGACTGGTCGTGGGAATACGTCCCCCGCGCCCGCAGGCGCAAAATATTCCCACCAAAGGCAAGAAAAAAGAACCCCCTCCGCTGACTCAAAGGCAGCGGAGGGGGTTTACCATTCAATTACTCCTCGTCGGCGTCCTCGTCAGCGGCGGGAGCCAGCAGCGCGCGGATGGACAGGGAGATCTTCTGCTTCTCCTCGTCGATGGCGGTGATCTTGGCATCCACCATCTCGCCCTCGGTCAGCACGTCGCCGGGCTTCTCGATGCGGCGATCCGCGATCTGGGAGATGTGGATCAGGCCGTCCACACCGGGCACGACCTCGGCGAACGCGCCGAAGGTCATCAGCTTCACGATACGCACGTTGGCCACATCGCCCACATGGTAGGTAGCCATGAACTTATCCCAGGGATTCATGCTGCGATCCTTCACGCCCAGAGAGATCTTGTGCTTCTCGGGATCGAAGGAGATAACGTACACGTCCAGCGTGTCGCCCACGGAGACGACCTCGGCGGGGTTCTTGATACGGCTCCAGGACAGCTCGGAGATATGTACCATACCATCCACGCCGCCGATGTCCACGAACACACCGTAGGAAGTCATAGACTTCACGGTGCCGGTGTAGCGCTTGCCGACCTCGATGTTGTTCCAGATCTCCGCCTGGGCGGCCTGACGGGCCTCATAGGTCACGGCCTTGATGGAGCCGACGACGCGGCGGCGGGCACGGTTGACCTCGGTGATCCGCAGGGAAACGGTCTGGCCGATCATGGTGCTCAGCTCAGCGCCGCGGGGCAGACCGGACTGGGAAGCGGGCACGAACACGCGCACACCCTTGACATTAACGACGATACCGCCCTTGTTCTCCTCGGTGACTTTACCTTCGAGAGTGGTCTTGTCCTCGCGGGCCTTCTCGATATCCTCCCAGACCTTGACAGCGTCCAGACGCTTCTTGGACAGCATGGCATAACCCTCCACGTCGTTGACACGGATGATATAGGTCTCGATCTCGTCGCCGACCTTGACGACGTCCTCAGGCTTCACGTTGGGATCTGCGGACAGCTCGTCCACAGAGATATAGCCCGCCTGCTTGCAGCCCAGATCGACCTGCACCTCGGTGGGGCCGATCGCCGTTACAATACCGGTTACCTTCTCTCCTGTATTCAAAGTCTTAAAAGATTTTTCCAGCATTTCCTCGAAGCTCTCTTCGGTAGCTTCCATGTTCTTGATCTCTTCGCTCATCGTTGCATATACCTCCTTAATGATGCCCGCAGGCGTGGACGCGCCGGCTGTAAGCCCCGCCACAGAACATCCGTTAAGGGACCCGACCCGCAGCTCCTCCGGCCCTTCGATCTGATAGACCCGGGCGCAGCGTGTGCTGCAGATCTCCGCTAAATGTCTGGTGTTGGCACTTTTACGATCTCCGACCACGACCATAACGTCCGCCCGTCCGGCGATATTCGCCGCCTCGGATTGACGTTTTTGCGTAGCATCACATATTGTATCAAAGATTT
>CEAH01068396.1_pt1 | contig 13630 bp, 10 predicted proteins | sample 557571 | NCBI WGS metagenome assembly CEAH01 (sample SAMEA3182092, study PRJEB8094) | gut metagenome | biome: human; feature: gut; material: Stool; isolation source: human stools | place: Canada | collected 2013-11-25
GGTCATACACAAGAGCCAGAAGACGTGGCTTAAATGCCATGAATTTAGAAATTGCGATGATTTGCTGTGGTTTTAATCTGCATAAATTTCACTTGAAGAAGATCGCAATCAGAAAAGCAGCCTGAAAAAGATATTTTTCAACATTTTAATAATCGGCAAAAACGCTATATTTCTGCCGGTGTGTTTGCTGTACCCTTTTTTCAAGATTAGATAGTTCTTTTTTGCTGTGTGATATATTAAAGCCCGTGGGCTTCCATATTGAGGGAATCCACGGGCTTTGTTGCGCTTTTTTTACAGCGCCTTTGCTTTTTTTCATTACTTTTCTTTTCTTGAGAGTTCCTGCAACTCCTGTTCATACTGTGAGAAGCCCTCCACAGACTTCAGAAGCTCGTCCTCAACGTGTTCTTCATGATTATCCTTAAACACAAACTTCAGGAATACCGGTGTGATTATCGTTGTTGCAACTACCATGATGATGATAGGTGCGAAAACCTCGTCGCCCATAAGTCCAAGCTTCTGTCCTTTAGCCGCTACTATAAGTGCGACCTCGCCTCTGGATATCATTCCCATTGCTATCTGCAAGCTTTCCTGATTTGTATACTTACAAACCTTTGCGCCTAGTCCACAGCCTATTATCTTTGTGACTATTGCCACAGCAAGGAGCAAAACTGTAAACAGCACCATTTTGCCGTTCATGTTGATACCGTTCATTGTAAGACCGATGCTTGCAAAGAACACTGGTGAAAGGAACATATACGAAAGTGTTTCAAATCTGTTTGAGATATACTTTACGTCCTTTTCGCTTGAAATTGCAAGACCTGCAACAAATGCGCCTGTGATATCTGCTACGCCGAAAAGCTCTGCTACATACGCCATGAGCAGGCAGAAAACGAAGGAAATGATAACGTGACGTCTAAGGTCTTTTTTATCTCTTTTTCTCCACTTTGTGAACACAACATGGTAAACGACTGTACAGCCGATAGCCACTGCAAAGAACGCTACTATCTTAATAAGAACTGTTGCAACGTGAACGCTTGTATCTGCAAGGCTTGTGATAAGGGTCAATGCGATGATACCAAGGATATCGTCTATGATAGCCGCACCGAGAATGGCATTACCTGCTCTTGTAGAGAGCTTGCCAAGCTCTTTCAGAGTTTCTACTGTGATAGAAACTGATGTTGCAGTAAGCACAACGCCTATGAAGAGGTGCTGCAGGAATGGTGAGCAGGCGAGCTTATCGCCCTTGCCTACGCCCATTGCAGCGGCAAGTCCAAGTCCGCCGAACAGTGGTACGATAACGCCAAGAAGAGCGATTATGAATGACGCTTTACCAGTCCTTTTAAGCTCCTTAACGTCTGTTGTAAGTCCTGCGGTAAACATCAGCACGATAACGCCAATTTCTGACAGTTCTGAGATAAATTCAGTTTCTTTTACAACATTAAGAACGGCAGGTCCGAGTATTACGCCCGCCAACAACGCACCGACTACCTGCGGCAGTTTCATTTTCTTTGTTACAAGTCCGAGAATTTTGGTCGAAAGCAGTATAAGTGCAATAAACAATATGTAGCTGTATTCTTCCATGATTTTACTTCCTTTCCACGCCGCCATTATATGACGTTAATGCGTAAAAATAACGATCTACAGCATTTTACTCTCTGCAAATCGTCATTGATTTTCCGTATCTTATTATAGCATTATGCCGCACTATAGTCAACAGACAGCACAATTTGTTCACAAAAAAGAGCAACAAAAAAGAGCCGCAAAAGTCGGCTCTTTTTGTGATTATTTTATCAAAGTTTGTTTATACAGCTTTTTTGCCGTTAGGGAATATCTTATCCTCGCAGATACCTGCCATTTTCTCGATAGCAGGCTGTATATCCAGCCACAGACCACAGCCGTCGTCCTGACCGCTTGTTTTCCATGCAAACACGCCGTTCCAGCCATTGTTGTAAGCGTCCTCATAAGCTGAGGTGATGTCGAAATCGCTGTCGCTTGCAACGGCCGGGCATTCGCCTATAACGCAAGGCTTTGTACCGTCAAGGCCAAAGTCTGTTGGAGATTCGCTGAAAGGATATCCCCACATTCCCTGCATCCAGGTGTACCAATGAGTTGAATAGAAGTCAACATAGGCAAGGCTCTTGTCATACTTATCACCGCTCAAAACGTCCTGAAGCGCACTGTCGGATATTTTGTTGCCCTGCTGGCTGTCGGAGTTATACTTTATCATACCCATGCCCACGGTTACGAGAACGTCTGAATTTGCATGGATAGCTGCGGCTGCCTTTGCATAATACTGCTCCAGATAGAGCCAATCAAGCTTGCCGCACTCTTCATTTTCAACTATCCAGTCAGGCTCGTTACAAAGGTCCACAGACCAGAAATAGTCGCTCTTGCCATATCTTTGAACGAGAGGAACTATATAGTTATCTACAAACATATCTGTCTTGTCGCTGTCCTGAATGAGCGTTCTCCAAGCCTGATAATTCTGGTTCTGATCCTTGAAGTTATCAAAGGACTGAACTGTTGCCATTATATAGATCTGATACTGCTCTGCAAGATAGAACAGATTGTCAAGATCCTCCCAATGAGCTGTTGTTGCACCGTCAAAGGTACCGTCTGCTGAGATAGCCATGCCAACGTCGCCGTTGCAGATTATCCAGATCCTTGCAGCATTTACGCCTGAATTGTGAAGCTTCTGGAAATGATCCTGCCAGAACTCAAAATTAAAGCCTCCGCCAAAGTCGTTCCACTTATCCCATGGAGCGTTCACTCCATTGAACCAAAGCTCCTTGTCGCCCACCATGAATTTTGTTCCGTCGATCTTGACTTTCGCTGAGCCGTCGGTCGTTGTTGCATAATCCTTTTCAGGCATTGCAGTTTCCGAAACAACGGCAGAGCTGTTGTTTGATTTGCTTTCAGCCTTTGAGCTTGAGGAATTATCTCCGCAGCCCACGGTCGAAACAAGCATCAGCACTGCAAGTGATGATGCAAGCCACTGTTTAACTTTCATAAAATATACCTTTCCTTTCTTTGGACTAAAGTTTTGAACACATTTGATTATAGCACAATACTGCTCTATTTTCAATAGCAAAATCTGATTTTTTTGCAGATAATATACTCTAAAATTTTAACATTGTATAATTATATTAGCGTTAATAAATCGGCACTTTTTCATATAGTGATTAAAAATATGAACATTTGAGGTTTATACACAAAAAGAATGTATGTTATTTGTTAAATAAGCGTATTCTAATTTGAACAGAAATGTGGTATAATGAAAGACACTGATGAGGTTAATATTTTATATATGAAAGGACGGGAAAGAATGAAATCAGTATCAAAAAGATACCTGAGCTTTATTTTATCTCTTTTAATGGCAATGACCATATTTATTGGTCTTGACCTTGGGGATATAAATGCGCAGGCATTGTCGGGAGATACTCTCAAAAACGCTGACACGGAAGCCATACTTGAAGATATGGGTCTGGGCTGGAATTTGGGCAACTCTCTTGACGCAACAGGCGGTTCGGGTCTTGACACGGAAACGTCGTGGAGCAATCCTAAAACAACTCAGGCTCTTATAGACAAGGCAAAGTCTTTAGGCTTCAACACAGTGAGAGTGCCTGTTTCATGGGGCAAGCACGTATCGGGTGACAACTACACTATCGACTCAGCATGGCTTGCGAGAGTAAAGGAAGTAGTTGACTACTGCTACAAAAACGATATGTATGTTATTTTGAACATTCATCATGACACAAAGTCTTCTGCAAGCGCTTCGGGAGCAGGATATTATCCAAGGTCTTCTGCATATTCAAGCTCTGAGAAATTTGTTACGAGCGTATGGTCACAGATGGCAGAATATTTCAAGGATTATGACTATCATCTTATATTTGAAACCCTTAACGAGCCTCGGCTTATTGGCACAGGCTATGAGTGGTGGTTCAACAAGTGGAACATTCCGTCAGAGGTAAAGGACGCTATCGACTGCATTAACAAGCTCAATCAAAAGGCTGTTGACACCATAAGAGACACAGGCTCAAACAACAGGGGCAGACTTATCATGTGTCCTGGTTACGACGCTTCCATAGACGGTGCAACTGTTTCAGGCTTCAAGCTTCCTACAGATATCTCAGGCAACAAAAACCGCATCGCTGTATCAGTTCACGCTTACAGCCCTTACAACTTTGCAATGAATGTTGGTTCAGGCTCGACCTCTACATATACATCTTCAATAAAGAGTGAGCTTCGGGACCTTTTCAGCACGCTGAAAAGCAATTTCCGTGACAAGGGTATACCTGTTGTTATCGGCGAGTTTGGCTCAACGGACAAGAACAACACTGCGGAGCGTGTAAAGTGGGCAACAGACTACACTGCGCTTGCAAAGAAGAACAACATTCCATGCGTACTGTGGGACAACAATGCTTTTGCAGTATACAACGGAAGCAGCATTGTTCTCAACAGTGAATATCACGGCTACATAAACAGAAAAAACAACACTGTTACAAGCCCTGCAAAGGACGTTATCGAGGCTCTTATGAAGCCTTACGGCAAAAAAGCAGATCTTAACTGCTCTTCAAGCGTTACCATAGTTGCGGGACAGAGCAAGAACATTGGCGCAAGCTCATCAACAAGCGGTGCTGTTCTCACATACAAAAGCACGACTCCGTCAATATGTACTGTTGACAAGAACGGAAACGTGACCGCTTTCAAGACAGGCACAGGATATGTTACTGTTACGGCTTCTGCAAATGGTTATAACAGCGTTTCAAAGGACGTTAAGATAGTTGTTTCAAAGAAGAGCCTTAACAACGGACTTCTTACGCTTTCAGAAACAAGCTATGTTTATGACGGCACATACAAAAAGCCTGCGGCTACAGTTACGTTTGGCGGCAAGGTACTTCAGGAAGGCAAGGATTACACTATCTCATACAGAAACAATCTGAACGTTGGCGTTACAACTGTTATTGCGACAGGCATGGGCGACTACACAGGTTACACATCAAAGAACTTCACTATCACAAAGCGTGCAATGGCAGGCGGAACAGTTTCAGTGGCTTCAAGCGTTTCATTCACGGGAAGCAATATTACTCCGTCAGTTACAGTAAAGGTAGCAGGCAGGTCGCTTACAAACGGCACTGACTACACAGTTTCATACTCAAACAACAAGAACGTTGGCAAGGCTACTGTAAAGATAACAGGCAAGGGCAACTATTCAGGCTCTCTGAGCGCTAAGTTCAACATTGTTCCTGCAAAACAGCAGATACAGAAGCTTGAAACAAAATACAAGGGATTCTATATTGATTGGGCGCAGAAAGGCTCTGCAACGGGATATGACGTTGAGTATTCTGTAAAAGCAAACATGAGCGGTGCAGTGTCAAATCATTTGACAGCAAACAAGCCTGACACGCTGACAGTAAGCGGTCTGGCAGGGGACAAGACATATTATGTTCGTGTTCGTTCTTACACAAACGTAAACGGCAAGGTATACTACGGCGCATGGTCTGATGTAAAGAGCATAAAGACAGCTAACAACGACATCACAAAGGCTTCTGTTTCGGGCATTTCCACAAAGGCATTCACAGGAAAGGCTATTACACAGAACGTAACTGTAAAGGTCGGAAACACTGTTCTTAAAAACGGCACTGACTACACAGTTTCATACTCCAACAACAAAAAAGTTGGCAAGGCTACTGTAAAGATAACAGGCAAGGGCAAGTATGGCGGAGTTATCACAAAGACGTTCAAGATAAATCCTGCAAAGCAGGAGATACAGAAGCTTACGGCTAAGTCTAAGGCATTCTTTGTGGATTGGGCGCAGAAAGGCTCTGCTACCGGATATGAAATTCAGTATGCAACCAACTCAAAGTTCACTGGTGCAAAGAAAGTGACTATAACAAACAACAAGACAGACAAGACCACTATTTCAAAGCTTTCTGTCAACAAGAAATACTATGTTCGTGTGAGATCTTACACAACTGTAGGTGGCACAAAGTATTACGGGGCTTGGTCGGCTGTTAAGAATGTTACCACTAAGAAATAAGGCTATATTGGCATAATGAAAATACCGACGGCTCGGATTGAGCGGTCGGTATTTTTTTTGCGATATTTTTCAGTTTGTGGGGAAGCTAGGCGGGCGAACGCTGTTTGCCCCTACATGGGGTCGGGGTTTTATCCGTTGGTGCTTGCCACAAAGAAGTATGTTATGTAGGACAGGACGATAAATGCAGAAGAAAGATAGCTCAGGGTGCTGACTATGGCTTTGCAGGGGGCTTTTTCAGAGCGGTTGCAAAGGTCTGTGAAAAGTCCGATATTTATAAGTCCTATGAGCATACATGGGATTATGTATCTGAAATTCATTGTGCAGATAAAAGGATATCTGATACAGAAGTTATAATAGTTGCCTAAGATAGTGGCATAGACCACTGTGAGCATGAGTTTTTCGGTAAATCTTGCGTTATCGGTCTTTACAAAAAGCACTATGAGCATTGCGATGAACGCTATGACCGCAAGAACCAAGGCTATCCAGAAAAGTGCATATGGCACGAGCATTGCGTTTTCGGGGAAGAAAGTTTCGTTTATGCCCTCGCCAAAAATGGAGTTTTTAAGCATTGCTATGGTAGGGTTATACTCTTTATAGCTTTCACCGCCCCACTGCTCAAAGACTATTTTGATCTGTGAGAAGCTGAAGTCTGTAAGGCGGTGTTTGGCTGTAAGGTCGCCTATATACTGGACGTCGGCATTTGAAAGGCTTGGGACATAGTTTGGTTTTACGCCGAAACGCAGGTAGTTTCTCACGCTCCACCAAAGTCCAAGAGGACAGCATATTACACCGAAAAGGCACATTTGACCCAGGCGGTTTGCCATATTCTTACGATTTTGCACAAGCGCCATAAAGAAAAGTATGGCTACAGCAGGGGCGATAAGCCCTACGGATATTTTTGTCATCATGCCAAGACCGATACAGAGGGCTGCTTTAACTATATTCTTTGCGGTCTGCTCTCTATACCATTTCAGTACGCAATATATTGCTCCCACTGTAAAGCACAGCATGAGAGGGTCGTTATTTATTCCCCCTGACATAAGGACAAGGTATGGATACATACAGCACATACCGAATGGTATGGTCAGGGCTTTGCCTTTCAAGCCAAAAAGGCGCAGTATTTTATAGAACGTTATTGTTACGGCACAGACATAGAAGAGGGTCAAGGCTTGTATAGCCTCGCACGCCATGTAATACTCTATGCCTACGGAGGTGCAGAATTTCAGCCACACCGCACAGATGATATGATGCAGAGGCGGGTGATAATACTGCCAAAGGGTGGTAGGGTCGAAATTCGGCAGGGCGTTGTTATTATAGATATACTCTATATAGCCTGCGTGACCGCCCTCGCCGCCGAAATACCACACATCATTCTGTCTTGTATAGATATCGGACATAAAGACATAGGAATAGCGCAGAACAAAGCCTGCTCCTGCCAAGGCAAAGCAGGTGACACAGTCGTGGAACTTTTTATCGTTATTGAGCAACGCGACATACATAACAAGCACGACGCAAAGTCCTGCAAAGCAGATAAAAGCCGCTTTATACTGGGTATGTACGAAATAATTCACTGCCGCAAGGGTCAAAAGGGTCTTGCCTGCAAAGGTCAAAACTGAGCCTGCGGTATGCTTTCCGCTGTCATCGAGCTGTTTCAAAAACCGTCTGAGGTAGAAAAACTCTATTATCATGAAAACGCCACACACAATGACGCCGTTTAAAAACTTATAGCTATAGCTTCCAAAGCCTGTGAGTGCAAGGCATATGAACGCTGCAACTATATAAGGGTGACGGCTGAGGGTGCGGAAGATCGCCTCAAGCCGTCTGTCGCTTATGGCTCTTCTGTTCATGTCTTTCCGCAGGGACAGAAGAAGTCCACCTTTCTTTTTGTTCATATTAGTTTCCAGATTTTTCTTCGTGGTATTCTTTTTCTGTATTTACGTTCCAGATATCTTTTCTGCTCTTTTTGCCTGTTTTTATGGCTTCGGCTGTTTCCATGGCGGTGAGCATTGAATGGTCCATATTATTATATCTATGCTGACCGTTTCTGCCAACGCAATAGAGGTTCGGGAAAGTATCGAGGAACTTTATCATGGTATCGAAATGCTTATATGTATCAAAATAAGCAGGATATGCTTTCTTGACCTTTTCTCTATGGGAATCGAGGACTTCGTTTTCGGAGATAACTCCCATTTTAACAAGCTCGGCAGTTGCGAATTTCACGCAGTCCTCCTCGGACATATTCCAGAAATCGTCCCCCTCGGCACAGAAATACTCAAGGCCTATCCAAACTGTATCCTCAGGCTTTTCCACCATATAAGGCGACCAGTTGTTGAATATCTGTATTCTGCCAAGCTTTACGCCCTTATCCTGAACATATATCCAGCAATCAGGGACGATATTGCCGAGAGTTGTTTTATTTGTTTCATTTTTAAGGTTGAGCTTATTGACAAGCAGACCAACGGTAACAAAGTCACGGTATGGCAGACCCTTGGCTATCTTTATGACGGTATCGCAAGGCTTTGTGCCGTCCATGCCGAGGATAAGGTCTTTGACAGGCATTGAGGAGATAAAGATATCACCTGTGAAGGTCTTTTCGCCCTCAGCGGTATCGCAGACAACGGAGGTGACTTTTCTGCCCTCGCACATTATTTTCTTCACCTGACAGCCTGTGAGTATTTTTCCCCCAAGCTCTTTTACTTTCTCAGCGGCTGTTTCCCAAAGCTGACCAGGGCCGTATTTTGGATACCAGAACTGCTCGATAAGGGAGGTTTCCACCTCGCCCTTATTCTTTGTGCCGAACACCTTTTTGAACATATCTTTCAAAAGGGCTGTGATAGAAAGACCTTTTACTCGCTGTGAACCCCAATCTGCGGATATCTCGCTTGGGTGTCTGCCCCAGAGCTTTTCGGTATAGCCCTCGAAGAACATAGAGTAGAGGACCTTTCCGAAGCGGTTTATGTAGAAATTCTCAAGGTTTGTTTCAGGCTTTTTGAACACGCACGCCCAAAGGTAGCTGAAGCCTGCTTTCATGGTGGTGACAAAGCCCATGTTCTTTATGGTTTCGGGCTTCATTGAGATAGGGTAGTCGAAGAAGTGCTTATTGTAATAAATTCTCGACACTCTGTCACGGACGAGCATTACATTATCCTCGGTTTCAGGGTCGGGGCCGTTTTCGGCAAGTGGCTTTTCGTGGCCTAGCTTTTTATCGTCATAGGCAGGCTTGCCCTGCAAAGGCATAAGGTCTGCCCACCAATCCATGACCTGCTGATTTTTGGAGAAAAATCTGTGTCCGCCTATATCCATGCGGTTGCCGTTATATCTCACTGTCTGTGATATTCCGCCCATTGCCTGCGAGCCTTCAAGTATGGTCACGTCATAGTCGCCACCGTTTTTAAGAAGCTCTATTGCCGCAGTCAGACCGGCTGGGCCTGCGCCTATAATAATTACCTTTTCCATGTGTTATCCTCTCCTGTTTAGTCTTTATTTTTATCAAATATAATAAATTTTCTGCCTGCAAAGTTCCATATGAAAACTATCACTGTGGAAACGAGTTTGCCCACAAGATAATATTTATCCTGCGGGAGAAGCGTGCCGAATATGAGCTTTGAAGCAAGGATATCCTTGAAAAACCATATTATTGCGGCGTTTATGCCAAGTCCCACAACGCCCACGGCGGCAAATGCCGCAAACTCTGCAAGGCGGTTTTTTATCTTTGAATTTTTGAATATCCAAAATGTGCTCAGAACATAATTCACCAAAAGTCCTGCCACGAAAGAGATAGTCGCAGCAATGACGGGGTCGAAGCGGCAAAGCTCCACAAGTGCGGTCATAATGCCGTAATCCACCACAAATGCGAATCCGCCCACAAAGACGTATCTGAAAAACTGTATGAATGTATTATCGGTATCACCCGAAAAAAGCTGTTTTATCTTCATTTTTATGTTCCGTTCTGAAAAGTTTCTTGTGGGCAACACTGCAAAAAGTGAGCCTACTATATATAAGTACGTTTTAAAAAGGCAAAATGTCGCTATTTTTTACAAAATTCTATCTTTCGCACAAATATATGACGCTGTTTTTGTACATGGTGCTTAAACACAAAGTTCATAAAGCATTAATTAATATTATACAACTTTTTCTTCATTTCGTCAAGTAAACTTGTGCAAAAACAAAAAGAGGGCGACCAAAGGTCGCCCATACAAGTTTTTTCAGAACCATTACAGATCATATTCTGTTATGAGGTTTTTGTCTTTTATCTTCATACATATATTTATCGGCTATGTGCATTACATCGTCAAACCAGAAATTTTCTACCGGAGCAACGGCTGCGCCCACGCTTACTGAGAGGACATAGGATTTTCCGCAGCGTCTGTTCAGCTCTGCCATTTTATCCTTTATCTCTTCCTTGACCTGCTCGGCAAGGTCTGTATCAACTATAGCAAAAAGGGCAAGCTCATCCCCGCCAAATCTTCCGCAGACTTTATTTTCTATGCTCACGCTGTCGATAGCGTTTGCAGCGGCTCTTATTGCATAGTCGCCTGCCTCGTGGCCAAAGTTATCGTTTATATATTTCAGTCCGTCAACGTCCACTGAAACCACCAATGCAAGCTGGTCGTTTCTTCGTGGGAGAGTTTCAAGGGCATTATAAAAGCCAGTACGGTTATAAAGCCCTGTTAGCATATCGTGACGGTACATTTCTTCGATATGCTTTGTCATATACTTCTGATAGGTGACGCTTCGGAAGCTGCCCAAGGCGGTATTCAGGGAATTTACATAGAGTGGTATTTTAAAATACTCGCTGAGCTGCACACGGTAATAGAAGCAGGCATAGCCAAGGGGTATGCCGATATGGGCAATTACGGAGAATATTAGTGGGACTTTATAGTTCATTATATTCTCTATATCGGGAATGATACTGGTGCGGTCAAAAGGCTGTGGGATATTTCTATCTTCCACGGCAAGGCTCCGCAAAAGTATCATTTTATCGTCAAAAAGCGGTTCTCTATTGCTTATACCAGGGTCTTTACGTTCGTCAAAGAAATCGCCGTTCACCACAACAGCCACATCGCCAAAATTATACTCTTTCAGCAGGGCGGCAAGAGTCTTAGGAGTCTCGCAATTCATGATATTCACTGCAATCTCATAGAGGACACGCTCCTCGTACTGATAGCGATTCATTCTGTCTCGGAGTATTCTGATATACTCCCCTGTATTTATCTGCTCGACTGATGGTTTACATCCGCAGGAATTTTCAACGGACAGGTCATAGTCTACTGTATATATTTTTTCGGGCTTTTCACCAGCCAAAGCTTTACTTATAACATCAATGATGGTTTTAGCGGTATCATCATAGCTACAGCCGCTTGTTGTAAGCATAGGAGTGCAAAAATTAGCTTCTTCTGAGCCGTCAAAGCCTGTTATGATAATATCCTCCGGGATCTTATAGCCCCTTCTTTGAAACTCAGCCCCTGCGGCTATAGCCATCATATCGTTTGCACAGATGATCGCTCTTGGGACTTTATTTTTTTCTATCATATCGTCCACTGCTTTCAAAGCAGGAACAGACCAATAGTCACCGTAATAAAAGACATCATTTCTGAATGGGATATCATACTCCTCGAGTAGCTTTCTGAAAACTGCTATACGCTCTTCTGAATTTTCTTCGTCTTTTCTGCCTGCTATAAATCCTATATCTCTTACACCATGCTGTTCTATCACATGGCGAACCACTTGTTCAAAGCCTTTCGCATAGCCGAATTTGATGCTTATACAATCGTCATGCTCTACGCCGACTGATATGACAGGCTTACCATATTGGGCGGCGTCCATTCTGATTTTTGTCATTACATTCTCAGCATACACACCCTCTTCAAAGGTCACGACGGCATCTGTTATATTATAATCAATAAGGTCAAACACAGACTGCTCGCCTTTTTCAGACAGAGTCTTCCAATAAAGGTCTGAGCAGGTGTGATATACAAACAACCTGTAATCGTTTTCAACAGCAAAATTATTAAGAGCCCGTATGATTCTATAATTACGCTCATCATAGACTTTACACATACAAACCGCAATTATTTTGATGTTACCGATCATACAGCACAGCTCCTTTCCTATAAATTCAAACACAGTGTTATTATAACATGATTTAATGAATAAATCAAGAGAAAATCGGACGATTTTTAAGAAATTAAGACATAGTTTCGCACACTTGATTAAATAATTAAAGAAAAGGAGCAGGCTGTTAATCCAGTCTGCTCACATCGTTCCATGACCTTACACGCTGATAAGACATTTTATGCTGTTGGAGATACTCGTCGGTATTTTCGGGAGGGCTGGCGATATCCTGTGGTTTATCGCTTGTAAAGATATCCTCATAATCGTTAGTTATGACCTTATCGCCATCTTGGTTATCGAGCAATTTTTGCAGGTTTTCGGTCATTTTATCACGGGTAAGCCCCTCGAAGTCTATACGCTCTTTTCTGCCGTCAAAGGGAAAGTTGGGGAGTTTACGCATGAAATTAAGGTCAGACACAGTTTTTGCGGTGATGACAGCGGCTACTATAAGGTAGGCGAGCATAACGAAAGTATCGCCTGACACGCTGTCAAAAAGGGCGAATTTCAGACACATATACAGTATCATAACAGCAGGAGAGGCGGCTATCAATTTAGTTGTATCCGCCATGAGCAAAGCACCGCAGGCGGCAAACGCCGCATAGTTAAAAAAGGAATTTGAGCTTGCATCAAAAAATGCGAACATCGCACTTTCCGCCGCAAAATAATTCGCCCATCCTATCATTCCGTATATTATAACCGCAGGAATAAGCAACGCAAAGGTAAAAGCTGCAAATCACCGCTGCCTTTTTATAAGCCTGCGGAAATGCCTGCGAAGAGTTTCGTCAGGCAGTGTTTTATAGTCGGCTCTCAGATCAAACATTTCCATGTTATGTCACCTCCTGAATTTATTATAGCATGGTTGGGGTGGGGTGTCAATTAAGATTTTTCAGCCATGTAGGGGACGGCGCCCCCGACGTCCCGCTTCGGAGAGTGACACCGTTTTGTTTTATCACAAATTTTTGTAGACGTGCCGTGCTCGGAAATATTGCGTCCATTTTTTCACAAAGCACCGAACATTGTACGAATATCGCAAGAATGAGCAGACAACAAAGTCGGGACGCCGAGGGCGTCGTCCCCTACAATTCTGAATTTACAGCAAACTCCAAGCACAGGCGAACAATGTTCGCCCCTACATCTCATTCGGGCAAGTTCCTGCCGCCGCAAAATCGCTCCGCTCTTTGCGTATCTACATTGCGCTTAGGGCTAGAAAGGCGGTGCAGATTTAATTCTCCGATATCACTTTCATCTGATATCATATTTCTATCTGCTTTTGATACTACAATCTGCACCTTGTCGGCTTGCGCCGAATGAGGCTCTGCCTCAAACTCCGACAGGGCTTTGCCCTGTACCCACAATGGGTTTCACCCCTTGACCCTGACCAGGGACGTGTCCCTGGACCTTTTGCTCGCTTCGCTCGGTGTTGGGTACTCTACTTTGTGCGGCACTGTCATTCCTCACTCCTCACTCCTCACTTAA
>CEAH01003230.1_pt1 | contig 13576 bp, 12 predicted proteins | sample 557571 | NCBI WGS metagenome assembly CEAH01 (sample SAMEA3182092, study PRJEB8094) | gut metagenome | biome: human; feature: gut; material: Stool; isolation source: human stools | place: Canada | collected 2013-11-25
AATAAGCCTCCGTTGAAATATCAATTTCAGTTACGGCTGCTCCCAGTTTATTGAATAGCTTTCGAGCCGAGCCGACATAACCGGTATAGCCTTCACGCAGCGAAGCTGTGGGAATAAATGCGACTTTCTTGTTATCAATTTCTTCTTTTATCAAACTTCCTACACTTGAAAAGTGCGAACATAAAAACAGTTTCATCCATATCCTCCTTAATAAATTGAAATTTGTCGCATCTTCACTTCCTTATTGCCTGCTCCATCAGGCCGCCTTCATAAAGGCCGCACAGAAAGCTGAAATTGTTACTGGTTAAAGCAATCACGAATTGAAGTAGACAACTCTTCATATCCTTTCAATATTTCTTCTTTATGTGCCTGCATTTCTTCATTCATTTTTGTATAGTCCAAACAGTTCTGATAACCTGCCTCACCCCAATATAGAACATTTTTGTCGGCATTATATAAAAGTCTGTCAGCACGTTCAATGGAGAAATTCTCAGCATTTTCAAACTTTATAGTCTGGTCAGCAGTATATATTATTTCGATAAAGCAGTCTGTATCATTCCAAATTTCACCTTCAGAAGTTTTTTGGATTTCCAGCAAATGACCGCCGCAATTGGAAATCTGACTTGCAAAAGAGCGGTATTGATAGGAATCAATGCTAATGCTCCGTTCTTCTCCCTCAGAATAAACATTGATTTCAGCAATGCTATTTTCGACAGCAGACAGTCCATCCGGTAGCTGCTTTTCATTGTCCCCCACTGCATAAATTCCAATCAAACAAAGTGCAAGGGTCAAACATAGTGTAACAATGGAAACAACTGCTTTTCGGCGATTTGTCTTTCTTTCGCATATGGCGGTACAGACAATATAGCCTGAAAATCCGCCCAAGGTATTGATTAAAAAATCTTCCATTTCCGCATATCTGCCGCCAAACAACTGTAATAGTTCAATCAAGAATGAGATTAAACCGCTAATAATCGCCACCTTTTTCCAATTTCCTCTACAGGAACGAAAAACAAGCGGCAACAAAAAACCAAGAGGACAAAACAAAGCGAAATTAAGCAATATAGGGACAATAGAACTCCCAATAAACGGAAGCAAATTATAATTGAAAGGACCATTCAGACTATAACTTAGTGTGAAAATCCCCGTTAGGTTGAGAAGCGTAACGCAGTAAATGCAGAATATTCCCTCAAACATATAATTCCATGAGATAGTTCTGCGTTTTTTGAAAAGATACAGCAACACAAAAATAACAATATAAATTATGATACCTAAGAAAACCGATTCTTTAAGTGCTTGTATACCTTTTATCATATAATTCATACTATCACCTTCCCTCAAGAAATCGGGATTTGTTTCTCAATTTTGCATTCAAATTATACCATAAAACTTGTGAACAATTCTACCGCAACTTTGGACTATATGAGAAAAGTCCGAACAGTTTTCTGCCCGGACTTTCTCGCTCAATCGTAAATCAATTCTGCTCTGGAGGTCAACGGTATTCGGCTGGACTGCACGAATGATGAGGTCGTCGAGGTCGGTCTTGCTGTCGCCTCCGGCGCGATGGACGGCGAGACGCTGTTGGAGTGGGTGTGGGCGCACCGTGTTTGACCCACTTTTGACCCAGAATCCGAAAAAAGCGGGCAGGTCTGGACGGAAACAATGGAAGATCCGCCGAGCGAACGGCGGCAAATAGCACAAATCGGAGCCGAAATGACTCCGATTTGTGCGTGAGACAACCTACGGACCAGAAGGCCGGGGGTTCGAATCCCTCACGGCGTACCAAAAGAAGTCTTGAAACCATAGAGTTTTGGGACTTCTTTTTTCGTTTTACCCTTTATTTGACCCTTTATCCAGTTCACGCCTGCCTCCCGAAGATCGTTCTTTGAAGATATGCTTCCATGCAGTTTGCGCTGTCCTGCCTCATTTTTTCCGAAACATGACCGTAAACATCAAGGGTAAAGGCAGCGGTTGCGTGTCCTAAATTGGACTGCACGGTTTTTACATCGTCCCCGTTTTGAAGGCATAGAACAGCGTAGGTGTGACGCAGACTGTGAACATTGGCTTTCTCCGCGCCAATCTGTCTGGCTATCCTCTTGAAGTGATCATATACGGTTTGCGGGCAGTAGTGATCGCCAAATTCCGTCGTGAAAACGAACCATGTATTCTGTTCTTCCGCAGAGCCCCATCCATGCCATGCAAGACCAGCTTTCATGCGCTGCTGCATCTGCTCATGCTTTCTCTCTTTCAGTAAGGCCAGTAGTGTCGGCGGAGGCGTCAGCAGACGCTCTCTGTCGTTTTTTAGCGGGGCCAGTGTGTAGCCGTCAGCGCTCTTGGGCCGCTGCAGCAGTTGATGATAAATGCGGATCGTGCCGCGCTCAAAGTCGATACAGTCCCATGTCAGACCAATGGCTTCTGATTCTCTGACGCCGCTGAACAGGATAAACTTCAGGATGCTGCGGTAACTGTCCCTCTCGACTACGACGAAAAACTGCTTTATTTGCTCGTCGGTCAAGGTCTGAATGTCTTTCTGGACCTTCCGTGGGAGAGTAGTTAGCTGCGCTGGATTTAAGCGAATCATCTCATTCAACACCGCTTGATTGAGTGCCTTGCTGAGAACGCCATGCACATTGCGGATGGTTTTTGGTGACAGGGGTGGCTTGTCGTCTTCTCCGCGTTGAAGCCTGTTATATAGGGTTTGGATCATGTGCGGCTTCAGATCGGATAAACGGCATTGACCGATATACGGAATGATATGATACCTGCAGGCATTTTTGTAGTTTCGTATCGTTCCGTATTTCTTATCGCCCATGTATTCGTTTAACCAGATATTGAGCCACTGCTCAACCGTTGTCTTGTCCTCTTGGGTAAATGTTCCGCTGTCGATCTCCGCGGTGATCGCGGTGAGCTTCTGCCGCACCTCCTTCTGCGTCTTTCCGTAGACGGATTTTTGAATCTGCTTTCCCGTTCCGGGATCAATGCCGAGGGTATAGCGTGCCTCCCAGCGTCCATCAGGGCGCTGACGAATCGTGCCGCCGCCCTTGGCTCCTTTTGTCTTTCGCGTTGTCAATGAAACCTCCTGTTCTTCTGAGATCATAAAACGGCCAGTCAGTCCGTTGTTTTATCGCTGCTTGTCGCTGTCGAGCCACGCCACGAAGTCCTCGAGGGATAGCTTACCTGCTACGCAGGCGTCGCGCTTTTCCCGCGCCTCAGCCGCCCATTTGTCAAACGCCTCGCGCGTCATCAGACCGTAGCGGATACGGGCGTTGTGCGCCTTGTAGGAGCGCTTATATTCCTTGACAGCAGGCTCGCTGAAGATTTTCTTTTCATACAGGCGGACGGAGCCCATCTCCTTGCAGGTTTTCTCCGAGCCGGGGATCACGCGGGAGCAGTATTCCTGTTTGTAGTTCCCTGTGACGCCGAACAGCTTGCCGCAGAATTTGCAGGCGTGGAAGCGGAGGTTTGCATCCAGATAGCGACAGAGCAGGAAACAGATCAGATCGCTCACGCTCTCCGTGTTCAACACTTCCGCTGTAATTGCTGTCGGCTCGGAGAATTGTCCGAAGTTTAAGAGATCATCGTAGGGATACGGTACATTGCCGCCGGAATAGACGGCCTCCAAATGCAGCTGGCCATACGAGAGAATAGGAAAGCGAGCTCTATCCTTGGCGCGTTCTGCCAGATACTTTTCCCGCATATCCCTATCCCCATTGTCCTCTGTTTCCAGCACACAATGGGCAATGGTCTTCAGCTTTGGCTGCCATGCGCGGTATTCCTCCATCATGTGCTCAATTTCGTCCGTGTTGAGGACGATGCCATTCGCGGCATCGATCTCTAACCGTTCCAAGGCGGCGGCCAGCGGCGCATAGAGCGGGTTATCGCTGAGCCAGAGCTTGGCAAGGTCAAACAGCCCTCGCAAGGACTGCTCGCTCTCCTGCCCTGCATTGATCGCGTCCACGCGCATCATTATCGCGTTTAGATCGCTCTCAAAGTGCTTCAAATCATCATAGAGAAAGTCAGCGATTGCGGAGCCGAGCGGTACGTATTTGTGCCAGAGCGGAGAATAGGAATCATCGCTTGTCTCGTTTACGGTGCGCAGCTCGAAATATTCTGATTTCTTATCTGTGTACGCACCTACCCATATTTCTTGACGGGGATGCGGATAGCTTTTCCCTGACAGCATGGCGAGCCTCCTAATAGACTGATGAAATGATTTTATAAAAATTCTATTGACAAACGGCATATCAATGGATATACTTCGGTCAATGGGCGACTTAGCGAAACTAATATATATCAAAAAGTCCATTATGTCAAGAACAATTTTCAAAGGAGGTCATACATGAACAACAACTACGAAAATCTGCCTGCGGTGCTGAACGCCAATCAGTTGGCCGCAGCACTGGGCATCTCCCGGGCCGGAGCCTACCAACTGCTGAACACCGCCACATTTCCAACCCTGCGGATCGGCAAACGGCTGCTGGTGCCGAAGGACAAGCTCATCGACTGGATCGAGCGGAACACAGGAGGTGGCCATGTGGGTGGATAAAGAAACGACTGCCCCGATTCCATCTGTTGCACCAGATGGGGAGCAGCCGTCCGCGCTTGCACGCACGGACAGTATAACAGCTTTTGGAGAACCATACAAGCGGTTTGGGAAAATTCAGGCCATGACCATGCCGGAGCTGATGGAAACGCGCTTTCGTGTCCGTCCGGTGGTCATCGACGGGCTGCTGCCGGCGGGGACCTTTCTCCTCGCCGGTGCGCCGAAGATCGGTAAGTCCTTTCTCGTCTTGCAGATGGCCTATCAGGTGAGCATGGGAGAGCCGTTTCTCGGCTTTTCTTCCCGGCAGGGTACGGTTTTGTATCTTGCCTTAGAGGATACCTGTGAGCGATTGCAGAAGCGTCTGGCACAGATGACGGAGCAGGACAGCGAGCACCTGATCCTCTCCGTTTTCTCTGAAACGCTGGACGAGGGCCTGACCGAGCGCCTGACCGACTTTTGGAGTGAGCACACGGACACGGTGCTCATCATCATTGACACCTTGCAGCGGGTGCGCGGCCATACGCCAGACAACGGCAGCTATGCCGCCGATTATGACACGCTGGCAAGGCTGAAGGAGTTTTCCGACACCTACGGCATCACTGTGCTGGTCGTTCACCACACGCGCAAGGAGGGCGCAGAGGACGTGTTCAACACCATCTCCGGCACCAATGGCTTGATGGGCGCGGCAGACGGCGCGCTGCTCCTACATAAAGATAAGCGCACAGCCTCGGACGCTGTTTTGGAGGTGGTCGGGCGTGACCAGTCGCAGCTTCGACTGCACATCTCTTTTGATGCCGCACATTTGAACTGGAAGTTGATTGAGGTAGAAACGGGACGGCTCAAGGAACCGCCGAACCCGCTGGTCGAGCTTGTTTCTCGGCTGGTGAATGGAGAAAATCCATCGTGGAACGGCACGGCGACGGAGCTTGCGCAATGTCTTTCCGAGATGGACAGCAGCCGGAGCTTCACGCCCAACTGGATCGTGCGGACGCTGAACGCGCGGCAGGATACGCTGCTGCGGAAATACGACATTCGCTATGTTGCCCACCGCACAAGAGAGGGCAAGAGCCTTTCGCTGCGGTGGGACGGTGTACGGTAATGTACGGTATGTACGGTAAAAATGGGAGTGGGGGTATCCCCTCAAAATACCGTACATTATCGGACATACCGTACACCGGCAGGGTCATTTCCCGCGCTGGCAGGCGGTGGGAAATGACCGCTTGAGGGAGTCCAGAGGGAACGGCTGGCACACGACTTTGGGACAAAGTCTAATGTGTTATACCCATCACGACGGGGGACGGGAGAAATCACGGACTGGCCGCAGCCAGTCCGTGATTTTGACCGGACCGAAAAAGAAGAACGTGGGGTGTCGGTATCGACACCTCACGGGCGCACTTTTTCAGAAAGTCGTGGTGGGTATTCTCCGCTCCCTCGTCTCCAAAATACGACAAAGGAGGTATAGCAATGGCGTATGCCATTTTACGATTTGCCAAGCACAAGGGAGGCGCGTCCAAGGCGCTGAGCGCCCACCACGAGCGGACAAAGGAGTTTTACGCCAGTAATCCGGACATTGACAAAAGCCGAACCGTGCAGAACTATCATTTGATCGCGCCGCGTTGGAGTTACGAGCAGGAGATCCGACACCGTATCAGCATGGCGGGCTGCCGGGTGCGCAGGGACAGCGTGAAATTTGTGGAGACTTTGATCACGACCAGCCCGGAGTTTGCAAAAGCACATGAATCAGAAATGCCGGAGTATTTTAACCGAGCATTTGGATTTCTAAAGGAGCGTATAGGCGAGGAAAACATCATTTCTGCTGTGGTACACATGGACGAGAAAACGCCGCACCTGCACCTCTGCTTTGTCCCGCTGACGAAGGACAAGCGGCTGTCCGCAAAAGAGATCCTCGGCAACAAGAAGGCGATGATCCAATGGCAGGACGATTTCTACGCTTGCATGGCGGAGCGGTGGCCGGAGCTGGAGCGCGGCGCGCCCGCCGTTGAAACGAAGCGTAAGCACCTGACGCCTCAGTGGTACAAGAAAGTGACAGCGATGGACGCCAAGCTGGAGAAGCTGGAAACGGCCTTGAACGGCATCAATGTGCTGAACGCGGGCAAGAAGCGCGAGGAGGCCGTAGAGACCTTCAAGCAGCTCTTGCCGGAGGTGGAATCTTTCCAGGCAGAAATTCAGCGGATGCAGGAGGCCGTGTCCTTATCGCTCTCAATGCAGCGGCGCAGCGACGAGGAAAACGAAGCTCTGAGAGACGAGCTGACCGCCGAGCACCGCAAGAGCGCCGAACAGCGCGTGAAGCTCACCGTGTTGGAGGAGCGTTATAAGCGGGCAGCGAAGCTGCTGAATAAAGTTCCGAGGGGGATGATGGGCAAAAGTGAAATTCAAGAGTTCCACTAATTTTGTCATGCTTTATCCGCTTTCTTACACCAGTAAATAGATGGAACATTCTATCGGACGCTGAATAGAAAGCTTTAGTAAGATGCAGAATATAAATTGGCTTCCGTAAAATTTTTACGGCTACTATTGCCTTTTTTGCTGTAAACTATTATACTAAAAAATATGTAGGAGGATATCGTTATGTTAAAACTCTTTCGAATTGAAAATTATAAAAGCTTCAGGAGCCCCCTTACGATAGATTTCAGCAAAGTCGGAGGCTATCAGTTTAGTGAGAGCTGCGTTACTGATAATTTAATTACTAAAATGCTAATCTATGGTCGGAACGCGACCGGAAAAACAAACTTAGGTTCTGCAATCTGTGACATCGCGTACGCCACCGCTTATTTAGTACGATATGATGATACAGCCTTTCTGAACGCGGATTCAGAGTCTAATGCAGCTTCATTTTCGTATTGTTTCCAGTTCAATCAAAGTGAGATTGAGTATACCTATACTAAATCTTCTTTATCACATTACCTAACTGAAGTTTTGAGAATTAATGGTCAGGAGATTTTCAATTTTGATTATGTAACGGATAAATATCAATGCAACAATTTAGAGTTAATTTCTTCTGAAACTATTCAGGTTGATCGATTTCTTGAGGCTTTGCACGATGATAGCTTAGAAGGAGATACAGCAGAGCGAACAATCTGCTTTTTGAGGTGGCTATTCGCCAATTCTGCGTATGATAATAACTCTATTTTTGCTCAGATGCGCCGTTTTATAGGTGGAATGCGGCTTATGTCTGCAAGCGCTTTATCCCAAAAGCGCTTTATCCAAAGCACTACTTTTTCGAGAGAATTAGAAGGGGAAAACTTGCAAAAACTTGAGCAATTCCTCAACAAGATGGGGGTAGAATGTAAGCTTGAAATAAAGAAATTGCCAGACGGTCGAATTGAACTATATTTCAAAAAGGCAAAAAAGCTTATTCCATTTTTCGATGCCGCATCTAGCGGTACTATAGCCCTTTATAACTTATACTTCAGATTTATTGCAAGAATGCAAAATCTTTCCTTTTGTTACTTTGATGAATTTGATGCTTTTTTCCATTATGAATTATCAGAACGGTTTGTTCGCTTTTTTCAACAGGAATTTCCTAATTGCCAAGTCATTTTTACAACACACAACACTAACCTTATGTCAAATGACATTATGCGTCCGGACTGCCTTTTTATCCTTTCAAGCGATGGTAGGTTGACTCCCTTAAATGAGGCTACTGCTCGTGAACTAAGAGAAGGGCACAACTTGGAAAAGATGTATATTAGTGGTGAGTTCAAAAACTATGAATAGAGTTGAGTGGAGTACAGCGAGAAACAGAAGCAAGACCTTGTTAATAGTGGAAGGTAAAGACGAAAAGGAGGGATTGCTTTCTCACTTATTAGAAGCCTTTCCTGAAGTAAATATAGACTTTCAAAATATTATCACCTATGAAACAAACATCTATGCCCTAATAAGGAAGATAAAAAAAGAATATGGTGAGGATTGGGATCAAGAAGATATTGATTTACCCTTTCTGATTAGCAACAGAAAAAGCGACTGCCCTAAAATGCGAAAGAGGGATTTTACAGATATATTCTTGATTTTTGATTACGAACGGCACGATGTATTTTTCTCTGAAACAAATATTGCTCGAATGCAAAAATACTTTTCGCAATCAGAAGATGTTGGGAAATTATATATTAATTATCCAATGGTAGAATCGTATTTAGATCTTTATAGCATTCCGGATAAGTCTTATGAATATAGAAAATGTTCTGCGAACATGAAAAAAGGGGATGAGTATAAACAAGCGACCTCGAAAACCTTTGTCAAATGCTTAATAAGTCTTCCTGATAAAATCCAAAAGTACTTGGTAGGGCAAGGTATTGATAAGGCAACTTGTGATACAATAGTATATAAAATAAAAAGCTGTAATACTTTAGACGATATAGACTCTTTATTGTCTAAATTTCAGCAAGGAAATAATCTGAAAAAGTCCACTTGTTATTTGAATCATTTGATATCTCAGTTTTCGTTTATAAAAGATGGCCTAAGTTACAATAAATATATGCGATGGATATTTCAACAAATTATACTTCACAATATTCGAAAAGCTAATAAAATACAGAAGGGAATATATGATTTTTCGCCAGAAGAGATGGGTAATTGTTTCAAAAATATAGATCTTAATGAAATATTGCGCCGCCAAAATATACTAAGCGATCCCGCAGGAAAAGCGGAAATCAATGTTTTAAACACGAGTGTGTTCCTCATACCTGATTATAACCTCAATATTATATTTTAGGACTACAAAAAAGAAGTGATGCTCCACAATCGAGAGCATCACTTCTTTTTGCATCCATTAGCAATCGAGTTCAAATATCAAATTCTAGCAGCTTATGTGGAGATACATTAAGCGCTTCGGCAATGGAGAAGAGTGTTGCAAGGGAAATTCCTACAGCCATACTCGGAGCTTCTATTTGGGATAAGAATCCTGATGAAATCCCTGCTCTCTCCGCCAATTGTTCTTGTGTCATTCCACGCTGACGGCGTATATAGCCAATTTTTAATCCAACAGAAATAAACTCATCTCTATACTTTATAATGTTATCATTTTTCATAGTAGACCACCCCTTTAAATATTCTAAGGGGTTGCACATGTAAATTTTATATGATACAATCAAGATAAACTATATAGAAACTAGTAAAACATTGTTTGAATTTAGTTATTTAAATATGCAGTATTATTAAGCAAGAAGGCTCTCTATAGCAAAAGTGAAAGTTGTCGTTATTGTAGAAGGCTCTTTTATTGTCCTACACACGTAATCACAAGCATGATTTTAGGAGGGAAACACGATGGCTCTATTGGAATGCCCCAAATGTGGAAACAAAGTCTCTTCACTAGCTGATAAATGCCAAAACTGTGGATATCCTGTTTTAGAAATGATAAACAAAAATGAAACACCTGACGACAATACCAAAAGGCATGATAGTTCTCAGGCTTTTACAAACAGGCATTTTAATAGAAAATCTATCGTTGCTATTGTAAGTGCATTTTTTGCCATTCTGTGCATCGTAACTTATATTACGGCAAATCAATTAACACCAGAAGAAAGCATCCAAGTACAAAAAGTATATAATCAAATCGAAAGTATTGGTAAAGTAAAGAGTAGTAGCCAAGATATTATTGAGACATCTGAGGACTCTTTTTATGCGTTGAGCAGTAAATGTCAACATCATGTGAAAAACCGCAAAAAACTCAAAGAGGCTAGAAAACAGTACGACAATATACGAGCGGAGCTGGTTTCTTCTGCCATAAATGACTTAGGAGATGTACAACTTACAGATGCCTTAAAAGTTGTATCAATAAGAAACAGATTCAATGACTTGACCGATGCGCAAAAGAAAAAAGTCAAAAATTATGCAGATTTAGAAAGAGCTGAAACAACTATTGGCTCTTTACAAGTTGAGAATGCCATATCATTAATTTCTCAAATTGGTAATGTGTCACTTGCATCTGAAAAGAAAATTGTTTCTGCTCGAATAGCGCTTGATGCTTTATCCGAAAATCAAAAAGACAAAGTTACAAATATATCAGTATTGGAAGACGCTGAAGAAACGATAGTAGCACTCTCGATTGATAACTGTATCTCGCTCATTAATCAAATAGGGGCAGTCTCATTAGAGAGTGGTGATGCCATTGCTACCGCAGAAAGTGCATACGAAAAAATACCTAAGGAAAAACAATCCAACATTAGCAATTATGGCATACTTAAGAACGCAGAGTCTGAATATAACCGCCTTAAAGCGGAGAAAGCAGAAGCAAACAAAAAAGCTGACCTCCAAAATACTATTCGGGTTTCAAAAGTTTGGTGTAGCTATCCTAATTCTGCGGGGGGTGTCGATGCCTATGTTAGCTTCACAAATAAATCCAGCAAGACAATAAAATACATCACATGGACGGTAATTCCCTATAATGCTGTTGGGGATGTTGTCTATAGTGAAATAGGTTATAAGTCCGAAGCCCATCTTTCGGATACAGGTCCATATGCACAAGGACAAGGTCATGGAAGCGGTTGGTACTGGTCATGTGTATGGTATAACTCAACAATTACATCTATAAAGCTTTCGGAAATTGAAATTGAATATACTGATGGTAGCAATAAAACTATAAGTGGAAATGACATAAATTATGTATGCTACTAACTTGATAAGGAGTACTTAACATGAATGAGAAGAAATGCCCCGAGTGTGGCACATTGCTCCACAATAGCGAGACTATTTGCCCTCAGTGCGGATATCCACTTGAAAAAAAGTCGAAAAAAAGACTTTCATTCATAATAATAGCAGTTAGTATAGTCTTTATTCTCAGCGCTGCGATAGCGCTTTATATTCCCAGCCGTTTGTCATCACAAAATTTTGAAAAGGCTCAGTCCTGTGAAGCAAATTTAGACTATGAAGAAGCTATAAATTATTACACTCAGGTCATTTCTAGAGATGATAATTATGCAGTGGCTTGTGCCAAAATTCAAAAACTATCAAATGACATAAAACAGAGCAAACAAATTGCCAAGGCATTTGTTGCATTAAGTAATCAAGATATCACACAAAACTTTTCATCTCTATCCGAGATTAGAGCTGATAGTAATAAGGTCTCCTGCAGACTGGGTGAGATTGGCTATGTGATATCCTCGAATGAAATCAAAGAGGATAACGATTACATATTTGTAAAAAAAGATACTGCTACCGATTTATATGTTGCAAAATATGAGGCAACTTACATATGGAATAGTTGGCTTACTGAAGAAACAAACCAGATTCGTCAGAGTACTAGTGATATCCTGTTTGAAAGCGCTAGTCCAAAAGATGTGACAGAGAATTTAATCATCGATTTAGCCCAAAAGTATTTTGATATATATGAGGAGATTCATGATATAAGTATTTTAGAAGATAGTTCCATCTAATATTTAAAGCAGGGCGGTAGCATAGAAATGTATCTATGTTACCGCTCAGGCTTTGGATACTCTGATTACTCTACTCTCATACTAATTTTCTACTCGCGTGATAAATTCTAACAATACCAGTTCCTCCGCCGTACAGCGAATGTCATTCATCGCCCCTACCCATGCCATTTGATCCTCGGCCTTTAGCTGCTCTGTGATGCCTTGCGCCTGTGCCATCTGCTCGATTAGCAGCCGCAGCATTTCGTTTGCCTCGTGGTCAATCTCGTTGAGGTGGTGCGTCAGTTGGCCGGAGGTTTTCAAATTGATATAGGCTGCTCTGCGGTGCTCTTTCAGATACTTGAGCCGCATACGGCCAAATCGACCATAAGTCGGTTCTTCCCCGTACACCGCTAGATTGGGTAGGTAATAATCTCCGTACTTGCTATATGTAATTTCCATTTTGTGTTCCTTTCTGCTTTTCAATTTACCCTTGTTTTTACCCTTTGTAGGTTTGGACTTTATAAAACAATCGGACTGACTGGTACAGATTATTTTATGTTTCAGACTATTTAACACGTAATTGTACAAGAAAAGTTACTAAAAACACCCACGCCGCAATTCGAATCCCTCACGGCGTACCAGAAGTCCTCGAAATCGTCTGATTTCGAGGATTTTTGCTTTTCATAAGTTGCTATTTCGGGGTGTCGCTTTTTTCTGACCCAAACGCTGACCCCAACGGGAGCGGGTAGCGGAAAGCATCAGACGGCACGGGAGAGGATATTGCCCATCGTTTGCGCCGCTTTGAGCTGGGCGTCGGTGGTAACGTGGGCCTATTATGATGTCTGCAACGGCGACGTCGGTGTGCTGCATATCCGCGGTGAGAAGCCTCGTCGTATTGCCCATACTGGCAGTCAGGGGCACGTTGAAAACCTGGCAAATCAACCGTGTGCAGGGAGAATATGGCCTCCGTAACGACGACCCGCCCCCGCCGCAGCTTGCGCTCGCTTACGCACTGACGGTACACAAGAGCCAGGAAGGAGCTGCCGCGTTATCCCGTCATCGACATCGTCGCCACGGGTCGGAACATCCGCCGCCTGCGGCTGGAAAAGGGGTACAGCGTAAATGCTCTGCAGGAGTACCTTGGACTGAGTTGCCCGCAGGGCATCTACCACTGGCAGAGGGGCTCGACCCTGCCGAGCACAGATAACCTGTACGCGCTCTCAAAGCTTTGGGGCATCAGCATCAACGATATCCTGCAAGAGAAGAAAACCGCATAACCAATAACCAACGCAAGGCCGGAGGCGATGCCCCCGGCCTTGCGTTCAGTTATACGGCAAAATGATGTAACTTGCAGCAAACATCTTGCTTTTTGCGGGCAATATGCTATAATCAAGCCATCGAAACGAATACAGCAAACCCGGCGCAAACCGGCGACGCAAAGCTACGGAGGCCAACCGGGTCAGCCGGTTGCTAACGGCAAGATTTTGCCATTGCTTTTCGCCGGGGTGTTTGCTGTACATACCGCGGCTTTTTTCATCAAAAAAGCCCGAAGCCTTTTGAAAATCAGGGGTTGACAAGCTTTGAATTTGATGCCATACACTGACAGCAGAGCAGAGCAGAGCAGAGCAGAGCAGAGCAGAGCAGAGCAGAGCAGAGCAGAGCA
>CEAH01005160.1_pt1 | contig 13523 bp, 8 predicted proteins | sample 557571 | NCBI WGS metagenome assembly CEAH01 (sample SAMEA3182092, study PRJEB8094) | gut metagenome | biome: human; feature: gut; material: Stool; isolation source: human stools | place: Canada | collected 2013-11-25
GGATAACTTTTCATCCTCTCTTAGAAATTACGCAGGGCCTGCTTTAAGAAAATCATTTTATAAACCATTGCAAGGTATTGGATAAATGCCTTGCCAAAACGTGACTTTATGCGATATAAAGAAAGTTTGCTATTGCCATTCCTTTTGGCGATAAATATCATTTTGCCTGTGACGGCGCAGGAAAAACCGAGGTTAAAAATAGGAGGCGCACTCCGGTTCAACTACAATTACTCAGACTGGAAACCGGAAAGCCGGAATCGTGGCGGAGAATTCGACTTCGACGTGCTCCGTCTGAACGTGAACGCTTCCTATAAAAAAATCGATTTAGCGGTGGATTACCGCTTCTATCCCTCTTCCTCTGGAGGCGGCATGCTCAGGGAAGGTTGGATAGGCTATCGTTTCAATGATTCACACCGGTTACAGATAGGCCTGACAACGGTCCCTTTCGGTGCCCTGCCTTATACGGGTAACAATTATTTCTTCAACCTGAACTATTATGCCGGTCTTGAGGACGATGCGGACATGGGGATAAAATACCTCTTCCATAAGGACCGCTGGGAGTTGTCGCTCGCCTATTTCCAGAACGCCGACCTTTCCGGGACCGGAGGAGACTCGGAACTGTCCGCCAGCCGCTATGCCTATGACATCGCCGGACGCGATAAGGAGGCGCATCAGGGCAATATCCGGATGGTATACCATTTCGGAAACTTGTGGAGACATCAACTCGGAGGTTCGGTTCTTATGGGAGGTTTGTATAATATGGACACACGAAAGACAGGACTCCGTACCGCTTTTGCCCTGCACTACGTAGCCGACTATCGGCGGTGGAACCTTAAAATGCAGTATACCAACTATAATCTCAGACCCGTGCGGGCTCCAGGGGAAGACAGAAGTGTGGTGACGATGGCGGCTTACGGGTCGTCTTACCGGATCGCCTCCAGGGCGGATATATATACGGTGTCATTGTCCTACCGGATCCCCGTGAACAAGTGGTTTCTGGACGATATCTGCCTGTACAATGATTTCAGCCTACTCAACAAACGCGTCGCCGGGTTTAATGACAGCCTGGAGAACGTGACGGGGTGTTCTTTGGCGATGGGAAAGGTCTTCACCTACATCGACTATGCCGTGGGGAGGAATCACGCATGGCTTGGCGACGTATGGGACGAAGCCTTTGCCGGTGGAACGGAAGACAACTGGAATGTCAGGTTTAATATAAACATAGGATATTATTTTTAAAGGATTATGGATAAAAATAAAATTGAGATCAAGGATTTGTATTTGATTTTCGGCTCTGAAAGGAACAAGGCTTTCAAGATGCTGAAAAAAGGGAAAAGTAAAAGTGAGATCCTGAAGGAGACCGGATGTACGGTCGCCGTGAACAACGCGAGCCTCTCTGTCCGGGAAGGTGAGATATTCGTGATCATGGGACTTTCGGGAAGCGGCAAGTCAAGCCTGCTCAGGTGTATCAACCGCTTGAACAGGCCCACTTCCGGTGAGATACTGATTAACGGGGAGGATATCGCCGGAGTTCCGGATGAACGGTTGCGTTCCCTGCGCCGGAAGGAGCTGGCGATGGTTTTCCAGCATTTCGGGCTGATGCCCCACTATACCGTATTGCAGAACATCGCTTTCGGACTCGAGCTTCAAGGCCAGGAAAAGAGGGAACGCGAGCAAAAGGCGGCGGAAAGCATGCGTCTGGTCGGGCTGGACGGATACGCCGACCTGATGGTCAACGAGCTGTCCGGAGGCATGCAGCAACGGGTGGGACTGGCACGTGCCTTAGCGAATGATCCGGAAGTCCTGCTGATGGACGAGGCCTTCTCCGCCTTGGACCCGCTGATACGGGTACAGATGCAGGACGAGCTGCTGGCCTTGCAGTCGAAGGTGAAAAAGACCATCGTATTTATCACGCATGACCTGGAGGAGGCTGTCAAGCTCGGCGACCGTATCGCCATCATGCGTGACGGGGAGATACAGCAAATCGGTACCTCCGAGGAGATCCTGACCGATCCCGCCAATAAGTACGTGAGGTGTTTCGTGGAGAACGTGGACCGCAGCAGGATTATCACCGCCGCATCCATCATGGTGGACAAGCCTATGGTGGCAAGGCAGGGAAAAGAGGGACCGGAGGTCCTGATCCGGAAGATGAGAGAACGTAAAATAACCGTGTTGCCCGTAGTGGATCCGGATGGCATACTGGTAGGCGAGGTCCATCTGAAGGAACTTCTCCAATTAAGGAAGGAGCGTATCCTGAACATCGACTCCATCGTAAGGAAAGAGGTACACTCCATCTTGGGTGATACCGTGGTGGAGGACATACTCCCCCTGATGACGAAGACCAACTCGCCCATCTGGGTGGTCAACGAGAAACGGGAGTTCGAGGGAATGGTACCGCTCTCGTCGCTCATTATCGAGGTGACGGGAAAAGACAAGGAAGAAATCAATGAAATCATTCAAAACGCAATAGAATTATGATAAATATAGGAGAATATATAGAAATGGCCGTGGAATGGCTGACTGAGCACGGCGCATCGTTTTTTGACCTGCTGAGTCTGGGAGTGGAAGGTGTTATCGACGGGATACTGTGCGTCCTGCTCGGGATACCTTTTTACATAACCATCGCGATACTCACTTTCCTTGCGTTATACAAGAGTGGCAGGGGGACAGGGATCTTCACCCTCCTGGGGCTGTCGCTCATTTACGGGATGGGATTCTGGGAGGAGACCATGCAGACCCTGGCCCTGGTACTCTCCTCCACCGGCATGGCGCTGCAGCTGGGAATCCCCTTGGGGATCTGGATGGCGGGTAGCGGACGCTGCAACAAGATCTTGCAGCCGGTGCTTGACTGCATGCAGACCATGCCGGCCTTTGTCTATCTGATACCAGCGGTGCTATTTTTCGGACTGGGAACGGTACCGGGAGCCTTCGCCACGATCATTTTCGCCCTGCCTCCGGTAGCGAGGCTCACCGCATTGGGCCTCCGGCAGGTGCCGAAGAACGTGGTGGAAGCCGCCCGCTCTTTCGGGGCCACTCCCAGCCAGCTCCTGTTCAAGGTGGAGCTGCCATTGGCATTACCCACCATTCTCGCCGGTATCAACCAGACCATCATGATGTCGCTCTCCATGGTGGTGGTAGCCGCCATGATCTCAGCCGGAGGCCTGGGGGAAGTGGTCTTGAAAGGTATCACCCAGATGAAGATAGGCATGGGATTTGAGGGGGGTATTGCCGTTGTGATACTGGCGATCGTACTTGACCGGATCACGCAGGGAATGGCTCGAAAAAAACAAAAGGAATGACACATATAATAAAAGACAGAATGATTATGAGAAACAGAACGATACTTTTCACGACCCTGCTGGCCGTCACGATATTCTTCTCGTGCGGTAACATATCCGACAAGAAAATCCGCATCGCCTACGCGAATTGGGCGGAAGGGATAGCGGTCACTTATCTGGCCAAGGAGATCCTCTCGGAACAGGGATACAGGACCGAACTTTTGAATGCGGACATCGCCCCCATATTCACCTCTCTGGCAAGAGGCAAGACTGACGTGTTCATGGACAGTTGGATGCCGGTGACCCATGCCGATTATTTTCAGAAATACGATGGTAAGCTGGAAATCCTCGGGCAGATATACGACAGCGCCCGTATCGGGCTTGTGGTACCTGAATATGTCCCGATCCACACGATTGAGGAACTGGGTGCCCATACCCGGCGGTTTTCCGGGGAGATCGTGGGGATTGACGCTGGTACCGGCATCATGAAATGCACGGAGAAAGCCATCCCTGAATACGGCCTGGATTACAGGCTCATGATCTCCAGCGGTCCCGCCATGACGGCATTGCTGAAGAAGGCCATCGACAAGAAGGAATGGATCGTCGTGACCGGCTGGACCCCGCACTGGATGTTTGACCGCTTTCGCCTGAGGGTGCTGGAAGACTCGAGAAACGTTTATGGGGAGGCCGAGCAAATCCATTCCATCGCTAGGAAAGGATTCAGTAAGGAGCATCCGTTCGCTGCCGCCCTTTTGGGAAATATCCACCTGTCCGATACCGAGATCAGCTCCCTGATGCGGGCCATAGAGGAAACCAGCGGGACCGAGACTAGAGCCGTACGCCAGTGGATGGATGGGCATAGGGATTTGGTAGACAGCTGGATTCCGGAAAAAGAGGAATACAGCCGATGAACATCACGATGGAATGGACGCTCAAGCTGTTCACGCCCTTCTTTTAATCAGCCTCGAAAGGGAATACCGCTCTAAATGTACGTTTTGATGATATCACTACACGTGCATGGAATAAATGGAATAAAAAGACACGGCTACAGATATGATTTGAGGATTTGTGGTATGATGAAATCTTATACCATTACCACATTTGGAATAGCAGAAAAGATCAAGAATTATATCTTATCGTTGATATTATAGAGATAACTTATTCAAAATGACTTTTATAGATAACAAATTGTCCGTTTTATGTAACAAGTTTAGTATTATACTTTTATAACTTTGTATCATCAAAAATTAACGTTATGAACCAAGTGGTTCGGTCGCTAAAAATAATATCAGAGTCAAAATGAAAAAAAGTATTTTTTTCTTCTTCCTGTTATTCAGTTTGCAAGCTTTTTCACAAAGGGTCGCGATAAAGAACAATCTCGTATACGATGCGCTGTTGACTCCCAACCTCTCGCTGGAGTTCTCTCTGGGGGAAAAATGGACCTTGGATACCCAAGTGGGCATGAATTTTTTCTTCTATGAGAACGATCCCACCGCAGATGGATACAAGACAAGGAAATGGAGCCATTGGCTTGTGCAACCCGAGATACGATATTGGGCTTGCGAGAGATTCAACGGTTGGTTTCTCGGACTGCATGCGCATGGAGGCCAGATGAATGTCGGTGGGATAAACATCCCTTTTATTCTTCAGAACAAGCATAAAGAGATGAAGGCGCACCGTTATGAGGGCTATTTCTACGGTGGCGGCATCAGCGCTGGTTATCATTGGATCCTATCCGACAGGTTCAGCCTGGAAGCCGCTTTGGGGATAGGATACGCGCACGTGAGATATGACAAGTTCAAATGTACGGCTTGCGGACAAAGGACGGGGAAGGGAGGCGCCGATTACCTCGGCCCGACAAGAGTCTCTCTCTCCATTATTTATATACTTAAATAAAACAGGCCTTGGGCAAAATAGGTGTAGGATATAAAAACATGAAGTCAATAAGATCGATGCATTATTACATAAAGCTGTCAGCAGTCTGTGCCTGCCTTGGTTTGACGGCTATATTCGGGCAGGCCCAAGAGGTCGTTGAGCGGAACCTATCACCATTACATTGGAGATATGACGTGAGGGTCAAGCGGAGCGCGAACGGAAAAAGCCTGCGTCTTTCCCTGCATGTGGACGCCATGACCCGGTTGGAGTCACAGGACGCTCTTGTCATCTATCCATCACTGGTTTCCGCCAGTGGGGATGACAGGATCGATTTCGCGCCTGTCGGTATTGCGGGCAGGATACGATATAAGGCCATTACGCGGTCGAAGGCTCTCGGTGAGAATTCCAGGACATCTCGGTTCGACAATGAGCTCCATCCTTTTTCGGACATAGAGGAGCAGGGGGTTTCCTTTCAGGAATCCGTCTCGTTCGAACGCTGGATGACGGATGCCCATGTGACGGTGAGAGAGGAACTGCTCGGTTGTGTGGGTTGTGGCATACGTGAGAATCAAGGTACCGTAGCTGTCATTGACCTGCCTGTTTTCAAGGAGGAGGATTATGCGTATGATTTCCTCGAGCCGGAAAAGGTGGCGGTCAAGTATTATAAAGACTCCTTTGACAGCAAGGTCACTTTTCCCGTGGCGAGCTACGAGCTGAGTAAGGCTTTCGCTAATAACGGACAGGAGCTCGCCCGGCTGGAAGAATTCATATCAAGAAGTCTGGAAATAAAAGGGGCCGAGTTAAAAGAGGTCCTCATTGAGGGCTTCGCTTCTCCCGAGGGTAAAGCGGAATATAACCAGTCACTGGCGGAAGGGCGTACCCTAGCGCTCTCGAATTATATCTCCGGAAAATACCCCGGGCTTAAAAAGGCCGCGACTTACCGGACGGTCGGTGCTGGAGAGGATTGGGAGGGCCTTAAAAAGCTCGTAGGCATTTCTCCCCTATCCAATAAAGAGAAATTGCTGTCTATCATAGACCGATATCCAACGGATACGGAACGAGAGTCCGCCATACGTAACTTGGACAACGGCAGGACCTACGGCATCCTCCTGAAAGAGTTTTATCCGCAACTCCGCCGTACGACCTTTCGTTTCAGTTTCGACGTAAGGGCTTATACCCAGGAGGAGTTACCTGAAATATTTGCCACGAGGCCGGAATGTCTGAGCTCACACGAGATGTACCAACTCTCGGAAATCTATCTCATGCGGGGGGAAAATCCTCTCCCAGTCTTCCAAAAGGCGTACGAACAGTTTCCTGAGGATGTGGTAGTGACACTAAACTATGCCAATGCCTTGCTAAAATACGGGAAAAAGGCAGACAGTGCCTTACGGGTGTTGAACGACGTGAAGAACGACAGCCGGGCCCTTTTCCCGATGGCGATCGCCTATCATATCAAGGGAGACTGGAGAAAAGCGGAAGAATTATTGAAGGAGGCCTATAAGCAAGGGGATGACCGTGCCAGGGCTTTCTATGGCGAAAACGCTTATGAATAAAGTTAAGACTTTATATAACAACAGTTAATTTATTTATTCACTAAACTTTTAAGTTATGAAAGTAAACAAATTTATTTTAGCAGGCGTTGCTGTCCTAGGTTTAGGCATGACGGCTTGTAATAATGACGATGTTCCTCCGGTAGGGGATCCTGCCGAGGGAAGCACATTCGTAGGAATGTACATATCTACCATGAAAGATGTCATGACCAGGGCGGTAAATGACAGCCAGGGAGATTACGCGGGTAGAACTGAGGAGAGCACACTTGAGTCTTTACGGTTTATCTCTCCCGGTCTGCCTCGGGACTGGACGCTAGGAAGCGCTGACGAGGAGAATAAATTCTGGGCAACGGCAACGACCGGCACTTACACGGTCGCTCCATGGAAAGCCAACTCGGGCTCCCAAGCAATGGCGTTGTTGTTTAACAGGGGAACTCTTGAGCCCGGTATCGCAACGGCCACGAACTATGTGTATGGAAGTACGGCTACCGCGGTGACCGACATCAAGACTCTCGCCACGGATAATAAGTTCGTGATGACCTCGAAGGCCGAGCAGAAAACCATCCAGGACAATATCTCCGAGGAAACAGTCAAGACAGGCACGGGAGAGGCTCAGAATGTATTCTCCTTTGACATGGAACGTGTCGTGTCGCAGGGCATGGTCGCAAAAGGGGCGGATTTGGACGCAACAACCGCTGACGGAAAAGGTAGTGTTGATCTTGATAACCTCACGTATGCGGCTATCAACGGTGCCGCAAAGACATATCTTTTCCGCAACCATGCGGGAGATCGTACAATCACAGAGGGAAACGGGCTTTACAAAGATTTCACATCCGCCATTGATGATTATACAGACTTTAGTGACGCCCAAAATCCGAACGGTACTGCCAAGGAGCATTTGATCCGCTTGGGAAACCTCTTGCCGGAAGAGACTCCAACAGCGGATAAGCTTGGCATGTACGTGGCCAAGAAGGTTGCGGCAAATGCTACCGAGGCTAAAAAGGTGGCAGGTATTTATTTCTTGGAGAATTCCGTAAAAAAAGAGGCACTCACACCTGACAATAAGAATTTCGGTTACTATCGCCTACCGTATGCCAAGGTCTATACGACTTATACTCCAAACGAGGTATTACATTGGGATCAAGATCAAAATAAGTTAATCAGTAAACCCGGGAAAAAGGGAGATACGTTCTATCGAGGAGAAGAAGATGGGCTGATCTACGCCAGCAAGGAAGCCGCAAAGAAAAGCCAGTTGAATCCGAATCAAAAAGCCTATACCTATAAAGATGGAAAATGCGCGTACCGTGCGTTGTGGAACCGTCAAACAGCCGCTGATGGAAAGACGGTAGTGAACGCTGATGCTCGTCGTAACAACACCTATCTGTTGACAATTACGGCTTTCCAGGGCCTAGGTATGCCGTGGGATCCTTCCGATCCTAAAGATCCGTATCTGCCGAAGCCTGATCCAGATCCTACTGAACCGACAAATCCTGAAAATCCGGATATCGAGAAAGAAGAGACCTACATGCGTGTCGAGGCCAAGGTGCTCCAGTGGAACCTCGTCTCACGTGATGTCGTTCTTGAATGATATTTAGATAAGAGGTAAACTCAGTCAACGATTTCTTACATAACCTTCTGAGAGGGAAGGGGGAGTCTTTCCCCCTTCTTTCTCCAACAGACAAATAAATTAACCTCAAACGGTTAATAATCCAAATATAAGCTATATCAAATGAGAATCAGAAGCGTACATCCTGTCACATTTATCATGCTGCTGGCCTGTTGTCTTATTGGTTGCGATTCAGCCGTATTCGACAATTTGAGTGATTGTCCGCAAGGCGTCAATTTCCATTTTTACAGCCAGACCCCTTGCGAACAATTTCCTAATTATCCGTCAGATATCAGGCAGGTCCGGGTATTTGCCTTTGACGAGAAAGATGTGCTGGTGAGCGAATTCTCCGATAAGAAGGCGGTTCTTTCGGCGGATTATTCCTTGCCCGTCACTTTGCGGCATACGGGGAAACTTACGTTTGTCGCATGGGGAGGCCGTGACCTGGAGGCTTATGATTTTTCTGGTTTCAAGGAAGGCGTCACGACCAAGCGGGAAATGTGGGTCGCGCTACGGTTGAAAGACAGAAGGGTCTCTTCAGCCTCAGGGCCTCTGTATGTCGGGCTCGTTTCCATATCGCTGGAGAATCGGGAGAATCTGGGAAGCGTATATGAGCGGGTGTCCTTCAACATGCGGGAACTGACATACCGGGTACATTTTACCATCAAGTCCATCCCCGATCCATTCCCTATGGACGAGAAATTCGTCATAAGGATAGAAGATGACAACGGTGTTTATGACTTTAACGGGCAGATCGCCCTTTGCGAACGTTTTGAGTACGTGGCCGAAGCCACACGTGACACGGAAGGGGTGTTAAAGGCTGACTTTACGCTGATGAAGCTGGAGGAAGGCAGGAACACGCTCGTATCCCTAGTCAACAAGACAACCGGGGAGATCCTTTATACCGCCAATCTGGTGGATGACATCATCATGTTCCGGGGTGATTCGGGCGAACCACCGTATAGCCTGGAGTGTGACCATGATTTTCCCATAACTCTGAAACTCAAATACGAGAAGGAAACATGGACACTGGTACAGGCGACCGTCTTGGATTGGAATGTCGTCTCCCGTCCCGTAGAGCTAGGTGCTGATATCATCTCAGGACAGATTTAAGATCCGTGTGGTATCAGAAAGGAGTTGAGATTATTATAAAAAACGATATATAATGAAATACGGAACTGTGATAAGGTTGTTGACAGCGGCCTGCGTGGTAATTGTACAATTGACCGGATGCTCGCCAGATACGGAAGATATGAAAAGATCCCTCGCGGGTATTCCTATCCGGATCGTGGCGGAAATGAACAAGGGCACCGGTGCTTCCCGGATGACGAAAGCCCCTGTGCGTTCAGGGGGGGAATGGAAGGAGAACTATATCGGCGCGGAGGTATATGAGAAAACCGTCAGGCATGTCCTCCTCTTCGCTTATAAGAACATCGGAACCTCTCCGGAGAAAGTCATTTTCTATTATCCCCAAGGCACTGCCAATCCACTGGCGGGTATAACCGGCATTGACCATTTCGAGATGAGAGAGATGGGAGGAATAAACGTAGGGGACCCCGATATAGCCCTGGACCTGGAGCTGATGGGTGGTAATTATAATTTTGTCTTATTGGTCAATTGCGAATCCGGATTGAAAAAGATCCGGGAAGAGCATATGATTCCGGATCCGAGACTGCTGACGGAGAAAACCGAGATTTTCACGTCCGACGATCTGCAAGGAGAAAACCGGAAGTATCTTCCCATGGTGGGCCAACGCAATCTCCACGTTCCGGACAATATAGGCGGCAATGACAGGGTAACCCTTTCACCTAGCATACTCCTGGAACGCACGCATGCCCGTGTCGAGTTTATCCTTACGACGGTTGATGACGCAGGAAACTACCTGTCTCCCTTGTTACCGCTTTCCAGAGTGACGAAACTCTCCTTGAATAATGAGACCAGCGGTTATTCCGTCCTGCCTTCCGCCGGGGAATATACCGCCACCGGTGGCGGTAACCCGGATATCAGGGGGGTGGACTACACGGGAGATCCCCTGTTGTTACCGGAAAGGCCCAGTTTTCACGAAGGTGCCAACGAGGGCTCCGGAGAATCCGCCTTTGTGGCCAAATGTAAAGGAAGGCTGCTCCCATATACGGGAGAGACACCTCGCTATATCTACGTGGCTCCGGGAGTCTACGGGAAAGAGGAAGCGCTGGCCTTGGTACTATCCATCGATTACCGGACGGGAGACCCCGATGAGACGTACAAGATCGAGCTCCATAACCCGGATCTTGGGCAAGATGACAAGGCGTATTACAATATTCGTCGTAATACCATCTACCGTGTCTTCTCCACGCTGAAAGGGACCAAGAACATGGAGTACGACGTTGTCGTGGATGAATGGGAGGATACGGAGGTGGCCATCCCCTGGTAACAAAGACGCCACTCATGTCATCAAAAAGAGAAACAGTTTAAAGAACAGATACATATGAGAATCAAACATTACACTTTGCTATTCGCTTTCTTGGCGATATTTATGGGAATACCTCTCATACAAGGGTGCAGCGACCCCTTGGATGAGCATGGAGACAGAAGAACGGAAATAGCAACCAAGGATGGCTGGAGATCTGTCACCATGTCCGTCGAAGGGCTTGGGCTTCGGAATCCCTTGACCCGCTCCCTTACGCCGGAGGGAGAGAACGAGACGGCGGCGGAGAGGATCAGGGTACTTGTGTTTGACAAAGACAATAAGTTCTCATACGAGGCCAAAGTGACATCTTTCATTCCTTCCGGCGATCCGGATGATAAGAAAAGCAAGGGTACCATGACCCTGCTGGCGAAAAATACCCCTTCGGGCAATACCAGTACTTTCGTGGTGCTGGCCAACATTGCCGCATCAGACGAGACTGGGGCGGAAGAGTTGACCGGAAAAACACGGGAAGAGGTCATGGAACTTTTCACATTCTCCATGCCCGACAAAGGGGAATGGAAGGACGGGGAGCTCCCGATGTGGGGAATTTCGGATCCGGTCAAGGTGGATCACAGTTCCGGCGCCGTTCCAAAACTCGGGACCATCTACCTGATCCGTGCCGTGGCACGTGTGGATGTAGGGCTTAAACTGAGTGACACGTCGGAAGGGGCTTCCACGTTTGACGAGAAAGCCGAGGGCATTGAGGGGATAACACTGACTAAGGTATTTTTTTATAATACCAATACAAAAGGACGGATCTCTCCGTTCGAGAGCGAGACTTATTGGGATCAGGCCAATAGAAAGGCGAAACAGCCTTCCATTCCTGATCCCGCTCCGGCCGTGACAGGAAGGACCGACAGGACATCCGCCATAGTGGATGAGAAAATATTATTGCGTGAAGTCTATGTCCCGGAGGCGGTCAACACACCGACAGGTGCCACGCAAGGAGCCAACGGAGAGGCGCTCCCGGAAGAAGATACGGAAAATTACTTGAGACGCCCCTATATCGTTGTCGGACTGACCGGCGCGGACAAGAGTCGTCCCGACAAGGAGACATTCTTCCGGATAGACTATTTGAAACGTACGGGAACCGAGGCCGACGCTACATACGAGTACCTGCCCTTACTGCGAAACCACCGTTACTTGGTGAACATCACGGCGGTGGGTGGCCCGGGATTCGACACGGAAGAGGACGCAAAGAAAGGGCCGGCCGCCAATATCATGTACAATGTCGTGGTATGGAACGAGTCCACAATGTCCAATGTACAGTATGACGGGCAATATATGCTGGGGGTCAGCGATGATCATTTCACTTTTTATAGGGAGGGAGGTAGCCTGACGGCGAAAGTGCAGACTTCCTGGCCCGAGGGGTTCACGGTAGAGGGGCTGCCCGCATGGATCAGCTATTCCATAAAACCCTCGGAACCAGGAAAGTCAGCACCGACCGACGAGAAAATCGTGACCTTTACGGTCACGGAGCAAGTGGACACGGACCGCACGTGGCCGGAAAAAACAGAAGATGCCCAGAACGCGCTGAAAGCCGCTTATGTGAAAGCGGGCCGTATGAAATGGTTCCTTGGCTTTGAGCAGTCCAAGGATATCAATGTCACCCTACGGATCTTCGCGGACGAGGCGTGCAGCCAGCCGCTGGAGTTTATCGAGGTCAACCAGTACGGCGAGAGCTATGGGCAGCCTGGTAAGGTGATAATGAAAGACGGACGAACGCTTACGGCGGAAGAGGCCGGTGCCAAGGTCACTTTCTATGTGAAGACAGAGCCCCATGACCTGGAACCCGTTTTCCATGCCGAAGCCGCCAACCCGTTCAAAATAGAAAAAGCGGATCAACTTGCGGGAGGGATATGGAGATACACGGTGACAGCTCCCGATATCACGGAGAATCTGGAGTATTTCGATAATTTCAATACTACTTATGTCTTCACCATAACACATGCGGGAACCGATAGAAGTGCATCGGGAAAACTCAGTCTCTTACAGAAAGAATATAATGCCATCCCCTTCTTCGACAAATGGCTGCATCAGTCATTGCTGGTGTCCAGCAACAGTATCTATCTGATGAACGGCAAACAGAAGCAATATTATGTCAAGGCCAACAGCGAATACAAGATCGAACTGGTTTCCGCTTTGTCCGATAACGGAGCGGGTGATGTGATAGAGACGTTCGCTCCTTTCTATGAGAAGGATCCTTCTCTTTCCGGAAAACCGGTTTCTTTCACGGCTGTTGACGATATCACAACCTCACGTCTTTACTCCGGAAAGGCGAGATTCAAAATTTATTCCCCTGACGGTCTTTTCCCAGAGAGAGAGTTCGAGGTGGAACTGGTTTCCGGAATAGTGCAGCCTGAAGCGAATACTTATATGCTCAAAGCAGGTGCAAAGCAAGGGATATTTATCCCCGTTTCCCGCGTAAATACCGCCTATGAGTATTATAACATGCTTCTGGAACATGACGCTGTTTTGAGTGGTAAGCAAGGGCTTCCCGGAAACAGATCAGACTTCATGCTAAATAAACTGGATGAAGATGATGACTGGAAAGTCAATATCGTGTGGACGGACATTCAAAAGCCCGACGGGCAGAATGACATAGAGCGAGCAGGACTCAGTGAATTATCCGAACAAGGAGGTTCCGGTCCGGGATCATATATCTATCTCAAACCTGGACAGACCCCGGGAAATGTGTTGATAGAGATCAAGTCAGGAAAGATCAAGGGGAATCCGACACTTTGGTCCTGGCACATCTGGATAGT
>CEAH01022517.1_pt1 | contig 13477 bp, 9 predicted proteins | sample 557571 | NCBI WGS metagenome assembly CEAH01 (sample SAMEA3182092, study PRJEB8094) | gut metagenome | biome: human; feature: gut; material: Stool; isolation source: human stools | place: Canada | collected 2013-11-25
GAAATGTCCCGAAGGGACAAAAGGGGTAGGGACGCTGTCACCGAAGGTGGCTGAGAGGCCGTCGCAAATCTGCTGCAACCTCTCCGTCTCGACGTTCCGCCGAGCCACCTCCCCTGAGAGGGGAGCCTTTTCGCTGCGGCGGGGTTCACCTCTCAGGCCCTGCGGGCCAGCGCCCCTTGACAAGGGGAGCCCCTGGGGTATATCCGCGCACGAAAAAAGAGCAGGCCTTTCGGCTTGCTCTTTCGGCTTGTCCTGATCAGATCGCGCGCTCAACCTTGTTGGAACGCAGGCATCTTGTACAGACATACACATGGCGCGGAGTACCGTCAACGATTGCCTTGACACGTTTGACGTTGGGCTTCCATGCACGGTTAGCACGTCTGTGAGAGTGGGAGACCTTGATACCGAATGTCACGCCCTTGCCGCAGATATCGCATTTTGCCATCAGCTGCACCTCCTTGCCGCTTGGAAATCAGTTTGAAGCGCTACAAAGCGCCGACAAATATATTAGCAGATACGGTTGGAAATTGCAAGCACTTTTTTCGGAAAAATTCGAAAAATTCAAAAAATCCGACAGGGGAATTTCCCTGTTGCGAAATGCGGGCAAAGCGGGTATAATCAGAATACTATCATACGAGGTGATCGCATGGCAAATACCTATACCGTCCTGCTCTCCGAGCTGGTTTCGGAATTCAATCTTGACTTTTTCTACAAGCCCACGGACTTTGACAAGATCCGCGTGACTGTTGACGATATCAGCCGCCCGGGCCTGCATCTGGCCGGTTTTTTTGACCACTATGAGCCGATGCGCGTCTACGTCTGCGGCACAGTGGAGACGGCCTACCTGCAGAAGCTCTCGCCGGAGGAGCGGATCATCATTTTTGACCACTTCCTGTCCTACAAGTGCCCGGCGCTGATCTTCGCCCGCGGCTTCCAGCCGATGCCGGAATGCCTGGAGATGGCGAAAAAATACGACGTGACCGTGCTCGGCACGAAGGACACGACGTCCTATATCGTCTCGAGCCTGATCACCTACCTCAAGAGCGCCCTGGCCCCCCGCGTGACCCGCCACGGCGTGCTGGTCGAGATCTACGGCGAGGGCATCCTCATCAACGGCGACAGCGGCATCGGCAAGAGCGAGACGGCCATCGAGCTCGTCAAGCGCGGCCACCGCCTGATCGCCGACGACGCCGTTGAGATCAAAAAGGTCTCGCCGCATGAGCTGGTCGGCTCCGCGCCGCCTGTACTCAAGCATTATATCGAGCTGCGCGGCATCGGCGTCATCAACGTCGCGAAGCTGTTCGGCATGGGCGCGGTCAAGGAAAGCTCCAACATCGACCTCATCATCAACATGGTCCCGTGGCGCGACGGCGAAGCCTATGACCGCCTCGGCATGGAGACGCAGTACACCGAGATCCTCGACGTGAAGGTCCCGTCTATCACGGTCCCGATCACCCCCGGACGGAACCTCGCCGTGATCTTTGAGGTCGCCGCCATGAATAACCGCCAGAAGCGCATGGGCTACAACGCCGCGGTGGAATTCACCGAGCAGATGAGCAAATACTTTACCTCCCGAAATGACGACTGACAACATACAGCACAAACAAAAGCTCCCGGTCTCCGGGAGCTTTTTTGAACGCTTATAAGCTGCTTTCCCGCAGCTCCAGATGCACCGGGATGCGGATGAGCGTCTGCTGCGGCGCCTCGCCGCGGATGCAGGCGAGCAGCCGGTCAACGGCGAGGCTGGTCTCCAGCGTCTTGTCGGCGGAGACGGAGGACAGAGGGAAGGGCAGGCGGATGTGCGAGAGGATATCGTCAAAGCCGATGAGCCGGACGTCCTGCGGGATCCGGATGCCGCGCCCCTGCAGGCAGCACGCGGCGTCCAGCGCCAAAAGGTCACTGAAAGCAAAAATGCCGTCCGGGCAGCCATATCGGTCCAGATAGCGGCCCAGCGCCGGTTCCAGATCTGCGTCGCCCGGCGCAGTGCGCAGCAGGTGCGGCGTGAGCTCCGCCTCGCTAAGCGCGCGGCGGAAGCCGCTCTCGCGCTCGCGAGCGGAGGAGATGGAGTCCGGCACGTTGAGCATCAGAATATGCCGGCAGCCGGCCTGCGCGAGCTGCTGCCCGGCCAGATACCCGCCGCGCTCGTCGTCCCAGATCACGGCCGGAAGATCGTCATAGCAGCGGCCGAACAGGACGTACGGCGTCCGGCAGCTCTCCAGCAGGTCGATGGCCGCGCGGCTTTTCTGGCACGGGCAGAGCAGCACGCCGTCGACGCTGCTGCGCACGGCGTTTTTGACCGCGTCCAGCTCATACTGCGCGGTCTCGTCGGTGTTCATGACGATGACCTGGTAGCCGAGCGTGCGGAACGCGAGCTCGAATGCGTGCAGCTGGATGGAAAAGCGCAGGTTGGAGGTATCGCCGACGATGATGGCGATGGTCCGGCTGCTGCCGGAGCGCAGAGACCCGGCCAGCGCGTTGTGCACATAGCCAAGCTCCTTCGCCGCAGCGCGGATGGCGGCTTTCGTCTCCTCGCGCAGCTTCGGCGAGCCGCGCAGCGCCTGCGAGACGGTATTGACAGTGAAGCCGGTCTTTTCCGCGATATCCTTCAGCGTGACGCGGCGGTCATCTATCGGCATGGCGGCGCTCCTTTCGTTTCAGTCTGCTTCATTATACCTGCGGCGGAAAAGAAAGTCAAACCAATGCCAAGGATCCGCCGGTTCCTCTTTTATTTTTATGCGGAGTGTGATATGATGATAAAAACTATCCACCCGGAGGCGTTTATGTGGGCTTCTGAACTTCAACTGCAAAACATCGCGCGGACCTGCGCGGGTCTGGACCTGCGGACGCAGGAGCCGCTCAGCCGCCACACCTCGTTCCGCACCGGCGGTCCGGCTGCGCTGATGGCCTTCCCAAGAACGCCGGAGGAGCTGCAGCTGCTTCTGCGCAGCGCCGCGGCAGAGGGGGTCACGCCGTATCTGCTCGGCGCGGGGACGAACGTTCTGGCACCGGACGCGGGACTGCAGGCGCTGGTCATCTGCCTGAAGGACGCGCTGACCGGGATCCGGCCGGAAGGGCAGACCGGACTTCAGGTCTTCGCAGGTGAAAGCCTGGCCCGGACGGCGGTCTTTGCCAAAAATCACGCGCTGACCGGCCTGGAATTTGCGCACGGCATTCCCGGGACGCTCGGCGGCGGCGTGTATATGAACGCGGGCGCTTACGGCGGGGAAATGAAACAGGTCGTGACCAGTGTGACGGTCTTCCGCATGGACGGAACCGAGCAGACGCTGAGCGCCGAGGCTTCCGCCTTCGGCTACCGCACGAGCGTCTATCAGACGCTGCCGTGCGTGATCGTGCGCGCGTCTTTGCAGCTGCAGCCCGGCGACCCGGATATGATCGCGCAGACGATGCGCGCGCTGATGGAAAAGCGCAAAGCCTCGCAGCCGCTGGAACTGCCGTCCGCCGGAAGCACGTTCAAGCGTCCGGTGGGATATTTCGCGGGCCCGCTCATCGAGCAGGCCGGGCTCAAGGGGCAGGGGATCGGCGGTGCGGCGGTGTCGGAAAAGCACGCCGGGTTCGTCGTCAACCGCGGCGGCGCCACCACGGACGATATCCGCAGAACGATGGAACTCGTGCAGACGCGCGTGCTGGAGACTTCCGGCGTGCAGCTCGAGCCCGAGGTCCGCATCTGGTAAAGGAGAGAGATATGCAGTTTGTTATCATTTCCGGCATGTCCGGCGCGGGCAAGAGCAAGGCCGCGTCCGACCTTGAGGATCTCGGCTTTTACTGCGTCGACAATATGCCGGCGGAGATGATCCCGCAGTTCGCCCAGCTGTGTCTGGCGACGAAGGGCCGGTATGAAAAGGTCGCACTCGTGACTGACGTGCGGGCCAGCATGACCTTCGACGCCCTCTTTCAGGCGCTGCAGAAGCTCGATGAGATGCATCTGCAGTATTCCATCTATTATATCGAGGCCTCGACCGAGGTCATCATCAAGCGCTATAAAGAGACGCGCCGTCTGCACCCGCTCATGAAAGACGGCTCGACGCTGGCGGACGCCATCGGGCGGGAGCGCGAGCTCCTTGCGCCCGTGCGCAACCGGGCCAGCGCCATCATCGACACCTCCATCCTCTCCACCGGCAAGCTGCGCGGAATCCTGATCGATCTGGTCGCGGGTGGGATGCGGGAGCATTCGATGGACGTGCGCGTCGTCTCCTTCGGGTTCAAATACGGGCTGCCGCTGGAAGCCGATCTGGTCTTCGATGTCCGTTTCCTGCCGAATCCCTATTATATCCCGGAGCTCAAGCATCAGACCGGGCTGGACGAGCCTGTGCGGAATTTTGTCTTCAAATATCAGCAGACGCTGGACTTTACGGCCAAGGTCGAGGACCTGCTGTCGTTCCTGCTGCCCAATTATCTCGACGAGGGAAAGACGGACCTCGTCATCGCCGTCGGCTGCACCGGCGGCAAGCACCGGAGCGTCTGCATCGCAAAAGAGCTGTATGAATTCGTCTCGAAAAAGGGCTACGCCGCTACGCTCAGCCACCGCGATATGGGCAGAAGGTAAGCGCGATGGCAGAACTGACCGAACAGATCCGGCTCTATGAGCCCCACCGCAGGCAGCCGCGCATCGCGGCCATCGGCGGCGGGCACGGCCTGTCCGCCATGCTGCGGGGCCTGAAGACCTACACGAAGAATATCACCGCCATCGTCACCGTCGCCGACGACGGCGGCGGCTCCGGCATGCTGCGCGAGGATCTGGGGATGCTGCCGCCGGGCGATATCCGCAACTGCATCATGGCGCTGGCCAATACCGAGCCCACCATGCAGCAGCTGCTCAACTACCGCTTTACCGACGGCTCTCTGGCCGGACAGAGCTTCGGCAATCTGTTCCTGGCGGCCATGAACGGCATTTCCGGCTCGTTTGACGAGGCGGTCCACCGGATGGGGGACGTCCTGGCCATCACCGGCCGGGTGCTGCCCGTGACCAATCAGGATGTGCGGCTGGAGGCGGAGTTTCACGACGGCAGCCGCGTGCTCGGTGAGAGCAAGATCTTCTACGCGAAAAAGATCAACAATTCCCGCATCCGCAAGGTCCGGCTGGTCCCGGAGCGTCCGGCGGCCCTGCCGGAGAGCGTGCAGGCCATCCGCGACGCCGATATCGTCGTGATCGGGCCGGGGAGCCTCTATACGAGCATCATTCCGAATTTCCTTGTCAGCGGCATCTCTGACGCCGTCCGCCAGAGCAGGGCATGCAAGATCTACGCGCTGAACATCATGACCCAGGACGGTGAGACCGACGGCTACGACGCCGACGATCATGTCCGCGCCATTCTGGAGCATGCCGGCCCCGGCGTCATCGACGTCTGCATCGCAAACAGCACGCCGGTCCCGCCGGAGATCATGGAGCCGTACGCAAAAGAGGGCGTGGCCCAGCTCGAGCTGAACCGCACGGATATCGAGCAGCTGGGCATTGCCGTGCGCACGTTCCCGCTGCTGGAGCCGGGACGGTATATCCGCCATAATTCCGACGCGCTCGCGCGCGCGATCCTGTCCGTGTGGCAGGAATTCAGAAAGAAATAACCACAGAAAGGAACGGCGCTGTCATGTCCTTTTCTTCCAATGTCAAGCAGGAGCTGTGCCGCCTGCCCATCAGCCGCCGGCAGGAGGCCGCGGCCGAGCTGTACGGTATATTGCTCTACTGCAACGCCTTTACGGCCGAGCTGATCCGCATCACGACCGAATCGCGGGATCTGGCTGACCGGCTGCCGCGGCTGATGAAAAAGGTAGCCGGTTTTTCCTTCGATCAGGAGCCGGAAGCGGAGGAGACCGGGAAGCTGGTCTTCACGGTCGACTCGCAGGAAAAGATCCATAAGATCTTCGCCCAGTTCGGTCTGTCCGCGGCGAAGGATGTAACGCTGCACGTCAACTACGGGATCCTGGAAGAGGATGAGGAGCGGCTGGCGTTTCTGCGCGGAGCGTTTTTATCCGGCGGTTCGGTCACGGACCCGGCCAAGCGCTATCATCTCGAGCTCACGACCTCCCACTACAAGGTCAGCCGCGAGACCTGCGCGCTGCTGCTGGACGCGGGCTTCTCTCCGAAGGAGACCACACGCGGCGGCAACAGCATCCTGTACTTCAAGCAGAGCAACCTCATCGAGGATTTTCTGACCGCCATCGGCGCGCCCGTCTGTGCGATGGGCGTGATGGAGGCCAAGGTCGAAAAGGACCTGCGCAACGGCGTCAACCGCCGTGTCAACTGCGAGACCGCGAACCTGACCAAGGTCGTCGACGCGTCGATGGAGCAAGTCGCGGCCATCCGGAAGCTGCAGAAGCGCGGCCAGCTCAAGGACCTGCCGCCCAAGCTCCGCGAGACGGCGAAGCTCCGTCTGGAGAACCCTGAGGCGACGCTGCAGGAGCTTGCCGCCATGCAGGATCCGCCTGTTTCCAAATCCGCGATGAACCACCGCATGCGCAAGCTCGTTGCGCTTGCGAACGAGAGCTGAGAAAGGAGCGCCCGCCATGGCATTTGTGCATCTGCACGTCCACAGCGAATACAGTCTGCTTGACGGCGCCTGCCGTATCGGCTCGATGATGGACCGTGTGCAGGAGATCGGCCAGGAGGCCATCGCCCTGACCGACCACGGCGTCATGTACGGCACGATCGACTTTTACCGCGCAGCAAAGAAGGCCGGGATCAAGCCCATCGTCGGCTGCGAGGTCTATGTCGCCCGCCGCACGCGCTTCGACAAGGTCCACGGCGTCGACAAAGAACCCTACCATCTCGTCCTCCTGTGTGAAAACGAGACCGGCTACCGCAATCTCAGCTATATGGTCTCGCTCGGCTTCACGGAGGGCTTTTATAACCGCCCGCGCGTGGATATGGAGCTGCTGCGCGAGCATCACGAGGGCCTGATCGCCCTGTCCGCCTGTCTGGCTGGGCGCATCCCGCAGTCGATCATGCAGGACGACCTGCAGGCCGCCGAGCAGGCGGCGCGCGAGTATGCCGAAGTTTTCGGGCCGGACCATTTTTATCTGGAGCTGCAGGATCACGGCATCCCGGAGCAGCGGACCGTCAACGCACAGATCCGCAAGCTCGCCGAAAAACTGTCTCTGCCGCTCGTCGTGACGAACGACGCACACTATCTGCGCAAGTCGGACGCGAAAATGCAGGACGTGCTGCTCTGCATCCAGACCGGCAAGACCGTCGACGACCCGAACCGCATGAAATTTGAGACGGAGGAATTCTATCTCAAGAGCGAAGAGGAGCTGCGCGAGCTGTTCCCGGATGTGCCGGAGGCGTTTGACAATACAGTAAAAATTGCGGAGCGCTGCAATGTGGAGTTTACGTTCGGCAAGTATTTCCTGCCGGAATTCAAGCTCCCGGAGGGCGTGACGAGCCTTTCGTATCTTAAGCAGCTCTGCCGCGAGGGCTTTGACGAGCTCTACGGGACGGAGCACCCGGAATATATGCAGCAGCTCGACTACGAGATCGACATGATCGAGAAGATGGGCTTTACCGATTACTTCCTCATCGTGTGGGATTTCGTGCGCTTTGCCAAATCGGCCGGGATCCCGGTCGGCCCCGGGCGCGGCAGCGCCGCGGGCTCGATGGTCACCTACTGCCTGCATATCACCGAGATCGACCCCATGAAATACGGGCTTTATTTCGAGCGTTTCCTCAACCCGGCGCGCGTGACGATGCCCGATATCGATATGGACTTCGGTGACACCCGGCGCGCCGAGGTCGTCGACTACGTCCGGCGCAAATACGGCGAGGACCATGTCGCACAGATCGTCACCTTCGGTACCATGGCTGCGCGCGGCTCCATCCGCGACGTCGGCCGCGTGATGAACTTCACCTACGCCGAGACGGACGCGGTGGCCAAGCTCGTGCCGCCGACGCCGCACATGACGCTGGCGGACGCGCTGAAGCAGTCGCCGCAGCTGCGGCAGATGTACGACTCTGACGAACGGGTCAGGGAACTGGTCGACACGGCAAAGGCCATCGAGGGCATGCCGCGCAACACCTCGACGCACGCCGCGGGCGTCGTCATCACCAAGCTCCCGGTCTATGACTATGTGCCGCTGGCGACGAACGACGGCACGATCGTTACCGAATACACCATGACGACGCTGGAGGAGCTCGGACTCCTCAAAATGGACTTCCTCGGCCTGCGCAACATCACCGTCATCGACGATGCCATCCGCGATATCCGTAAGACCGAGCCGGACTTCTCCATGGCCCGCGTCACCGACAACGACCCCAAGGTCATGGACATGCTCACGCAGGGCCGGACCGCCGGTGTGTTCCAGATGGAATCGACCGGCATGACGGGCGTGTGCATGGGCCTGAAGCCGCAGTCGATCGAAGATCTGTCCATCATCGTCGCCGCCTACCGGCCGGGCCCGATGGAATCGATCCCGCGCCTGATCGCCTGCAAGCAGGATCCGTCGCTCGTCAAATACAAGCACCCGATGCTGCAGCCCATCCTCTCCGTCACCTACGGCTGCATCCTCTATCAGGAGCAGGTCATCGAGATCTTCCGCAAGCTTGCCGGGTATTCGCTCGGGCAGGCGGACATGGTGCGCCGCGCCATGAGCAAAAAGAAGGTTAAGGACATCGAAAAGGAGCGCGGCGCGTTTATCCGCGGCGACGCATCCCGCAATATCTCCGGCTGCGTGGCCAACGGCATCCCGGAGGACGTCGCGGCGTCCATCTACAACGAGATGTACGACTTCGCGAACTACGCGTTCAACAAGGCGCATTCCGTCTGCTATGCCGTCATCGCGTACCAGACGGCGTGGTTCAAGTGCTATTATCCGCGCGAGTACATGGCGGCGCTCATGACCTCAGTCCTGGACAGCTCTGTCAAGATCTCCGAGTATATCGCCGAATGCCGCGCCATGGACATTGCGCTCCTGCCGCCGGATATCAACGAATCGAACGACAACTTCACCGTCGTGCCGGGCGGCATCCGCTTCGGTCTGGCCGCCATCAAGAACATCGGGCGCGGCTTCATCCTGAAGGTCATGGACGAGCGCGAGCAGCACGGAAAATTCACGAGCCTTGAGGATTTCACCCTGCGCATGTACGGCACAGACCTCAACAAACGCGCGCTGGAAAATCTCATCAAGGCCGGCGCCTGCGACGGCTTCGGGCTCAACCGCGCGCAGATGCTGCGCATGTACGAGCTCATCATGGACGCCGCAGCCAACCAGAAAAGCAAAAATGTCGAGGGTCAGATGGGCCTGTTCGACCTGCTCTCCGGTGAGGATGCACCTGCGGCCATGCCCGCCATCCCGGTGCCGAATATCCCGGAGCTGAGCGCGCAGGAGAAAATGAGCCTGGAAAAACAGACGACCGGCCTGTATCTTTCCGGCCACCCGATGGACGATTACCGGCCGCTGCTGCGCGGAATGGACGTCGTGCCGATCGGTGAGATCCTGGAATGCTTTGAAAACGGCGAGGATACCTATCAGGATGAGCAGACCGTGAACATCGCCGGGATCGTCGAGGCCGTCAAGATGAAGACCACGAAATCCGGCTCCATGATGGCCTACGTCACGGTCGAGGACGACACCGGTTCGATGGAGCTGCTGGTATTCTCGGGCGTGCTCGGCCAATATGGCTCGATGCTGTATGAAAATTCGGCGGTGATTTTGAACGGGCGCATCTCCGTGCGGGATGAAAAGCCGCCGCAGCTGGTCGTCAACCGGGTTTTGCCGATCGCCGATATGCAGGATGCGGACGTGGCCCAGGCCGCGCGGCAGGCTGCCGCGCAGGCGCATACCGTGTATCTTCGGATCGAGGATTCGGCGCAGAGCAGCGCTCGGAAAGTCTTCCCGGTTTTGAAAATGTTCCCGGGCAAGGCGAAGGCCGTGGTCTATTACGCGGATACCGGCGCGAGAATGGGCGGCAAGTGCGCGATCGATGAGCGGATGCTCCGCGAGATGCGCGAGCTGCTCGGCGAAAAAAATGTGATCGTAAAGTAGTCGCTTTTTTACAAATTCGCTACACTTTTGCAACCTGGCATGTTATACTGTATTTTATGGGAAAAGGGGGATTTGCGTTGCGGTTGCGGATGAAACGGATGCTGCTGGCCGTGCTGGCCGCGGCAATGTCGCTGGTCCTGTCCGGCTGCTTTGTCAAGACCGTCGACGAGCTGTACACGCTCCCTAAGCACTCTGATGAATATAACCGGCTGGAACAGGCCATCGATCAGGTCATGTCCAGCCAGAACGCGTCCTACGCCGCGCCGGTCTCCGGCATGAACCAGCAGTCGGTCCAGCTGGCCGATCTGGACGGCGACGGGACGGAAGAGGCGGTCGCTTTCCTGAAAACGACGGGCGGCAAGCCGCTCAAGGCCTGCATCTTTTCCCGCGTCGATGAGGATTATCAGCTCATGGACGTGATCGAGGGCGACGGTACCAGCTTCGCGAGCGTGGAATACGTGCCGCTGACCGGCGGCCCCGGTGTTGAGCTGGTCATCGGGCGGCAGCTTTCCACGGACGTGCTGCAGTCGCTGTGCGCGTATTCGTACACCGGCGGGCACGTGGTCGAGCTGCTGAGCACGAATTACTCGGAATACCGCTGCGTCGATCTCGACGAAGACGGGCGGACGGATCTGTTCGTCCTCCGCTTTGACGCGGAGCAGCCGCAGGGCGTGGCCGAGCTCTACCGCTGGCAGGGCGACCAGATGGAGCGCGAGCCGGAGGCGTATCTGACGGCCGGCGCGTCGCCGGTCAAGCGCATTGTGTCCGGTGATCTGATGGAAGATGTCCCGGCTGTCTTTGTGGCGAGCGCCTATGAAGAGAACGGGCTTGCGACCGACGTGTTTGCCTTCCGGGACGGCGTGTTCCGCAACATTACCGCTGCCGACCCGGGCAGCGCGCTTTCCACCGTGCGCAGCTATTACGTCTACGCCACCGATGTGGACAGCGACGGACTCATCGAGCTGCCGCAGATCCTTCCGCTGCCGTCGGCTGCGGGCTCGGAGGAGAACTACAGCGTCATCAGCTGGTATAATTTAGACCTGCAGGGCCGCAGCACACCGAAGATGACGACCTATCACAGCTTTTCCGGTGGCTGGTTCTTATCCCTGCCGGACCGGTGGCAGAACCGGCTCTGCATCACCCGCAGCGAAGAGGTCGGCGGTGTCCGCGGCTACGTCTTCTCCGAGTGGAAGGATGAGACGCACACGGAGCCGATCTTCACCATCTATGCCTTCTCCGGCGACGACCGGGCGCAGCTCGCTTCGTCTGACGGTCGGTTCCTCCTTGCCGAGAAGGGCGATATCACATACGCAGCGCAGCTTGCAGCAGGGAAGTGTGCAGGCGAGCTTTCCGAGCAGACGCTCAGAGGCATGTTCCACTTTATTCATATTGACTGGAATTCGGGAGAGACGTGAGGAGCGTAATGGAATGAAGAAAGTAATGATTCTGGAAGACGAGGTCAGCATCCGGAGCTTTGTGGTCATCAACCTCAAGCGCGCCGGCTACGAAGTCGTGGAGGCCGGGACGGGCGAGGAAGCGCTGGAGCTTCTGAAGGCCAATCCGGACGTCGGCGTCGCCATTCTGGATATTATGCTGCCCGGGATCGACGGCTTTGAGGTCTGCCGCAGCATCCGGGCGACGGATAAAAAGATCGGTATTATTATGTTAACTGCAAGAAGCCAGGAGATGGACAAGATCACCGGCCTCATGACCGGTGCGGATGACTATATGACCAAGCCCTTCAGCCCCGCGGAGCTGACAGCGCGGATCGACGCGCTCTACCGCCGCATCGACTCGGACGGCTCGTCCAACCAGATCGAGCTCAAGCACGGCCCGTTCGTACTCAACACGCGCAACCGCACACTCGACAAAGACGGCCGCCGCATCAAGCTCACGCAGGTGGAATATGCCATCGTGAAGCTGTTCATGCAGAATCCCGGGCGGGCGCTGTCCCGCGAGGACATTCTGGCGGCGGTCTGGGGCCGCGACTATGACGGTGAGCTCAAGATCGTCGACGTCAACATCCGCCGTCTTCGCATCAAGATCGAAGACGATACCGCGAGCCCGACCTACATCACGACGGTCTGGGGCTTCGGATACAAATGGGGCGCCTGAGAAGAAGCAGGGAAGCGCCGGTACAGCGCACGAGGTGAAAACGCTTGAAGAAAAAGAAACGGTTGTCCGGCATCGAGCGGCGCTGGTTCGTGAACAATGTGGGCGTCATCATGCTGCTGGTGCTGGCGTGCGTGCTTGGCGTCGTGCTCTCCATGGCGGCCTATTACGATACGAACCTGCGCTCCGGCCTTGAAAACAGGGCGAACACGACAACCGATTTTTTCAGCAATTATATTGGCCAGAGCTACAACGAATACTATCAGTCCTGCATCAAATTTGCCAAGACGTTTGAAGATAAAGACCGGCTGGAGCTGCAGTTCATCTCGCCGGGCGGCAAGATCGTTGCCTCCTCCTACGGGAAATTCGCGGGCCGATCGCCCTCCACGCCGGAGATCCAGCAGGCCATCGACAGCCAGCAGACCCGGCACTACAAGGGCCGCAACCCCCTGACCGGCGAGCGCATCCTCGCTGTGTCCAGCCCGATGATCTACACCAACGGCGAGGTCATCGGCGTGCTGCGCTATGTGACGAGCCTGCGCAACGCGGACCTGCAGGTCCTTATGATCGCGCTCATCGCGGTGACGGTCGGGCTTCTGTTCATTGGCTCGATCTTCTTTCTGAGCAGTTTTTTTATCCGCTCCATCCTTGTGCCGGTCTCGCAGATCAACGCGACGGCCAAGCGCATCGCCGCCGGCTCCTACGGCGTGCAGATCCCCGGGCAGTACGATGATGAGATCGGCGAGCTGGTCAGCACGATCAACGATATGTCCGTCAAGATCGGGCAGGCTGAAAAGACGCAGACGGAGTTCATTTCCTCTGTCTCGCACGAGCTGCGGACGCCCCTCACAGCCATCTCCGGCTGGGGCGAGACGCTGCTGACGTCGGAAAACCTGGACGCGGAGACGCGCCGCGGCGTTGTCATCATCGCGCGGGAGGCCAAGCGCCTGACCGGCATGGTCGAGGAGCTGCTGGAATTCACGCGGATGCAGGACGGCCGCTTTACGCTGCATGTCGAAACGTCCGATATCCTGGCGGAGTTTGAAGATACCGTCTTCATGTACGGCAACCGGCTGAAGCAGGAGGGCATCTGCCTGCACTACGACGGCTGCGAGGAAGACATTCCCGAGATCCCCTGTGACGTGGCGCGGATGCGGCAGGTGTTTCTCAACATTCTCGACAATGCGGCCAAGCACGGCGGCGAGGGCAAGCGCATCGACGCCTCCATCGCGCATGAAGACCGCTTCGTCGTCATCCGCATCCGGGACTACGGCCCCGGCATCCCGGAAGAAGAGCTTCCCCGCGTCAAGCTCAAATTTTACAAGGGCAGCTCCAAAGCCCGCGGCAGCGGCATCGGCCTTGCCGTGTGCGA
>CEAH01060254.1_pt1 | contig 13355 bp, 10 predicted proteins | sample 557571 | NCBI WGS metagenome assembly CEAH01 (sample SAMEA3182092, study PRJEB8094) | gut metagenome | biome: human; feature: gut; material: Stool; isolation source: human stools | place: Canada | collected 2013-11-25
GTTGGTGCTGCAACAGAAGTTGAAATGAAGGACAAAAAATTAAGAATTGAAGACGCTTTATCAGCAACAAGAGCTGCTGTTGAAGAAGGCATAGTTGCAGGTGGTGGAACAGCATTTATAAACATTTTACCAGAAGTAGAAAAATTTGTAGAAAGCCTACCACAAGAAGAAAAATTAGGTGGTAAAATAGTAACAAGAGCTCTACAAGAGCCAGTAAGACAAATTGCAATAAATGCAGGACTTGAGCCAGCAGTTATTCTAGAAAAAGTAAAAGCTTCACCAGCAGGTGTTGGATTCGATGCTGGAAAAGAAGAATATGTAGATATGAAAAAAGCTGGAATTGTAGACCCTACAAAGGTTTCAAGAAGTGCACTTCAAAATGCTGCATCAGTAGCTTCTATGATATTAACAACAGAAAGCATAGTAACAGACAAGAAAGAACCAAAAGCTTGTGGTTGTGGAGACCATAACGACGGAGCTGCAGATATGGGTGGAATGTATTAAAATATAAACCATACCTATATGAGTTAAATTTTGTTGTAAGATAAAAATGAAAACATTTGAGAAAGGTAAGCCTAATATAAATAGATTACTAGACGAGTGTTTTAAGAAATCAATAAAAAAAATCACAAAATTAATTGATAGCAAATTAAATTAATGATATAATGAAAAGCATAAAAAGATATTGTAATTATCTAATTATGCTTTTTATTATATTAATAAACGATTAGAAAACATGGGATAAATTATTATAGAGGTTAGAGTATAAAAAAGCAATCACAATATTTATTAAAGTAATTCAAAATGCGAGCATGCTGGAACTGGTAGACAGGCACGTCTCAGAAGCGTGTGCCTTATGGCGTATGAGTTCAAATCTCATTGTTCGCACCAAAATTTAAAGAAAATCAGAAGATTACGAAAAATAAACTAGGAGAATAAATATGTTAGAATTTACGAAAATGCAGGGAATCGGAAACGATTACGTATATATAGATTGCACAAAAAAAGAACTAAAAAATCCAGAAAAAATCTCAAAGATGGTAAGCGATAGACATTTTGGAATAGGCTCAGATGGATTAATATTAATTAAAAATAGTAAAATTGCAGATTTCAAAATGGAAATATACAATGCAGATGGAAGCCAAGCAGAAATGTGCGGAAATGGAATAAGATGCGTCGCAAAATTTGTGTATGACAAAGGACTAACAGAAAAAACAAAACTAAAAATAGAAACACTAGCTGGAATAAAAGAACTAGAATTAAATGTTGAAAATAGCAAAGTAAAAACTATAAAAGTAGACATGGGAGAACCTATATTAGAAGCGGAAAAAATACCAGTATATATTGATGAAAAAATGAAAGCAGAAGGCATAATGCCAACATCAGTCATAAAAAATTTGAAATTGGAAGCATATAACAAAAACTTTACATTCACATGCGTATCAATGGGAAATCCTCATGCAATAACATTTATAGAAAATGTAGAAAAATTTGATGTAAAAAAATTTGGAAGTATATTTGAATCTGCAAAATCGTTTCCAAATAAGTCAAACATTGAATTTGTAGAAATAATAGACAAAGAAAACATAAATATGAGAGTATGGGAAAGAGGTTCGGGAGAAACCATGGCATGTGGAACCGGAGCATCTGCATCTGTAGTTGCTTGCATTCTAAACAACAAAACATTAAATAAGGTAAAAGTACATCTATTAGGTGGAGAACTATATATAGAATGGAATAAAGAAAATAATCATGTATATATGACAGGAACTGCAGAAACAGTATTTGAAGGAAAAATAGAGATATAATAAGATTGCTTATTCTATATTTTTGCTTAAATTTTAGCATGCTGGGATTGGTAGACAGGCACGTCTCAGAAGCGTGTGCCTTACGGCGTATGAGTTCGACTCTCATTGTTCGCACCAGTAAAATAAATATTAACTAAAGAAGGAGAAAATAATGGGGACAAGTGAAAGGGAATATGAAAGCTTTGATCATTTTAATATAAAAGCAGGGAAAGAAGATAATTATTTTTTAAGTATTTTGGACGATAATCGGCATAAGTACTATAAACATTTCAAAAATGGATAAGAATTTGATTACATTTGGAAGTGGAGAAAATAACGATATAAAAATAAATTCTAAAGCACTGGATTCTGAACAGGGTTATTTAGAAGTTAATGAATTTGGAATAAAAGTTATAAACACAAGTAACACTTCTCAAATGTTTGGTAATAATAATAAATTATTAGAGGATTCATATTTAACAGGAGGAAATTTTTTAAAATTTATTAATCAGGAACACCCAGAGATAAAAGGTGTAGTATTTTTATTGTCTATTGGAAATGGAATGGATGAATGGAAAAAATATACTCTTCACCAGGGCGCTAATACTCTTGGAAGCAGTGGAGAATGCGATATAGTGCTTCCGCCAAAAGGTGTAGCTAAAAGGCATGCCACAATAAATAAAAGTGGAAACAGAATGAATATTTACAATGATTACAGTGTGAATGAAACATATGTAAATGGGTATTCAGTTCCACAGATGGAAAAAGCTGACCTTATTGATTTAGATGTGATTATAATTGGAAATTCCAAAATGATTGTTTCAGATAATAAGGTTTACTATCAAATAAAGGCGAGAGGGGTCAGACTCGATGCTATTGATATAGTAAAAAAGGTAAGAATTAAATTTAAAGTTAAGGAAATATCATCACACGTAAATATGCAAATAAAGCCATCCGAATTTGTAGCTTTCGTTGGAGGATCAGGAGCAGGCAAGTCTACCTTTTTAAAATGTATAAGTGGAGTTAATAGGCCTACATCGGGAACAGTTTTAATAAATGGAGAAAATTTATACGAAAATTATGAGAGCCTAAAATATAACATAGGGTATGTTCCACAAGATGATATTGTATATTCTAACTTAACACTTCATGATATGTTAAATTATTCAGCTAAATTGAGAATGCCTGATAATACTAATAAAAAAGAAAGAATGGAAAGAATTAAAGAAGTTTTAAACATTGTACGGTTTGAGCGATTTCGAAAATTCGTATATAAGGCAATTAAGTGGAGGGCAAAGAAAAAGAGCAAGTATAGCAGTAGAGCTAATAGCTGATCCAAGCTTATTTTTCTTAGATGAACCTACCAGTGGACTAGATCCTGGAACTGAAAGAAGCATAATGAAAACTCTAAAAACAATGTCTGAAATGGGGAAAACAATAATATTGGTTACTCACAATACATTAAATTTACATTTGTGTGATAAAATTGCCTTTTTCGGAGAAGGTGGAAAACTATGCTTTTTTGGCTCACCGAATGATGCACTAGAATTTTTTAATGTGACTGACTTTGTTGATATTTATAATATAATTAATGAAGATGTAGACGCATGGAAAACGAAATTTGACAATTCAGTATATGCACAAAACATGACGGAAATTGAAGCTAAACCCAGCACAAATAAAGTTATAAATAAGAAAAAATCTTTCTTTAAACAATTGAGCATTTTAATAGCAAGGTACATAAAACTTATATCAAATGATATACAGCAAATGATGTTGCTATTTGCACAGGCGCCTTTAATTGCAATGCTGCTATCCCTTGTCACAACAGACCAGCTGTATAAAGGCTATGATGATACAAAAGCTATACTGTTTTCTTTAGGATGTAGCTCAATATGGCTAGGATTATTGAATGCAATTCAAGAGATTTGCAAAGAAAAAGTTATACTTCAAAAAGAACACATGGCTGATTTGAAGTTATCTGCGTATCTCTTCTCTAAAATTATTGTACAAGGAATACTTGCTTTTTTACAGGCAACTTGTTTAGTATTTATATTTCAAAAAATGTCAGGGCAAGCTGAAACAAGCATATTAATTAATCCATTTTGGGATATGCAGATAATATGTTTCTTATCAATATTATCCGCTGCAACGCTAGGACTATTTATATCCACACTCGTAAAAAATTCAAACTTAGCAATGTCAATGTGCCCACTACTATTAGTACCACAATTATTGTTTTCAGGTATGCTATTTAAGCTAGAGGGAATAACAGATTTTATTTCAAATTTTATACTATGTAGATGGACTGTTGAAGGATTGGGAACAAGCGTAGACTTAAACTCGCTAACTCATCTTGTACAAACAATTAATCCACTAATACAAGTAGAAGCAGAAGATTACTTCCTATTTACGCAAGAACACATGATAAAGGTAATTGGAGTAATATGTATTATGACTCTTGCATTAATTGTAGCAAGTTATATAGTTTTAAGAAAAAATGTAGATAAAAATATGTAAGTAAATAATAAAAAATGAGATTTAGGTTAAATATTAACTTAAATCTCATTTTTATTGTATTATTTGTTATGAGTTTTTTAAAATGACTTGTATTGCTTATATTTTATTATACAAAATACTGCAAAAGCTATAACAGCGAATAAAGAAATTACTGTTATAACGGCCCCACCTGTTTGAGGTAGAGTTTTATCTCCAACAACTGTATTATCTATAACATTACTTGGTTTATTAGTATCATTATTGTCTTTGGAAGGTGTGTTATCAGTAGGAACTTTAGAATCAACCCATTCCTTTATAACAGATATTTCTTCTTTTAAATCTCCAATATTTGTGCTATCTGCTTCTGAAATTTGTGACTTAATTTCAATTTCCAATACATTTAATACAAGAGGATTCATTCCCTCAACAGTATTCAATTTGTCAACCTCAGCATTTAGTGTATCTTTCAAGGTTTGGTCAACAGTAGTAGAAGAATTCAATTCATTGTAAATATTATCAACAATAACTTTTAATTGCTTTAAATTACCTAAGTCATTCTCAAATTCATTTAACAAACTTATTAGTTCATCTTTGTCTTGTTGTGTTGCAGCATTTACTTTACATGGTGCAAATGAAAGGAATAACAAAGAAAGAATAACTAGTGTAAATATAAACTTTGTAATATTTGAATTCATAATTATTATCCTCCTTATTTTTTAATCATGTTCTTTATTAATTTCAAAGCTTTTACTAATTGAGTAATAGCAGATGTTTTTTCTTCTTGAGCAGCAGGTTTAAAAGCTGATTCTTTATCTACTTTTTTACCAGAAGCAATTTGCTCAGATTGAACAATAAAGTTCTTAACATAAGATGTATAAGCTTTTTCTTGAGATCCCAATACTATAAATGCGTGATTTTCACCTTCTGCAGAAAATCTTTGTACATAAGGGATATTAGAGTTTTGCATTGCAGCATTGTATATTTCGGTACTATTTTTGTATGGAACAGTTGTATCTTTAGTTCCATGAACAATCATTAAAGGAAGTGTACACTTAGCTAAACTATTTAGGTTATTTGACAAAGTATCATAATTTTTAGCAGTCAAGCCTACATCGACTTTTTCCATTATAAGTTTCTTTATAGTTGCTTCATCAACAACATCCTTTAAGCTGGCTTTTCCAAATACACCTAGAATTTTTTCAACTAACGCATTATCAGAATATTGGTCTAACATGTCAGAAACTATACCAGTCATAGAAGTGTAACCGCAATCCTCTATTAAACCAATAACATGTTTATCAGATAATGTTTTTCCATCAACTTCTAATCCAGATAAGAACACTGTTGTGGCACCACCTAAAGAAACGCCATGAACAAATACTTCATTACACTTTGTTGAATATTGGTTATTTAAATAAGTTAGCCAATCCCAAATGTCTAAGCTTTCTAAGTAACCCATTCCAACGCTGCCCTTGCTATTTCCAAAACCTCTCAAATCCGGTGCTAAAACATTAATACCTTGGTCTAGATACATTTGCCCAACAGCGTCAGCCATTGCTTGTCCATTCATTTGGAAACCATGAACCAAAACAACCCATTTATTAGATGTAGGCTTTCCGTTACTATCGGTATTAGCATAATAAATCTTACCAGATAATTGAACATTATATTTATCTCCACAAAGTTTTCCTGCAGTTGTAGCATACATATCGTCAACTACCACATCCGGAGTTAAACTTTCTATTGATATGTTAAGCCTGTTAGACAATGAAGAAATAAGAGTAGTGATACTTGAAATCAAGGTAGAAGAACTTGATGAAGAATCATTAATTACCGTATTGGCAATTTTACTTGAAACATTAGAAATTGCAGCAGAATTATTATATTTAGATTGTAATTCTGCAATTTTATCTAATATTTGTATTTTTACAGTATTTACATCTGAAGATGTATTAATTCCTTTGTTGAAAATGAACAAATCCTGTAAAAAACTCTTATACTGATTAATTCCAGTATATCTTTTGTTAAGAATAGACGTCATATAACTTGATGACGAAGATGCTTGAGTAAAAGAAAAAGCATTAGAAACCGTTGGAACAATTAAAATAAGTAATAAAGTTACTAATGCAATAACTTTTTTTGTTTTGTTTTTTAACATAAAAAATCCTCCTTAAAATAATATTTTATACACAATAAGAATAACATTACCGAAAAAGTAAGTCAAGCAAATATCAGATTTTTAACTGCAAATATCATATTTTTAACAGAAAATTTATCTTACTTTTTTGCAGGTACTTTTGAACAATAAAAACACAAATAGGCTAATGAATAAAAAATATAAAAGTATAAAATGAAAAACATAAAAATGTAAAATAAAGAATGACACAAAGCTAGGAAAATCAAGGCTTCCAAAGAATGCTAAACAAAAAAATGCAAAAAAAATAAAAAAAATTAAAATAAGTATTGACAAAACAAATAAATTCTAGTATACTAAGAAAGTCGAAAGAAATGGTCGCTTAGCTCAGCTGGGAGAGCATCTGCCTTACAAGCAGGGGGTCATAGGTTCGAGCCCTATAGCGACCACCATTCTTTATAAGGAAATTTAGAGTATTCTAAATTTTTTTATTTACGGCCTGGTAGTTCAGTTGGTTAGAACGCTAGCCTGTCACGCTAGAGGTCGACGGTTCGAGCCCGTTCCAGGTCGCCATTTTTTTATATAAAAGCAATGCCTCGATAGCTCAGTTGGTAGAGCAAGGGACTGAAAATCCCTGTGTCACTGGTTCGATTCCCGTTCGAGGCACCAAAGTAAGGAGATTAACTTTAACAGTTAGTTTCTTTTCTTTTTTTTGGAAATCAGAAGGGAATCGAAAAGGAGGATTAGAAAATAGTCCGGTGGACTATTTTCCTGACGCGGCTCGGCGATTCCCGTTCGAGGCACCAAAATGAAGAGATTAACTATAACGGTTAGTGTCTTTATTTTTTTTATCAGACAAAGGCAATAATTGACATTTACATAAAACTATGATACTATATTGCAGGTAGCCATCTGCTACAGTATATATGTAGGCGTTATTATCTTTCATTGTAGATGGGCAGCTATTATGAATTTTAATAACATAGGCAATGATACACCGAGTTTACTGGGGGTATAAAAAATGGTGAAAAATCCAATTGGAACTTCATTCAAGAAAGAAAATATCTTTCTAGCAACAGTAGATCGTCCTCTGGAAAAAGAAGAAGCTGATGCTATTCTCAAGAAAAGAGGAATTGATCTTTCGGAATATCCCAAGATGATAAAAGATCTCCTGGGGAAGTTTTCCACCTGCACTATGCAAGAGTACGACATCTTCTACAAAGATGAAAAGGGGTATACCCGTTTTTTCTTGGAAGGAAATGAAACTTTTGTAGGAGACGGTTCGGACGGCAAAGGCAAGCTCTACAACATTGTCCCGGTATGGAAATACTATGGTGAAGACGAGCTGTGCGAGGTTGAGAACAACGCTGGCGAACCTGCCATTTTCGACGCAACTGGAGAAAAAGGCAAAATCGAAAAATACAACAGGGACTACAACTTGAAAAGGTAAAAAAGAAAGATGTACTGCCCAATGATTGGAGCGTTCACTGTAAAAGGTGGGCGCTCCAATTATGCTTGTGAAAGTAGTATAAAATAACAAAAAATCACTTAGATTTGATTTTATACTATTAGAAAGTATAATAAGAAAACATCAAGAAAAATATTATACAGCCATTCAAAATTGCTCGACACACTAACAATTATTAATAAGAAAAAATAATAAAACACAACTATAGCCACGGGTTATACCGTGGCTATAATTGTAAAAACAAAACGGGGAAAAATTAAAGAAACTTTTTCATTTGTTCTATATCGTTTTTTTGTAAGGTTACAAAATCATTTAATATATTTTTTACGGGCTCATCTGCTTTTTGATTATGATTCAAAAGTTTTTGACATTTTATAATTCCCATGTCTCCACCTTGAATCATTAATTCAGCAATCTTAGAATTGCTTTTATCTGTCATAGTGTTCATTTGAGTACCCATCCATGCCATCATCTTATCTGAAACGGGTGCAGCGTCAGGAATTTCTCCGTATTTATCAAATTCAGTGTTTACTCTATCAACAATTTTTCCATACTCGGAATATTGAAAAGTTAGATTTTCTTTCATATTTTCGTCACCAACTTTTTTCAAAACAAAAGAAATAGAATCCATTCCCATCTTAGCAGCCTTATTAATTTCGTTCAGAATAGTTAGATTAACATTTTCATCTTTTCCATTATTAAAATTTTCTTCCATAAAAATTTCAGTCCTTTCAAAATTTATTAATAGTATTAACAAAAAAACAAAAAATATTCTTAAAAAATCTAATTGGTACAATTCGGCACAATTTGGTTCCGGGGAAAATTTGTACCTTTTTTCATTGCTATTTTGCCAAATTTAATATATACTTATGCAAGAGTTTATAGGAAAGGAATTAATGAATCGAGTGGCAAATTTGATTTGTTACAAGATTGATTATACGAAAAGATTATGGCAAGTGTGAAATGGACTGACGAACAACAGTCGGCAATAGATAAAAAAGGATCTAATATTCTAGTTGCTGCTGCCGCACGGAAGTGGTAAAACTGCGGTTTTGGTTGAGCGTATTATAAAAAAGATTATTGATGATAAAGTTGATATAGATAAAATTTTGGTTGTAACATTTACAAATGCTGCTGCTGCCGAAATGAGGGAAAGAATTTTAGATGCTATTTACAAAAAGATTGAACTGAACCCTGACGATACAAATCTGCAAAGGCAAATTATTCTTCTTAACAAGGCTAGCATCTGCACGATAGATTCTTTCTGTTTGGACGTTATAAAAAATAATTTTTATGAACTGGATGTTTCGGCTAATACCAGAATTGCCGATAGTACTGAAGTTTTGCTTTTGAAGCAGGAAACTCTTGATGATATTTTTGAAGAAAAATATATTTCAGATGATAAGGATTTTATAAGCCTTATTGATACATACACGAGTTATAATAAAGATGAAGATTTGAAAGATTTGATTTTAAGAATTTATTCTTACACTCAGTCTGCACCATTTCCAGAAGATTGGCTTGAGCAAAGTGTAGAGATGTTGAATGTTGAAACAGAGAATTTTTCTAAAACTGTATGGGGAGAAATTATCACAAAAAGAGTTAATCAAATTCTTGAGGACGGAATAAATTCACTGAAAAATATGAAGAAAAAGATGGACCTTTATCAAGAGCTTGATAAGTTTGCAAATGTGATAAGCGATGATATTATCCAGTATTCGGCAATACAGGAGAATTTATCTGACTGGGACAAGGCTCAGGTATCTGTACAAACGCTAAATACCAAGAATTGGCCGGTAGATAAAAAGGTGGTAAATGACCTAAAAGATGAGGCAAAAGAAGTAAGAGATGAAGTGAAAGACAATATAAAAGAAGTTAAGGAACTTATGGAATGTTCTTCAGAAGATGCAATAAATGACCTTAATTTTATGCATGAAATTCTTACAAAATTGAAGAATCTAATAATTGAGTTTTCGGAAAGATTCTATAAGAAAAAACGTGAGAAGAATTTAATGGACTTCAACGATATGGAACATCTAGCTTTGAATCTTCTAGTAAAGAAAGATGAGCATGGAAATCCTCAAAAGACAGAAATTGCAAAAAGATACATGGAAAAATTTGAAGAGATTGCAATTGACGAGTATCAGGACAGCAACCTGGCACAGGAGTATATTCTAACCAGTGTTTCTAATGGTAAAAATGTATTTATGGTTGGAGATGTTAAGCAGAGTATATACAAGTTTAGACAGGCACGTCCACAGCTATTCTTAGACAAATACAATACTTACAAGATAGATCCATCAGATGGAGAAGACAGAAAAATTCAACTGTTCAAGAACTTTAGAAGTAGGCAGAATATACTTGATTTTACAAATTTAGTATTCAAAAATATAATGAGTAAATCACTAGGCGACATAGATTACAATGAAGATGAATACCTGAACTTAGGAGCCTCTTATGAGCCAGTTGAAGGGCAGAATTTTAAAACAGAAATCAATATAATTGATTTAGCAGAAGAAGAGGAAACCTGGAAAGATAGCGAGGAAGAAGATACTCAAAATGAGAGAGTTGAAGATGTTGTTCTAGAGGCAAGATTTGTAGCCAATAAAATAAAAGCTTTAATAGAAAGCAAGTATATGGTTTTCGACAAAAAGCAAAAGTGTGAAAGACTTATAAAATACAGGGATATTGCAATACTTTTAAGAAGTGTTAGTGGAGTTGCAAGTGTGTACGAAAAAGAAATTTCAGAGCTTGGAATTCCTGTATATAGCGACAGTTCAGGAGAATATTTGCAATCTGTAGAAATTGATACAATTATGTCTCTTCTTAGAATTATAAACAATCCTATGCAAGACATTCCACTTGTAACTGTTATGCGTTCTCCAATAGGAAACTTTACAGACAATGAATTAATAGAAATCAGAATGTATAACCAGAGAGGAAACTTTTATCAAGCATTAACAAGGGCAAGCAAGGAATTATCTGTAGAAGAAGCAGAAGAGAACTTAATAAATGAAAATAAAAACGAGGAATCAGACGAACTAAAAGAAAACAAGAATGAAATAGAAATAAAAAAGTTAGATAACGAAAAACTAAAGAATAAAATCAATCAATTCCTAAATTTATTAGACGAACTTAGAAAAGATGAACAATACATGGCTCTTGATGAATGGATTTGGAACATTTACAACAAAACAGGCTACATGGACTATGTAAGCTTGATGCCAAATGGAAATTTAAGAATTTCAAATTTAAAGATGCTGTTTGAAAGAGCAAAGCAGTATGAATCAGCAAGTTTCAAAGGATTATATAACTTCATCAATTTCATAGATAAAATAAACTTCAACAGTGAAGACTTAAAATCTGCCAAAATAATTGGTGAAAACGAAGATGTTGTTAGAATAATGACTATTCATAAGAGTAAGGGACTAGAGTTCCCAGTTGTTATACTTGCAGGAACAGGAAAGCAATTTAATTTTAGAGATTTAAATGAAAAAATCCTGATTGATCAAGACTTAGGATTCGGACCTCAATATATAAATTCTGAAAAACATATTGAATACAAAACACTTGCAAAGAAAGCCTTAGCAATAAAAGCAAGGAACGAAGCGGTTTCTGAAGAAATGAGAGTTCTGTATGTTGCACTTACAAGACCAAAGGAAAAACTTATAATAGTTGGAAGGCAAAAAGACGCCAATAAGAGTATATCTAGAAAACAAAAATTGCTAGAGGGATATAGAGAAGAAAAAATTGATTCATACATTATTGAGAAGTATAAAACATATTTGGATTGGTTCGAGCTAATATATGTGAAAGAAGGAGCAAGGAAAACAAAGGAAAACTTCTCTATGGATATAATTAAGAAGAAAACTCTAATGAAAGAAATAACGCAGGAAGAAATCGAAGAAGAAAAGATAGTAAGCAAGATTGATGCAATTGCAAGAAAAACAAAGATTGAATCAAGCGAAGAACACAAAATAAAACAAATACTATCTTGGAAATATAAATTTGAGGGCCTGGAACAAATCCCAACTAAAACATCTGTTACGAAAATTAAGGAACAGGATTTATGGAATGAAGAAGAAAAAACGAAATTGAAGATTAATCAAGCCTTTGAAGAAATACCAAATAGTGATGAAGAAAAAGAAGGCAAGGATAGTACAAGTATTACTGCAAAGCCTAAATTCCTTAATGAAGAGGCTAGAACCAAGATTTCAAATGCCGAAAAAGGAACTCTAATGCATTTATGTGTTCAAAAGATGGACGAAAAACAAGAATATGATTTACAGAAAATTGATGAAATGCTTCTAGCTTTAGAAACAAAGGAAATAATTACGGGACTAGAAGCGGAGAACATCAATAAATCTAAACTATTAGAATATACGAAATCTGAGTTATGGCAAGAATTAAAAGAGGCAAAAGAAATACAAAAAGAACATCCTTTTTACATAAATGTAAAAGCAAGTGCAATTTACGAAAACATAAGTAAAGAAACAGATGAAAAAATATTGGTTCAAGGTGTAATCGACTTATATTTTATAAATAAGAACGATGAACTTGTTTTGATAGACTACAAGACTGATTATGTACCAGAAGGACAGGAGTTTACACTCGTAGAAAAATACAAGAAACAACTAGAACTTTATAAGGTTGCATTGGAACAATCCGTAAAAAGAAAAGTCGACAAAATGGCGATATATAGCTTATACCTAAACAAACTAATAGAGATGAAATAAAATTCAAAGAAGGGGATGCAAAACATGAGATTAGACAAATTTTTAAAAGTTTCAAGAATAATAAAAAGAAGAACTGTTGCAAATGAAGCTGCCGATGGTGGTAGAATTTCTGTAAATGGAAGAGTTGTGAAACCAAGTTATGAAGTAAAAGTTGGGGATATTGTGGAAATAAAATTTGGAGACAAAACATCAAAATTCAAAATTGTTGCAATACCAACAGTTCAAGGAAAAAATATGCCACAGATGGTAGAAGAAGTGGAATAGCTAATAAAACCAAAAGTAAATGGTGGAAGAAGTGGAATAAAAAATAAAACCCAAAGTACCAGTTGATTTAATTGTATCTACTGGTACTTTGGGTTTGACATTACAAAAACTAGTTCTTGTGGTGCTTAACAACTGCCCGATAGAAGGGAGTCGTGCAACCCCAGTGGTAAACCTTTTCAACAAAAGCTTTATCCACTGTCCAGCCAACGAAGTTTTCGTTGATGTCGTCGATGTCGCGTTTTGCGGCTTCAGGAGTTTCGCGTTCGAAGGGAGATACAAAAGTCTCCGAGTAAGTTGTAGCATATTTGCGAGTCATGCAAAAGCCCCTTTCAAAAAAATTTTTATACCTATATTATACCATAATATTGAAAAAATAGCAAAACAATGATAGAATGGGGCCAGTTATAATAAGAATTACAGCTTTTGAAAGACGATTACATTTTCAAAAAACATAATTTCAGTAATAT
>CEAH01071197.1_pt1 | contig 13229 bp, 9 predicted proteins | sample 557571 | NCBI WGS metagenome assembly CEAH01 (sample SAMEA3182092, study PRJEB8094) | gut metagenome | biome: human; feature: gut; material: Stool; isolation source: human stools | place: Canada | collected 2013-11-25
AGATAAAGGAGGCCAATGAAATTATAGCCTTTTGTACAGAGAAACTGACGAAAGCTGATCATGAAGTCGAAAAATTGTTGCAGGAAAGGCAACAATCTAAAGAATAAAAGTTATTTTTGTTGTCTGATAGGAGAATTTAACTAATTACTTAATAATATGAAAGAAATAGATTGGTCTAATTTGTCATTCGGATATATGAAGACAGATTACAACGTGAGAATTAATTTCCGCGATGGCGCATGGGGCGAACTGGAAATAAGCAGCAGCGAAATTCTTAATCTGCATATGGCAGCTACCTGTCTGCACTATGGTCAGGAAGCTTTTGAAGGGCTGAAAGCCTTTCGTGGCAAAGATGGTAAAGTCCGTATTTTCCGTCTTGAAGAAAATGCCGCGCGTTTGCAATCTACCTGCCGGGGAATTCTAATGCCGGAACTTCCTACCGAACGTTTCAAAGAGGCAGTTCTGAAAGCGGTAAAACTGAACGAGCGTTTTATTCCGCCTTATGAGACGGGGGCCTCTCTTTATATCCGTCCGTTACTGATCGGTACCGGAGCGCAAGTCGGTGTACGTCCTGCCGACGAATATCTTTTTGTTATTTTCGTCACTCCGGTAGGTCCTTATTTCAAAGGAGGATTTGCCACTACTCCGTATGTCATTACCCGAAAATATGACCGGGCTGCTCCGTTGGGAACAGGGACTTTTAAGGTGGGGGGTAATTATGCTGCCAGTCTGCGTGCCAGCCAGGAGGCTCACAAAGCCGGTTATTCTGCTGAATTCTATTTGGATGCAAAAGAAAAGAAGTATATGGACGAGTGTGGTGCGGCCAATTTCTTCGGTATAAAGAACAATACCTATATCACTCCGTTGTCTACATCCATTCTGCCTTCCATTACCAATAAGAGCTTGATGCAGTTGGCGGAAGATATGGGGCTGAAAGTGGAACGCCGCCCGGTGCCCGAAGAGGAGCTGGCGACATTCGAAGAAGCGGGTGCTTGCGGTACGGCTGCCGTAATCAGTCCGATACAACGTATCGATGATCCGGAAAATGATCATTCTTATGTCATCTCGAAGGATGGCAAGCCGGGCCCGGTTTGTACGAAGTTGTATAATAAGCTGCGTGCTATCCAGTATGGTGATGAGCCGGATACATACAATTGGGTAACTGTAGTGGAATAACTTTTATTAATCATATATTAATCTTATATCTTATGTTGAAACAAAATTCAGAATTACGTGCAGAAGCGCGTGCTGCTCTTACTGATAAATGGGTGATGGCGGCGATTGCTACCTTAATTTACAGTGCAGTGGTTGGTGGATTGTCTGCCATTCCGGTAGTCGGAATATTGATTCTTCTGTTAACGTTGCCGATAGCTTATGGTTATGCCATTGTGATATTGGATGTATTCAGAGGCAGTGATGTGAATATCGGAGGACTGTTTGATGGATTCAGCGACTATGGACGTATCATCGGCACAAAATTGCTTCAAGCCATTTATACAGTGTTGTGGACCTTGTTGCTGGTTATTCCGGGTATTATCAAGTATTATTCGTATGCAATGACCGATTTTATCTTGAAAGATCAACCCGAATTGGCTAATAATGGCGCTATTGAGAAAAGTATGGCCATGATGGAAGGCAACAAGATGAAGCTGTTCTTGCTCGATCTTAGCTTTATCGGCTGGGCCATCCTGTGTCTTTTCACATTGGGTATCGGATACTTCTTTTTGCAGCCTTACATGCAGGCAGCTCATGCTGCTTTCTATGAAGATTTGAAAGCACAGGCAGTAGAAGAAGTCATTGTAGAGGGTACGGTGGAAATCTAAGATAATACTTTTCGACCTGTTTTTGTGTTCTGAGAGAAACTAAAGCAGGTTCTTATATCCTTAATAATGGAGTATGGAGAAATCTGTACTCCATTTATTTTTGCCGTTTCCGCCGAAAGTAAGTAACTTTGCAATCTAATTGCAATTATTATATGGGAAAAGGGAAATTAGAGAAATTTGCCGATATGGCAAGTTATCCGCATGTGTTTGAGTATCCTTACTCGGTGGCGGACAATGTGGCTTTTGACATGAAAGGCAAGTGGCATGAAAAGTTTTTCGGCAATGACCGTCCGATTGTGCTTGAATTGGGCTGTGGTCGGGGAGAGTATACCGTAGGACTGGCACAGATGTTTCCCGATAAAAATTTCATCGGTGTCGATATTAAAGGGGCGCGTATGTGGACCGGAGCCACCGATGCCTTGCGATCGGGAATGAAGAATGTAGCCTTTTTGCGTACAAATATCGAGATTATAGACCGCTTCTTTGCTCCGGAAGAGGTGAGTGAAATTTGGTTGACTTTTTCTGATCCGCAGATGAAGAAAGCGACCAAGCGATTGACCTCCACATACTTCATGGAACGCTATCGCCGCTTCCTTAAGCCGGATGGCATTATTCATCTGAAAACAGACAGCAACTTTATGTTTACTTATACCCGCTACATGATTGAGGAAAACCGTTTCCCGGTAGAATTTATTACGGAGGATCTTTATCATTCCGATCTTGTAGATGATATCTTGGGCATTAAAACTTATTATGAACAACAGTGGCTCGATCGTGGTTTAAGTATAAAGTATATCAAGTTCCGGCTTCCCCAAGCAGGAGAATTGCATGAGCCGGACATTGAAATAGAGCTTGATTCGTATCGTAGCTATAACCGTAGCAAGCGGAGCGGATTGCAAACCAGCAAGTAAAGGGATTTACGATTTGACGATTTACGGTTTTGCGATTGATAAATGATGATCTCTAAGTTATCAATCGTCAAATCATCAATCGCCAAATCATAAATCATCGGTCATCATTTATCAATCGTCAAATTGTAAATCGTCAAATCGTAAATAATTATGGCACTTTATCCAAAGTTAATATTAGATGCATTGGCAACAGTGCGTTATCCCGGTACCGGAAAGAATCTTGTTGAAGCCGGTATGGTGGAGGATGACATCCGTATCGAGGGAATGAAAGTTTCTTTTTCCCTTATTTTTGAGAAACCTACCGATCCGTTTATGAAGTCGGTGGTTAAGGCTGCCGAAACGGCTATCCTTACTCATGTAGGCAAAGAAGTGGAAATCGTAGGTAATATCAGTGTGAAAACAGTTCAGGCGGCGCGTCCGGAAGTCGGGAAGTTATTGCCGCAGGTAAAAAATATTATTGGTATTTCTTCCGGAAAAGGAGGGGTGGGGAAATCTACCGTAGCGGCCAATCTGGCTGTGGCTCTTGCCAAGTTAGGCTATAAGGTGGGATTGCTGGATGCCGATATTTTCGGTCCTTCTATGCCGAAAATGTTTCAGGTGGAAGACGCCCGTCCGTATGCCGAGAAGATAGACGGGCGTGATATGATCATTCCTGTAGAAAAGTATGGGGTGAAACTTCTTTCCATAGGCTTTTTTGTTGACCCGGATCAGGCTACTTTGTGGCGTGGGGGGATGGCCAGTAATGCATTGAAACAGCTTATTGGCGATGCTGCTTGGGGAGAACTGGATTATTTCCTTATCGATTTGCCGCCGGGTACGAGTGATATCCATCTGACTGTGGTACAGACATTGGCCATGACCGGTGCTGTAGTGGTTAGTACTCCGCAGGCGGTTGCTTTGGCAGATGCCCGCAAAGGTATCAATATGTTTACCAATGACAAGGTAAATGTACCGATTTTGGGTTTGGTGGAGAACATGGCTTGGTTTACTCCTGCCGAACTGCCGGATAATAAATATTATATTTTCGGCCGTGAGGGAGCCAAGAAATTGGCAGAAGAGATGAATGTACCTTTGTTAGGGCAGATACCTATCGTACAGAGTATCTGTGAAAACGGTGATAAGGGTACTCCTGTTGCATTGGATGAAAATACGATGACCGGTCGCGCTTTCCTATCATTGGCGGCTGCTGTAGTCCGGCAGGTAGATCGCAGGAATGTAGAGAAAGCTCCTACTCAGATTGTAGAAATGCACAAGTAATCCCGAAAAGGGAATGAGATGCTTTCCCGTTACTTTTGCGAGTAAGGCAATGCATGGTTTCAATTTATTGAAACGTTCGGTTCCATCAGTATGAAACGGATGGTTTCTATAGCATGGAACGAACCGTTTCGTCTGTATGGAACAATTAGTTTCAACGTATTGAAACTAATGCGGGCGTTATTCAAACCGACACGGGCATTATGACGGTGGTCCGTTAATGGAAGACTTACAATTCCGCCTCTTGTTTGTATTAGTATACATCCTGTAGAGGCGGAATTTCGTTATTATTTATCAAGTGTTTTCAGTAATTCTTCTTTCATCTTGTCTGTCCCGGGAAATCCGGTTGTTTTGTAGGTAATGTTTCCTTCGCGGTCGACGAGAAGATAGGTAGGCACTCCTCTGATGCTGAATGAATCCATCAGATAACTCCACTGTTCGTCTGTTACCCGAAAGTGCTCACCGTGTATATCCGGTATCATATTTTCCCATGTCCCTTTTGGCGAGGTCTCTCCCGTGAGATACACATAAACGATGTCTTTGTCTTTCAGCTCTTCTTTCATGGGGATCATTGCCTTATTTGCCGTGCGGCACGGACCACACCAGGTTGCCCAAAAATCCACCAGTAATGTATGTCCGCGATATTTGGAAATGATGGAAGCGAACAAATCCTCATTACTGACTTCTCCCGCCTCATTGATGGTGAATCCGGTCTTCTTTTTATTCTGTTCTATTTTAGCTAAAAGTTCGGTATTCTTCTCTTTCACGGTTTCCAGATAGGCCGGATTGTCCAAACCTGCAATCTGTGCCAGTTGTTCCTCGGATGCGGGAGTAAATTCACTGATCCCGTTGAGTACGTTTGCTACTATAGATAAGTCGAAATAAATACCTTTGTCCGTTCCGAGTGCTTTGCCGAATGCTTTTCTGAATGTCTGGCTTGCGGTAAGGCGTGCATATTGGGGGGTATAGAGAGCTTCCGGAGTGTTGAGGTTGGAGAAATCCTTTAATAGATCGTAGAAATTATCCGGGAGTTGCACCGGATTGTTCTTTACATACTCCTTACTTGCTTCACCTTCCAGCTTATAATTAACGATATGCACACGTTGTACAATTTGAGGAACGAACATAAGGAGGGATGCTGCCGATGCATTCACTGCATTGTGAAGCACTGCCTTGCAGGCTTTTGTGGCTTTCAAATTTTCTATCTCCCGGAGTTTGCTTTGCTGTTTTTCCAGAATATAGGCCTTTACTTCTTCTGCATTCTTATCTTTTAGTTCTTGAATGAATAGCGGGTAATCAGAATCTATTTCAGTTTGGAAGTTCAGTTTATTGATTTCGGCCGATAATCCGGCTAAGTATCCTCCGTAGTAAACGTTTGCTTCATTGGATTTCTTTTCTCTGTGCAACTTGGATTGGCGGCGACAGATTTCACGTTGGTTGATAAAGATATTTGTTTTTTCTCCGGGAGCTAATAAGAGGCTGATGGCACCGGATCCGGTGTACATGATGGCAGGAGTAGTGGTCAATACCGGTATCTCTTCAGAAAAACTGCCGTCATCTTTTATTTTTATCTTTACTTTCTGATTCAGGTTCAGGGCCCCGGAGAGGTGAATGGTAAAGTCAGAGGATGCTCCTGGGTGATAATTGAGGAAGCAACCTTCTAACAGGGCTTTTCCTTTTTGGATGGCAGGGATGGGGAGGGACGATAACTTCTTGACGCGTACTGTTGCTTCTGCCGGCAACTTTAGTTTGGGAAGTTCGCCGTCCAGTCGGATACCCCAGATTTTGAAAGCACCTTCTGTATCGCCTTCCGAGAAATCAATGGAGGTGACCGTTTCGGGCAAGGGTGGGAAGACGAGTTTAAATTCTGCCTGTCCGGATTCCGGCATCCAGAATTCCTGGTCGGGAGCAATGCCTATGCCGTAGCGAAGAGGGTATAATTCTCCGTCGTCTCCTTTCAGAAAACTACCGGATGCTATTCTTATCCAGTTTTTGGGGCGGTAGAACGCTTTGATGTGCAATACGGTGGCTGTGTCGCTCAGTGCCACTTTGTCTACTTCGATACTTGTAGAGCTCCAATCGGAAAAGGGAGGCTGTTCAATCATTTTTTCTTGGGCTTGCGTATATGCCACATTTAGTAGAAAGCAGGCAATGAGCGCTAATTGTTTCATGGTATATTCATTTATAGAGTTATATACAAAAATAAGAATTATATAGTTAGAATCTGTGTTTTGTGTATAAAAAAAGAAGAAGTGCGCCATAAAGTAATGGGCCCTTCTTCCTTTTTCAATTAATGTAGTGTAAGAGAGAGTTTTTTACTGGAGTTTGAAGTTGATAGGGAGCGTGTATTGCACGGCTACCGCTTCTCCTTTATTTTTCCCGGGTTCCCAACGTGGCATGCCTGTTACTACGCGTATTGCTTCTGCGTCCAACGAGGGTGACACGCTTTGCGCGATCCTCGGACTGGTAACACGGCCCTCCTTATCGACTATGATCTGTACGACCACGCGTCCTTGCGTTTTACTTTTCTGGGCATCGACCGGGTATTTGATGTTTTTGGCCAGATAGCGCATCAGACCTTCGGTTCCACCGGGGTATTTAGGCATTTCTTCTGCATTCTCGAGAATAGTATCCGATGCATCTGTAGCTGTGTTTTCGTCAGCGGCATACGCTACTACGACAACTTCGTCCAGTTTGCTGTTTTTTATTTCTTCCGCTTCCGGTTCGCTCAGTTTGAAGAGGATGGGAACGGTATAGCGGACACGTACTTCTTTTCCTCTTTGAGTGCCGGGAGTCCATTTAGGCATGGTCGATAATACCCGTATGGCCTCTGCATCCACTTCCGGACTGACAGATCGTACAATTGTCGGCGTACTGATCGATCCGTCTTTTTCTACAACAAAACCGGCGATAACCCGTCCTTGGATTCTTTCCTGATGTGCTTTTGCAGGATAACGCAGGTTTTGGCTTATATATTCCATCAGAGCCGTTTGCCCTCCGGGAAAAACAGGCATTTTTTCAACAATGTCGAATACCTCCAAATTTTCCTCCATTTTCTTTCTGGCAGCTGCACTTAGAAGCACTATCTTCAGATTGAGACGGTCTTGGTTTTTGATATTCATAGAAGCAGAAATGTCTTTATTGTCAATGGTAATCGTGGTGATGCCCTCTATTGCAGTGAAAGAAAAATTACCATTGGCGTCTGTTTTTGTATTCGGAATATTTATTTTCTGAAAAGTCCCGTCATTCAGAATTTCTGCTCCTAATGTGGCGTTAGCCAGTCCTTTTCCAGTGTCGTCAACTACTACTCCTTTGTATTCCACTTTCTTTTCCTGGAGGGGAGTTGTTGTCGGAGTTGTCGGTTCGGAGGTTTCTGCGGCAACAGGTTGTAGCGTTTCGCCTGTTTGCCCTGTTTTCTCTTCAACAGCCTGTATCACATCTTTGGCAAAATCCTTTGTTGTCCGGGCCACTGCCTCGATGTTACTGATTATCATCAGCAGGGCAGCCAGTGGAAGAAACATCAGATATTTGGTTCTTCCTATCTCTTTCGTTCTTTTTTTATTCATCATTGTAATTCGGTTTTTGAGTGGTAAAACATTGAAACTATTATAAAGAGTTGCTGCAGCCTTATGATGAGCCAGTCCCAACAAGTGATACTGGTATGTTTTATGATCATATCCTGTTTGTAATACATGCTGGTCGGCCATGTATTCCAGATTGTTTCGTATTTCGCGTTTCATGAGCCAGGCAAAAGGATTGAACCAACAAGCGATGCACATCCATTCTCCGAATACTACGTCCGCCGAGTGTATTTGCCGGGCATGGGTAAGTTCGTGTACCAGTACTTCGGCCAATTCTTCTTCCGTATGTGATTCCGGATGAATGAAGATCCAATGGAAAAAGGAGAATGGACCGCTTGCTTTATTCAGGGCATATATACGTACACCTTGTATTTGCATTGCTTTACATCGTATCCTTAAACGGATGATACTGATTAGCTGTACTATGAAACGAATGGAGAAGAGGATTACTCCACACAGATAAATCGCCTTTAGCGACGTGAGCGTTATGTCTTGCCAATTGATACCGGCGGTTATCGTCACTTCATCAAATACAATTTCCGGAAGCAGTGTCGTGGCATAAAGGTCGGCCATTGCTACCATAGGCTCGTGTGCTTTCACCCATTCTTGCAGATTGAGCATCGGGTAGAGGAGTGAAACCCCGAAAAAGCAGAGTAGTGCCGTCCGCCGCCAATGAAAAAAGGTATCCTTGTACAAGAACAACCGGTAAAAGGCGTAGAATAGTGCAATGCCTACGTTGATTTTCAGAAAATATGCAAGTTCCGGAGTCATGATTTTACTGTTTATTCGTTATTCTTCTTTACCTTTTTCAATCATGTCGATGATCTCTTTCAAGTCGCTGGTCGAGATTTTCTGGTCTTTGGCAAAAAAGGAAACCATCTCTTTATAGGAATTCTCAAAGTAATTCCGTACTACTCCGCTCATAAAACTTCGTTTGTATTCGCTTTCCCGTATGGCGGGAGTGTATTGATAGGTATTGCCTACGCGCCGGGCCGTTACATACCCTTTTCGCTCAAGGTTTTTTACTATCGATGCAATGGTAGTATAAGGAGGAGCAGGTGGTTCGAATTTGGCCACTATCTCTTTTACAAAACAGTTTTCCAGTTCCCAGATGTAAATCATCACTTCTTCTTCTTGTATAGTTAGCTTTTCCATGGAGTTTGTTTAATTACGATTATGATGCAAATCTACGAAAGTTTCGTAATTAAACAATAGTCAATGGGTTAAATAATGCAAATAGGGGAGAAGTATATGTCCGGACGAAAGTTTGTTTTTGTGTAATGTTTCCTTTTTCAGTTAGATAAAGAGTTGTCTTTCTGCTTATTGGTCTCCCTGTATTCCTTTGGAGTCTGGTTGTAGCGTTTGGCAAATGCTCTATAAAAGTGAGAGCGGTTTGTGAAAGCCGTTTGATACATAACCTCTTGTATTGTTAAAGTTGTGGTGAGTAATAGTTTGGCTGCATAATTGATTTTTTGTTCTTTTATAAAATCTTTTGGAGGCAGCTGATTCAGTTTTTTGAATTTGCGATACATATTTCGGCTGCTTGTCTGCATGGCGGCAGCCAATTCTGTGGGACCGAACGATATGTTGTCCATATTATCATTAATTATTTCTGTGGCAGTTTGCAGATACTCCTTGTCTTCTTTGGATAGTAACTGCCCATGACTGAAGTCGAACGCACTGGCAGAACTCGTATAGTATTGCTTCAGATCTTTTTGTCTTTTGATAAGTTGTTTGACTAAGACTCTTAAGTATTCGTTATTGAAAGGTGTGGAGATATAAGCATCTGCTCCTGATTCGATGGCTTTTATCTTTTCATCGGTTGTATTCTGGTCGGATAGAACGATTAATGGAATATGTACTGTGTACTTGTTGTTTTTTATTTGTTCGGTTAGGATAATTCCATTAATGTTAGGTACTGTAATGTCTATAATTATCAGATTTGGGGGTTCCTGTTTCACCATAGATAGTCCTTCCTCGCTATTTGGGGCGGTAAAAATTGTGTATTCATCGGATAGCATATTTTTTAGTGTGTCTGGAATGCCCTTATTACTGCTAATTATTAAAACTGTAATTTCGGCTTTTGGATATTCACTTTTGAAGTTTGTGCTGATAGGTTCTTTTATGGTTATATTACTTTTAAGCATAGGGTCGGAAGCCTTCTCCAAAAAGGCAGACGGTTTTTCTGTAATGGTTGGTTGAGGTAAGATAATGGCAGCTTGTGGTTGTTGATAAGGCATATCTGATAGTTTGCCAATAGACATTTTCGGTTCGTATTTTTGCTTGGCATAACGAAGTATTCCAATGATAACACTTAATACGAATAACGTATAAATAATGTATGCTGCCATTATCGGATACCATAGGGGAAGAGTCATGATATAAAAACTATGCAGTAACTTTTTATTATGAAAGAAACTGTATGCTGCTTTTGGAGTATAGTTACTGGAAGAGATGTTGATGGATAGTGCTTGATTAAGGTCTGTAAGTGTTTGAGTTCCGTTTTGAAAGATACCGGTAGTTGAACTGTTGGATAAGTTATTCCAACTGTTTACCTGTTTGGCCGGGGAGGCAAATATATCTTTTACAGGGCATAAAAGAAATAGCAATAGTAAAGTTTGGATATATTTTTTCATGAGTATTCTGTTTACTTAAAGTTTAAACCCTCATGAGAATTTACCATGACTTTTATTCTCATGAGGATTTTAACAAGGAGCTTTATAGCTTATTGGTATATTACCTTGCGCACAATATTACCTTTATCGGTTTGGATAGAGATGATATATATGCCGCGTTCCGGCAGGTCAATATTGATATTATTATTTGTGGTATTACCGTTTTGTCTTGTAGAATAAATTGTTTTTCCGGAAATATCAATGACGTCTACCTTTATATAATTTTCTACATTAGGCAGAATATTCAAAGATCCGTTTTGGAATGTTATCTGGAAATCTTTACCTTCAACAATCGGAGATATGCCGGTTATTTCTCCTCCGGTTACGTCATCGAATACATAATCCGGACGTACATCAGCTCCTGTCAAGTTAAATTTTACATTTTCGAACTTCACATTATTGGCATGTCGTACATAAAAGCCATAAGCCGGCAATGCTTTTCCAAACATGTTGGATTCCGGATAGGCATCAATCATTTCCGGAATACTTGCATTGGCATCGTTTATTGTGCCGCCACCGGGTAAGGTGATCTCTACATTTTTGATTAATACATTATCGATAATTCCTCCCGGTACACCTACAATTGAACTGGCTACTTTACTGACGCAAGTGGCTTTGATATCTGAAATTACTACGTTTTTCAGTTCACTCATTTTTGCGGAACCTTCACGTTTTCCTAATCGGAGGAAAATAGCCGTATGTACATCTTTCATTTGGATATTTGATATCGTGACACCGTCTAATACTCCTCCATTTACTGATTCCAAGGCTATACCGGAGATAGTTGAAGGTCCTTGGAGAGTTATGCCGCACCAGGCAAGCTTGTCACTTTCATAGTGTTTACGGAAATTGTCTTCACTGGCTTTTTCTATTACACAATCGGTATATGTGATGTTTTTGAATCCGGTTTTTCCTGCAGTTCCTAATTTTATTGCATTGCAATTAGTCCGTATTGTACAATTTTTTACAGTAACATTTTCTACGAAAATTCCTCGGTCGCTTTTCATGCATATGCCGTCATCGTCACAGTCAATATAGCAATCTTCGATTTCTACATTTCTGGAGTCAATGTCCAATCCGTCATTATTCCAATTTGAATGGCTGTAGATTTTTACTCCTTTTATTTTTACTCCATCGCACAGCAGGAAATGAGCTGTCCAAAAAGCAGAGTTTTGTAAGGTTACATTCTCTACAACCACGTCTTTACAATTAACAAAATGAAGTACTTTAGGACGATCGCCTTTGCTATTGCCGAATTGGAAGTCGGGGGCAGTTCCACGTCCGTCAATTAACCCCGGCCCTATTACTTTTACATTTTCAATATTCTTACCGAATACCAAAGCGCTGGTTTCGATAGCACCGGCTTCGGGGAATGCATCACGGTAGTCTTGAATAGTACGGCTTCCTAATAATTGTGCACCCTCTTCCAGTTTTAATGTCATGTTGGAACGTAAAAAGATGGGACGGATCGAGTAACGGCCTTTAGGTACGATAACCGTTGCTTTTTTCATAGAACAAGCATCAATAGCCTGTTGCATTAACTCTGTGACATCATCTCGTCCATTATTTGATACCCCACAAGATTCTACTACATTCAGTTCTCCTCCTTTAGGAACCAGGTCGACAAATGGATTATCCGACTCTACTCCTAAATTATATTCGTCAACGGGCTGTTTGGATAATGAAACTGTTTTCAGTACAGGAAGTTGGTATGTTTCATTTCCCAAAGTCCATACCGACTCAAAATCCCAGCCATCATAAGTTGATTGTATTGCTAATTCTTCTGCATCTTTATCCTGTCCGTTCTTGCCATTGGCATCAGTGCTTGAGAAGGGAGCGTCATTGATGGTGCATCCTGAAAAAGCGAGGTTGTTGCTTAGTGTTATTTTATCTTGTTTGGCCCAGGCAAAGATACGGCTGGGAGTTGCGTCACGCACAGTGATTGTTTTATTAATGGCAACGCAGTTGGAGATTGTTGCATTCATTTGTTCGATGGAAGCATCCGGTGCGCTGACTGTACCTAATATGCCACCGGTAGATCCACCGCCATCTACTTGAATATTGTTTAAAACATAGCATTTGTCAATGAGAGTTGTACATGCTCCGTAAGAACTTCCCATGATACCGCCAACTCCATCGGCCGTTGCAAAAACATTTCCTTTTACATAACAATTGACGATTGAGATGTTTTGGTTATTATTCCTTCCGACAATAGCACCTACTAAGTTTCCTTTTGATTCTACATTTCCTGCTACATATACCTCTTCTATCTGGGTCTGTTTATTACCTTCCACCGCAGTAGAAAGTCCGGTAAGGATACCTACATTACTGGTTCCGGTAATTCTTTTGCCGTCTGCAATGATTATTGCTAATCTTTTTATAGTGACGTTACCGCCGACAGCTCCGAAGAAGCCTACATTTTCAGAATCCATACTTATCCAGATATTCTCGATAGCATGTCCATTGCCATCAAAATTTCCAGTAAAAGGTGTGGCAGATGTTCCTATAGGTTGCCAACCGGTTTCTGGGGAATTTGTTTCAATCCATGTCGATAAGTCGATATCAGTCTCTAATTTGTAATGGGCGGCCAAATTATTTCTCATATTATTCAGTTCGTCAGCCGTGCTGATGACAAAAGGATCTTCCATTGTTCCTGTACCGGAAGAAAAATCGATAGCCCATGTATTGAACGATATACCAGTACAGAGAATGAGGGACGTCCCCCAATACCTTAGAGATTCAAACATTTTTATCTTTTTCATAATACTTAAATATATAAAATTAAACAATTATTTTTTGGGGGCTTTCAATAGTTCTTCACCCCATTTCCATGCTTCTTCCCATAATTCCGGATAGTTATAATGTTCTGTTTCCGGTGCCGGTATAAAAGTCTTGGGTGAGGAAATACTATTATATACAGCGTATGATGTTGTAGGAGGGCATACCATATCGTTATATCCGAAAGAGAAGAACACTGGCTTATTT
>CEAH01069965.1_pt1 | contig 13194 bp, 10 predicted proteins | sample 557571 | NCBI WGS metagenome assembly CEAH01 (sample SAMEA3182092, study PRJEB8094) | gut metagenome | biome: human; feature: gut; material: Stool; isolation source: human stools | place: Canada | collected 2013-11-25
GAATAGGATAGTCTTGGATTGTACGATACTCACCAAAACCATAGGATATGATATCCGGGTTGATCTTATCTTCTTTTAGCTGAACTTTTTTTTCATCAAGATAAATATCAAAACGGTCAGCACTCTTGTCGAAATTGACAATATCAAAGTTGTCTATAAGCACATCCGGAAGGATGGCACGAAGGAGTTGTGCGGGTTTCATAAAACAAAGGTAAGCAAAGATAGCTAATTTTAAAACTTACCAACCAGATATTTCCGCTGAGCCGTTTATGCATAAATTTTCGCCAGTCTGAACAGGAAGAAAGCTCTGTCCTTTACTCCTCTGAATTGTGTGCGGAACTCCTTTATTTTTGCATTGAACGATTCGGAAGCAGCGTTTGTTGAACGTCTGTCAAAGAAGTTGATTATTTCCCGGTAATGCATCTGTACGGAACGTGCCACTCTTCCGAAAGCAAGAAACCCTGATTTTTCCACCTCGTCATACCAGCGGGCAAGATGCGTCAATGCCGCATCCTTGTACCTGCATTGGTGGTATATCAGTCCGAGCCTCATGGAGAGGTAGTATGCTTTCTTAATATCGGGATACTCCCGGAACAGGATGCCGGCGCGTACGCGCTGTGATTCCGTCCACAAGGATTCCTTCTTATATAACAGGTAAATGCTTCTCGAAAGAAGCTGTTTGCGTGAATCACCGTTTTCAAAGACCGGCGCATGATATATCTTCCCGCAGGCTTTGGCATGGGCGATCTGAACGGATTCTTCGTCCAAAGCCTCCCAACGTGCTTTAACGCGCATATCCTGAACCGCCTCATAAGCGAGTTTCTGCACATGGAAACGGTCTGTGACGCGGCGTGCGGCGGGAAAACAGAGGCGGGCGATCTGCTCCATGTTCGGAGCCATATCCATGGTTATCTCCCTGACCTGAAAGCGTCTGCGGCGGGAAAGACGGAGCAGTACGGAGGTCACGGTCTTTACATCTGTTCCTTTCACAACGGCGATAAGACTGCCCGAACGGCCTTTTCTCTCCTTGTTTATCAACACGGTATATAATTCTCCGCGGGAAAGGCAGACTTCATCCAGTCCCACATAAACACCGATGTTCTTCTCGAAAAGAAGCCATTCTTCGGCATGAGGAAGCTGCTCCCAACAGAGATAACCGCTCAGGTGATTCCGGTATTGCCGCTCGAGCAGTTCCCCGTCGATCCCGAACAGCGTTCCCAACAGCCTGCAGCCCACCGGCAGCTTATCAATATAATTCTTTTAAAAAAGACGCAAATTCATGCGTCATACGGCTACCACCGGCAACCAGTTTCCAGTCACGGCTCACGTAACGGTTCTCATCCTTGACAACCCACCTGCGCCGGCGCACGTTCAGAAAAAGCTTCTTGCCGCGTATGGGGAAATCCTGAACCACAACAGGTTCGTAAAAACCCTTGCTCTCAACTTTCATTCCTGCGTATTCTTTAGGAACTTCATTCTTTTCTTCTAAATAAATCACTATTTCCGATGCGCTTTCCTTTACGTCCGAGATGATGAAATAATCCAATGTCCCTTCAGGAAGAAGGAGACGGTAGCCGTTGTTGTCCATAAGATTTCTGAGTTAGTTTTATGCAAAGATAGGATTTTTACAAATATTACCCCTCAGGTTTTTACATTGACCCATAAAAACCCCGTTTTCCAGTTGCGGGCCCTGCGGTTGCCAACTGCGAACCGCAGGGTTTGCAGCTACGAGCTCTACAGCCCGCAATTGGAAAACGAGGAATACTACATGCTGTTGCAACATTATACAAGGTGCGATAGCGGAAAAACAACAAGGCAAAATCGCATTTATCTTACGCATTCGGGATGCAAAGTCACGGTTTAACCTTTTTTAGCCCCTGATATGAACAAAATCTCCCCAAATGCAGGAAATCTTGTTTTAAACAATAATATACTGATTATAGGTCGATTAAGAACTGAAAGACGGATAAAAAGAGCCTTTTCCCGTGACGACCGAATTTGGTCGTCACCTATCGCCGTCCGTGTCACCACGTCTGTATCGCTCTTCCACAAAGGGATAGAGACTAAAAGTGACGAGTGACGACCGTTTTTCTTTTTAACCCCTTTCTCTTATTCGGATAAGAATTGCTATTTTTGCAGATAAAAGAACAAAATTATGGGAGCAGGAAAATGGATTGGCGGTATCATCGGCTTCATGGCAGGCGGACCGCTCGGCGCATTGGCAGGATATGCACTCGGGTCGCTGATAGAGCTCGGTGGCAATACTGCAAGTTATACGACAGACTATGGCAACGGACAGACTGAGGAAGATGTTTTTGCCGGGCAACGGAACAGTTTTCTTTTTTCGATGCTGGTAATGGCCTCGTACATCATACGGGCAGACGGACGCATCATGCACAGTGAAATGGAATATGTCCGCAATTTCCTACGGACCAACTTCGGCGTTGCGGCAGTAGGCGAAGGCGAACGGATATTGCTCAACCTCTTCGAGCAACGCAAGCGAATGGACATGCAGAATCCTCTCGCATTCAGACAGACCATCCGTGATTGCGGCAGGCAGATAGCCGCCAACCTCACATACGAGGAACGCCTGCAACTGCTGGGATTCCTTGCCAACATAGCCCGGAGCGACAACAACGTCTGCCGCGAAGAGATAGAAGCGCTGAAAGAAGTGGCAACCTATATGGGACTGTCCGAAAAAGAAGTGGAATCCATGCTCAACCTGGGCGGCAACTCCCTGGAAGCTGCCTACAAAGTTCTGGAAATTCTTCCTACAGCCACCGATGAGGAGGTGCGTGCCGCCTATCGCAAACTGGTACTGAAGCACCACCCCGACCGGGTAGCCACACTGGGAGAAGACATCAAACGCGCCGCCGAAGAGAAACTCCAGGACATCAACAATGCCAAAGAGATAATCTACAAAGCAAGAGGTATCAAATAGCCGCGAAAGACTGTCTCACCGAAAAAAGGCTTCAATCCCCCCAAGAATATTAATAGAATCCTATCCGATATGAAGAAAATTTTTGCTTATCTCACACTGGGTTTCACTACCCTCACCACCTATGCCGCAACTCCTCTCTGGATGCGCGACATACAGATTTCACCCGACGGTACGGAAATCGTTTTCTGTTACAAGGGAGACATCTACAAAGTTTCCGCAAAAGGCGGTACGGCCACGCAGCTCACCACGCAGGAGTCTTACGAATCGTCTCCCGTATGGTCGCCGGACGGCAAACAGATAGCGTTTGCCAGCGACAGGCAAGGAAACTTCGACGTCTTCGTAATGCCGTCCGATGGCGGTGCGGCACAACGCCTGACCACCAACTCGGCAGGAGAAATCCCTTCCGCATTCACGCCCGACGGCAAGTATATCCTTTTCTCCGCCGCCATACAGGACCCGGCCGGAAGTGCGCTCTTCCCCAGTTCTGCCATGACCGAGCTTTATAAAGTCCCCGCAACCGGCGGACGCACCGAACAGGTATTGGGTACTCCCGCCGAAGCCCTCTGCTTCGACAAAACAGGCGACATGTTTTTCTACCAAGACCAAAAAGGATTTGAAGACCAGTGGCGGAAGCACCACACCTCTTCCATTACACGCGACATATGGATGTACGACTGCCGTACAGAGAAGCACACCAACCTCACCCGCCACGCGGGCGAAGACCGCAACCCCGTCCTCTCGCCGGACGGACAGACCTTGTACTTCCTGAGCGAACGCAACGGCGGTTCGTTCAATGTGTACTCCCTGCAACCGGCACACCCCGAAGCGGTAAAAGCGGTAAGCAGTTTCAAGACCCATCCCGTGCGCTTCCTCTCCATAAGCGGCAACGGAACATTGTGCTATGGTTACGACGGTGAAATATATACCCAGCAGGATGGCGCCGCCCCGCAAAAAGTACAAATAGAGATTATCCGCGACGACCGGCCCGATACAGCCCGCCTGACCTTTACCAATGGAGCCACCTCGGCAACCGTTTCGCCGGACGGCAAGCAAGTGGCATTCATCGCCCGTGGCGAAGTGTTCGTCACTTCGGCAGACTATGCCACAACCAAACAGATAACCCACACCCCTGCCGGTGAAAGCGGCCTGTCCTTCGCACCCGACAACCGCACGCTGGCTTATGCCAGTGAGCGCAACGGCAACTGGCAGTTGTATCTTGCCAAAATAGTCCGCAAGGAAGACCCCAACTTCCCGAACGCCACCATCGTAGAAGAAGAGGCATTGTTGCCGTCAGCCACCGTTGAGCGTGCTTTCCCGCAATTCTCGCCCGACGGTAAAGAGCTGGCATTCATAGAAGACCGTACCCGCCTCATGGTGGTGAACCTTGATACGAAGAAAGTGCGCCAGATTACCGATGGCTCCACCTGGTACAGCACGAGCGGCGGGTTCGACTATGCCTGGTCGCCGGACGGAAAATGGTTCACCCTCGAATTCATCGGCAACAGGCACGACCCGTATTCCGATATAGGTCTTGTCAGCGCACAGGGCAACAGCCCCATCATCAACCTGACCAACAGCGGCTACATGAGCGGTTCGCCCCGTTTTGCCCTCGACGGCAATGCCATTCTCTTCAAGACGGAGCGTTACGGCATGCGCGCTCATGCCTCATGGGGTTCGCAGGACGATGCCATGCTCGTTTTCCTCAATCAGGACGCCTACGACAAATACTGCCTGAGCAAGGAAGACTACGAACTGCGCAAGGAACTGGAAGCCGAACAGAAAAAAGCGCAAAGCAAGGACACTGCCAAAGGTAAGAAAGGCAGCAAGAAAGATGCAGGACAAGAAAAAGCCGCGGACGATGACAAGGCTCAGGTAAAGGACATCACCGTAGAACTGAAAAACATGGAAGACCGCATGGTACGCCTCACCCCGAATTCCTCGGACATGGGCAGCGTCATCATCTCCAAAGACGGTGAGACCCTTTATTACTTTGCCGCCTTTGAAGGCGGTTACGACCTTTGGAAAATGGATCTCCGCAAGAAAGACACCCGGCTGCTTCACAAAATGGATGCCGGCTGGGCTTCCATGGAAATGGACAAAGACGGCAAGAACCTTTTCCTGCTGGGCGGCAAAACCATGCAGAAGATGAATATGGCATCCGATGAGCTGAAGCCTGTCACTTACCGGGCACAAGCCAAAATGGATTTGGCGGCGGAACGCGAATATATGTTCAACCACGTGTACAAACAGCAGAAGAAGCGTTTCTACAACACCGATATGCACGGTGTAGACTGGGATGCCATGAGCGCCGCCTACCGCAAGTTCCTGCCTCACATAGACAATAACTACGACTTTGCCGAACTGTTGAGCGAATGGCTGGGCGAGCTGAACGTATCGCACACCGGCGGCCGTTACTACGCTTCCGGACAAAGCGAACCGACTGCCAGCCTGGGACTGCTTTTCGACTGGAATTACCGGGACAAAGGGATGCGCATTGCCGAAGTCATAGAGAAAGGTCCGTTCGATAACGCCTCAACCAAAGCAAAGGCAGGCATCATCATTGAAAAGATTGACGGCACAGAGATTACCCCTGAAATGGATTACTACACATTATTGAATGATAAAGCCAAAAAGAAAACCCTCGTCTCACTCTACAACCCGCAAACCAAAGAACGCTGGGAAGAAGTGGTAATTCCGATAAGCGGCAGCGCGCTGAACACCCTGCTCTATACCCGCTGGGTGAAACAACGTGCGGCAGATGTGGACAGATGGTCCGGCGGACGGCTGGGATATGTTCATATCGAATCAATGGGCGATGACAGTTTCCGTTCCGTCTACTCGGACATTTTGGGCAAATACAACAACCGCGAGGGCATCGTCATCGACACCCGCTTCAATGGCGGCGGACGCCTGCACGAGGACATCGAAATTCTATTCAGCGGCCAGAAATACTTCACGCAAGTGGTTCGCGGCCGCGAAGCCTGCGACATGCCCAGCCGCCGCTGGAACAAGCCTTCCATTATGGTGACCTGCGAAGCCAACTATTCCAATGCACACGGCACACCGTGGGTGTACCGCCACCGGAATATCGGCAAACTGGTGGGTATGCCCGTTCCGGGAACCATGACAAGCGTATCCTGGGAGCGTCTGCAAGACCCGTCGCTCGTATTCGGCATCCCCGTGGTGGGTTACCGCCTGCCCGACGGCAGCTACCTGGAGAACAGCCAACTGGAACCGGACATCAAAGTGGCCAACTCGCCCGAAACCATTGTAAAGGGTGAAGATACCCAACTGAAAGTTGCCGTAGAAGAACTGCTGAAAGAGCTGGATAAATGATGATTTCTTTTAGGCACGGATTTCGCGGATTTCACGGAAAAAGAACAAAGAAAATCTGTATTTTCCGTGTAATCCGTGCCTAAAAAGAAACAAATAGCAAGCGAATGTTAGTTTTGACACACCCTCTTTTTTGTATAACAATATGTCGGGGCTTCCGGCAGCTCCTTTTCAATCGCCCATATCATTCAGATGTATCTCCAATGCCTTCACCGAGATATAAATCTCATACACCGAAATTGCCAGCGAGATAATCAGCAGCACCAATGCCAGGCCGAAGATATAGACCGATACCAGATGAAGCCGGATATAGATAAAGAACATGCTGACCACACACAGCAGCAGGCTTGCTATGCCGGTTACCTGCATAGCCCGCGTCAGGTAAAGCCGTTGCCGCAGATTGGCAATCTGTGCGGCCGTCACCGATGAATGACTCTTCTGATGTTGCTCTTTCAAAGCACGTACAAGACCGGCATAGGACAGAAAACGGTTGGTATATGCCAACATTATCAAAGATATTGCCGAAAACAGCAAAGCGGGGGTAGTTAAATCAATTTCCATAAAACGTTTTTCTTCATTCTTTTAAAACCTGCAAAGGTAAGCAATAAAACCGAAAAGGAAAATAGCCTTCCCTATCTAACTTTTTTCCATTACCTTTGTTCCCAAGAAAAGACCTAATTCATCAAAGCCTATGTTCACAGACTTGCTCAATTCCTCTTATTTCGCCCTGTTCCTCATCGTAGCCCTCGGCTTCATGTTGGGAAGGATTAAAATCAAAGGATTGTCACTCGACGTATCCGCCGTTATTTTCATCGCCCTGCTATTCGGGCATTTCGGCGTCATCATCCCCAAGGAGCTGGGTAACTTCGGACTCGTACTGTTCATCTTCACCATCGGCATACAGGCGGGACCCGGCTTCTTCGACTCCTTCCGGAGCAAAGGGAAGACCCTCATCATCATCACCCTGCTCATTATCTGCTCCGCCGCCCTCACGGCAACGGGGCTGAAATATGCCTTCGACATCGACACGCCGAGCGTGGTGGGACTCATAGCCGGAGCGCTTACCAGTACGCCGGGACTTGCCGTTGCCATTGACAGCACCCACTCGCCGCTGGCATCCATTGCCTACGGTATCGCCTATCCGTTCGGAGTAATCGGCGTTATCCTGTTCGTGAAACTGCTGCCCCGCATCATGCACATCGACCTCGACCGGGAAGCCCGCCGCCTGGAGAAAGAGCGCCGCGGACAGTTTCCCGAATTGCTCACCTGCATCTACCGTGTCACGAACCCCGTAGTTTTCGGACGCAGCCTGATGCAAATCAATGCCCGTGCCATAACCGGTGCCGTAATCTCCCGCCACAAGCACGGCGAGCAAATCTCCATCCCCACCGCACACACCGTGCTCCGTGAAAACGACTACATACAGGCAGTGGGCAGTGACGAAGCCCTGAACCAGCTTGCCACCCTGGTGGGCGAACGCGAGGAAGGGGAACTCCCGCTCAGCCACACCCAAGAGATAGAATCCCTGCTGCTGACCAAAAAGGATATGATAAACAAGCAACTGGGCGACCTGAACCTGATGAAGAACTTCGGCTGTACCGTAACGCGTGTCCGCCGAAGCGGAATAGACCTTGCCCCCTCGCCCGACCTCGCGCTGAAATTCGGCGACAAGCTGACGGTGGTAGGCGAAAAGGAAGGACTGAAAGGACTGGCGCGCCTCTTGGGCAATAATGCCAAAAAACTGTCCGATACCGATTTCTTCCCGATTGCAATGGGTATTGTGCTCGGAGTGCTGTTCGGCAAACTGAATATATCCTTTCCCGGCGGTTTGTCGTTCTCACCGAGACTGACGGGCGGTATCCTGATTGTGGCCCTGTTCCTCAGCGCAATAGGCAAGACAGGTCCTGTCATCTGGTCGATGTCGGGCCCTGCCAACCAACTGCTGCGACAGTTGGGACTGCTGCTGTTCCTCGCCGAAGTAGGTACGTCGGCAGGAAAGAACCTGGTTGCCACCTTCCAGGAAAGCGGCTGGCTGCTGTTCGGAGTAGGCGCAGCCATTACCCTGGTTCCCATGCTGATAGCCGTGATTGTAGGCAGGATGGTGTTTAAAATCAGTATTCTCGACCTCTTGGGAACCATTACCGGCGGCATGACAAGTACCCCCGGTCTGGCGGCCGCCGATTCCATGACCGACAGTAATATTCCGAGCGTGGCATACGCAACGGTCTACCCCATTGCAATGGTATTCCTCATACTGTCCATTCAAATCATAGCTACAATGATTTAAGACAATGAAAGCACTGGATAAAGAAACAGCTATTGCCCGGATGAATACGTTCGGGCGCAACAGTACGCCCTTCCTGTTTGTTATCGACTACATGCAGGAACATTCGTACGTAGAACCTCTCGACGGGATAGATACGTCCGTATGCCTCTACCAGTTCAGAGGAACAGGCAATGCACCTGATGCCGATGCCCGGTATGCCGGAACGATAGACTGGGAATTCACGCCGCCCGCTCCCGCCGACTATCGCCGTTCTTTCGATACCGTGAGGCGCAACCTGCTGGGCGGCAACAGCTACCTGACCAATCTGACATGCAAAGTGCCGCTCCGCACCAACCTGACGCTGAAAGATGTGTTCCTGCATTCACACGCCCTGTACAAGCTCTGGCTGAAAGATCGGTTCGTCTGCTTCTCGCCCGAAATCTTCGTCCGCATGGAAGAGGGCAGGATAAAATCCTTCCCGATGAAAGGCACGATTGACGCCACCCTGCCCCATGCCGAATCAATCCTGCTGGACGATGCCAAAGAAGCTGCCGAACATGCCACGATTGTAGACTTGATACGCAACGACCTCAGCATGGTTTCCGAACACGTCACCGTAGCGTCCTACCGCTACATAGACCGCCTGCAGACCAACAAAGGGCCTATCCTGCAGACAAGCTCCGAAATATGCGGCATGCTGCCCGGCGATTACACAAAGCGTCTCGGCGATATTCTGTTCAGCCTGCTGCCCGCCGGCTCCATTACCGGCGCTCCCAAACCGCGTACCATGCAAATCATTGCCGAAGCGGAAGGCTACGAACGGGGATTCTACACCGGAGTCATGGGCTGCTACGCCGACGGACGGCTGGACAGCGCCGTCATGATACGCTTCATCGAGCAGGAAGACGGACAGCTCTATTTCAAAGCCGGCGGCGGCATCACCGCCCAAAGCCGTTGGGAAAGCGAATACAACGAAGTAATACAGAAAATATATGTGCCGATTTATTGAAACCATACGGGTGGATTGCGGAGAAGTGCGCAACATGGCTTACCATGAACGGAGAATGAACGATACCCGTACGCACTTCTGGCCTGAAAGCCCCGCTCTGCAACTGACCGGCTACCTGCCCGCCATTCCCGGAAGCGGCGTACACAAGCTGCGTATAGTGTACGGGCAAAACGGCATCGAGGAAGTGACCTGTACCCCTTATACCCTGCGCCCCGTCCGCTCACTGGCACTGATGCAGGCCGACGACATCGACTACGCCTGCAAAAGCACCGACCGCAGTGCGCTCAACCAATTGTTTGCCCGGCGCGGCGCGTATGATGATATTCTGATTGTACGCCGGCATCTGCTCACCGACACCAGCATCGCCAACATCGCCCTCTTTGACGGCAGCCATTGGCATACTCCGCAACACCCCCTGCTGAAAGGGACCAAACGCGCCGAACTGCTGGACAAAGGTATTCTTACGGAAAAGGACATACGCATGGAAGAACTTTCGGCTTATTCCACCGTCCGCCTGTTCAATGCAATGATAGACTGGGGCGAAGCGGAACTGCCCGCCGATTGCCTGCATCCGGTATTCTGAAAAGCACGAATGTGGAGCCAACAGTTTCCATTTCCCAAAGATTTGTCTTACTTTTGCAAGCGGAGTATAAAGTCATCCGCTACCGTAACTTAACAAATACAACTATGCGTTATACCGTTTCCGCTCCCGATGCACCGATGCATGCCGCTATCCGGCTGCCGGCATCCAAAAGTATCAGTAACCGTGCGCTTATCCTGCACGCCCTTGCCCATGGCAGACAGGCACTTTGCAATCTGAGCGATTGCGACGATACCCGCGTCATGGTGCGTGCGCTGCAAGGCAATCCCGAACATATAGACATCATGGCGGCAGGGACAGCCATGCGTTTTCTCACCGCCTACCTCAGCGTAACGCCCGGTGTCCGTATCATTACCGGAACGCAACGTATGCAGCAGCGGCCCATCCGTATTCTGACAGACGCCCTGCGCCAGCTCGGTGCAAACATCGAGTACGCAGGCAATGAGGGCTTCCCGCCCCTGCGCATCACCGGTTCGGAATTGCAAGGCTGTGAAATATCGCTTGCCGGGAACGTGAGTTCACAATATATATCCGCCCTGCTGATGATAGGAGCTGTTCTTCCCAAAGGGTTGCACCTGCATCTTACGGGCTGTATCATTTCCCGTCCTTACATCGAACTCACCCTCAAGCTCATACGGGACTTCGGCGGACGTGCCGAATGGAGTTCCGAAAACAGTATCACTGTATATCCCGGCGGTTACCGGGACGTTCCGTTCACTGTAGAGAGCGACTGGAGCGCGGCATCCTACTGGTATCAGATATTGGCGTTGAGGGGGAATGAAAAACGGAAAACGGGGAGTGGAGAGTCACCGAAAGGGAATGAAGAGGAAACGGTAGAGCTGCTCGGACTGTTCCCCCACAGTTATCAGGGTGACAGCCGCGGTGCGGAGATTTTCTCCCGCCTGGGCGTACATACCGAATACACGGACAAAGGGGTGCGGCTCACACTTGCGGGGACGCCCGTTGACCGTCTCGAAGAAGATATGGTAGATATTCCCGACCTTGCGCAGACCTTTGTCGTCACTTGCTGCCTGATGAATATCCCTTTCCGCTTTACCGGCCTACAAAGCCTCAAAATCAAGGAGACCGACCGCATCACCGCCCTTATCGCCGAACTGCGCAAATTAGGCTATGCGGTACGTTCCGAGCAGGACAGCATCCTGCTGTGGGAGGGTGAACGCTGCCCTGCCGAAAGCGCTCCCGTTATCGCCACCTACGAAGATCACCGCATGGCAATGGCATTTGCCCCCGCCTGCATCGCACTGCCGCAGATAAGGATTGACGAACCCCAGGTAGTATCCAAATCCTATCCGGGCTATTGGGAAGATTTGAAGCAAGCAGGCTTTACCATCTGTCATTAACATCGCCCGACGCACCGCTGCGGACAGCCTGATTGCATGACAACCGAAAAGCATTCCGGCACACTTTCTTTTTGCCTGTTCAAAAGCGGGCAGATACGAAAACAATGTGTATCTTTGTCCGTTCTATTGTATAAGGACACTTTTTTCAAGGAAAGAGAACGTATGTGGATACTGATTATTAGCCTGATTGCCCTTGCCGTCGTAGCTGCCATAGCCGGAACCGTACGCAACCGCAGACTCCAGAAGAAAATTGACAATGGCGAACTGGACGCTATGCCCGAAGTACAGGAAGTGGATGCGGAATGTTGCGGACAGCACGAGGTATGCGAAAAAGAGAGCCTGCTCGCCGCCGTCAGCAAGAAGATAGAATACTATGACGACGAAGAGCTGGACAAATACATCGGAACCGCTCCCGACGAGTATACGCCCGAACAGGAAGATGAGTTCCGTGACGTGTTCTACACCATGCAGTCGGAAGACGTGGCAGGGTGGGTGCGCAGCCTGCAACTGCGCGGCATTGCACTGCCCGACAATATAAAAGACGAAGTATTCCTGATTGTAGGAGAAAGAAGAAATAATCACTAACCCCCGCCGCATGGAACTTTTACAATATACATTCTTTCAACATGCCCTTATCGGCAGTCTGCTGGCAAGCATTGTCTGCGGAATTATCGGTACGTACATCGTCACCCGGAGGCTGGTTTTTATCAGCGGCGGACTGACGCATGCCTCTTTCGGCGGTATAGGCCTGGGACTGTATGCGGGGATTTCACCGATTCTGTCGGCAGCGGTTTTTTCCGTACTGTCGGCATTCGGCGTGGAATGGCTCAGCAAGCGGAAAGACATGCGCGAGGACTCTGCCATTGCGGTATTCTGGACACTGGGAATGGCATTGGGCATCATATTCACATTCCTGTCTCCCGGATTTGCACCCGACCTCTCCGCCTACCTGTTCGGGAATATCCTGACTATTACGTTTGGCGACATCGCCCTGCTGGGCGGACTGGCAGCACTGCTCATCCTGTTCTTCTCGTTTTTTCTGCATCCGATAATCCATGTGGCATTCGACCGCGAATTCGCCCGCTCGCAAGGAATACCCGTACAGACCTTTGAGTATGTACTGATGATGTTCATTGCGCTGACTATCGTAGCCTGCCTGCGTATGGTAGGCATCGTGCTGGTCATCTCATTGCTGACAATCCCGCAGATGACTGCCAATCTCTTTTCGCATAGGTTTCACCGCATCATCTGGCTGTCTGTGGGCATCGGTTACCTCAGTTGCCTGGGCGGACTGCTCATTTCATACTATCTCAATGTTCCTTCGGGAGCAGCCATCATCTTCTTCTCCATTATTATTTATGCAATCTGTAAAGGGGGAAAAAGTTTTTTTATAATTCTGGAAGATTTTTATAACCACTTTATTAGCAAGCAGTTCTGAGGATAAGGTAAAAATGAGGTAATGATTTGGCAACCCTGTCTATTTCTACGTTCTGCTGTGAGTTGCTGTCAATGTCTCTCGTCTTGGTACAAAAGTAGCAATAAAAATCGGATACACATCAAAATGTCCCATGATTTTTATCACAGGACGTTTTTTATCTTCGCTGAATAATCCGGTTTAACCGTTACTTCTATTTTCGGCAAGTTGCGGGCTATGATTGCTGAAATTTATACTTTAATCCATAC
>CEAH01044793.1_pt1 | contig 12727 bp, 6 predicted proteins | sample 557571 | NCBI WGS metagenome assembly CEAH01 (sample SAMEA3182092, study PRJEB8094) | gut metagenome | biome: human; feature: gut; material: Stool; isolation source: human stools | place: Canada | collected 2013-11-25
TTGATGGCATCTGCCAGATAGAGGGCGTATGAGGGTGTGCAGCAAAGCACGGTAGAACCGAAATCATGCATCAGTGTAATCTGCTTCTCTGTATTACCGCTGGACATCGGGATGACAGAAGCTCCGATATTCTCGGCACCGGCATGCGCACCCAGTCCGCCGGTGAAAAGTCCGTAACCGTAGGACACCTGGAAAATATCCGAACTACCGGCACCATAGGCGGTAAAGGCCCGTGAAAGGCATTCGGACCATACTGAAAGGTCTTTCCGGGTATAGCCTACTACAGTGGGCTTTCCAGTAGTGCCGGAAGAGGCATGAATACGCACAATCTGGCTCATAGGTACGGCACAGAGGCCAAAGGGATAATTGTCCCGCAAGTCATACTTGGTGGTAAAAGGCAGTTTTACAATATCATCTATACTGTTTATGTCATCGGGAGTAATTCCCAGTTCCTGCATTTTCTTACGGTAAAAAGGAGTGTCATGATACACACGTTCCACAGTCTTTTTGAGACGAATGCTCTGGATTTTACGAAGGCTTTCGCGGTCCATACATTCGATGCTTTCATTCCAAATCATGTTTTTCGTTGTATTACAATTATTAATGGTTATTATCAATATAGCTGCAAAGTAAACAAAAAAATTTTGTTTATCTCAAAGATTTTACCGAATATTGCCGCTTCTAAGAAGAGAAAATGAACAAATTCGAACTGACATCCGCTTACCAGCCCACCGGTGACCAACCGGAGGCCATCGCACAGCTGACCGAAGGCGTGCGCGAGGGGCTTCCCGCACAGACATTACTTGGTGTCACCGGGTCCGGAAAGACATTCACCATAGCCAACGTCATTGCCAACATCAACAAACCAACGCTGATATTGAGCCACAACAAGACGCTGGCCGCCCAGTTGTACAGCGAGTTCAAAGGATTCTTCCCGAACAATGCTGTGGAATACTATGTGTCCTACTACGACTATTACCAGCCCGAAGCCTATCTGCCCTCTTCGGACACTTATATAGAAAAAGACCTTGCCATCAACGACGAGATAGACAAGTTGCGCCTTGCCGCCACCTCGGCCCTGCTTTCGGGCAGAAAAGACGTAGTGGTGGTATCCTCCGTTTCGTGCATCTACGGCATGGGGAACCCGGCAGACTTCTATAACAACGTCATCGAAGTGCAGCAAGGCAAGAATTTCAGTCGCAATGTCTTCCTGCGACGCTTGGTGGACAGTCTTTATGTACGCAACGACATTGACCTGAACCGTGGCAACTTCCGCGTGAAAGGCGATACGGTGGACATTTATCTGGCTTACGCCGACAACCTGCTGCGCGTCACCTTTTGGGGAGACGAGGTGGATAGCATTGAAGAGGTAGACCCTCTGAGCGGCGTAACTGTTGCCAAGTTCGACGCTTATAAGATTTATCCCGCCAACCTCTTCATGACCACCAAAGAAGCCACATTACGTGCCATCCACGAAATAGAGGACGACCTTCACAAGCAGGTACAATGGTTTGAAAACGAAGGCCGCCCATTCGAAGCCAAACGCTTGCAGGAACGGGTGACCTACGATATGGAAATGATACGCGAATTGGGGCATTGCTCCGGCATTGAGAATTATTCGCGCTACTTTGACGGACGTGCTGCCGGTACCCGCCCCTACTGCCTGCTGGACTTCTTCCCCGAAGATTTCCTGATAGTCATTGACGAAAGCCATGTCAGCGTTCCGCAGATACGTGCCATGTATGGAGGTGACCGTGCCCGCAAGATAAACCTGGTGGAGTACGGGTTCCGCTTGCCGGCTGCCATGGATAACCGCCCGCTGAAGTTCGATGAATTCGAGGAGATGGCCAAGCAAGTGATTTATGTCAGCGCCACACCGGCAGATTACGAGCTGATGAAATCCGAAGGCATCGTAGTAGAGCAGGTCATCCGCCCGACCGGACTCTTGGACCCTATCATCCAGGTACGTCCCAGCCACAACCAGATAGATGACCTAATGGAAGAGATACAGCTGCGCATCGAGAAGAACGAGCGTACCCTCGTCACCACCCTCACCAAACGAATGGCGGAAGAACTGACGGAATATCTGCTGAACAACAACGTGAAGTGTAATTACATCCACAGCGACGTAGATACTTTGGAGCGTGTAAAGATTATGGGTGACTTGCGCGAAGGCGTTTACGATGTACTTGTCGGCGTCAATCTGCTGCGTGAAGGCCTCGACCTGCCCGAAGTCTCTCTCGTTGCCATCCTCGATGCAGACAAGGAAGGTTTCCTCCGTTCCCATCGCTCACTGACACAGACTGCCGGGCGTGCCGCCCGTAACGTGAACGGCATGGTCATCATGTATGCCGACAAGATAACGGACAGCATGCAACTGACCATCGACGAAACCAACCGCCGTCGCGAGAAACAGTTGAAGTACAACGAAGAGCACGGCATCACGCCCCAGCAAATCAAGAAAGCGAAGAACCTCAATGTGTTTGCCACCAACGAGGCTGCCGGCGAAGCCGTCCTCAGCGGCGAGAAGTTCACTTCCAGTGCCCCCCGTCCCTATGTGGAACAAGAAAGTACATCTACGCTGGCTGCCGACCCGATAGTGCAGTACATGAGCCGCAAGCAACTGGAAAAGAGTATCGAACGTACCAAGAAGCTTATGCAGGAAGCCGCCAAGAAGCTCGACTTTATCGAAGCCGCCCAGTACCGTGACGAAGTACTGAAAATGGAAGAATTGCTGAAAGAAAAAGACGAGTAAGGAATTTCACCTCTTTTCCTCAAACTATACTCCTCTCCTTTTGTTACTCTATGAAACAGAGTATTAATCATAAAAACAAAAGCGAGATGAATAAACCAATAAAGACAATAGCTGTTGCACTGGCTGCCATAGCCGCCATGAGTGTACAACAAACAGAAGCGTGTACCCGCGCCACCTACATCGGTCCTGACAATACAGTCATTACGGGACGTACGATGGACTGGAAAGAAGACCTTATGAGTAACATCTATGTATTCCCACGAGGCATGCAAAGGGCAGGTTACAACAAAGGAAATACGGTGAACTGGACTTCCAGGTACGGCAGTGTCATTGCCACCGGTTATGACATAGGAACCTGCGACGGTATGAACGAGAAAGGTCTGGTTGCCAGCCTGCTCTTCCTTCCAGAGTCCGTTTACCATCGACCGGGAGACAACCGCCCGATTATGGGCATCAGTATCTGGACGCAATACGTACTCGACAATTTTGCAACCGTACGCGAAGCTGTAGATGAACTGAAAAAAGAATCCTTCCGCATTGATGCACCGGACCTGCCCAACGGTGCCGCTTCCACCCTGCATCTGGCCATCACAGATGAAACCGGAAACACGGCTGTCTTGGAATACATAGACGGAAACCTTGAGATACATGAAGGAAAGCAATATCAAGTAATGACCAACTCTCCCAAATATGAACTCCAGCTGGGTATCAACGACTATTGGAAAGAGGTAGGCGGACTGAATATGTTACCGGGAACCAACCGCTCCAGCGACCGCTTTGTACGCGCATCATTCTACATCAATGCCATTCCGCAAACAGCAGATGCAAAGATTGCCGTACCCAGTGTATTGAGCGTAATGCGCAATGTTTCTGTACCGTTCGGTATCACCACACCGGACAAGCCTCATATCTCCTCCACCCGTTGGCGTTCTGTATCCGACCAGAAAAACAAAGTATATTATTTTGAATCTACCATGATTCCCAACTTGTTCTGGCTCGACCTGAATAAAATTGATTTCAGTCCGAATGCAAGCATCAAGAAGCTTTCGCTGACGAACGGAGAAATCTATGCAGGAGATGCCGTAAAAGATTTGAAAGACAGCAAGGGATTTGTATTCCTATTCCAGACACCGGTAATGTAGTATAGACCATACGTATAGCCTCTTGATAACGGATGCTTCCCCACTTATTTCTATTAAGAGAAAGCAGGGAAGCATTCATTTTTTCATTATTTTTATGTACGTTTGCAGATATATACTCAATGCAGCAACTTACATGGAATTATTAGTATACAAAGCCTCCGCCGGCTCCGGCAAGACCTTTACGCTGGCTGTGGAATACATCAAGCATTTGATAATCAATCCACGCGCCTACCGGCAGATACTTGCCGTAACCTTCACTAACAAGGCCACGGCAGAGATGAAGGAGCGCATACTGACACAGCTTTACGGCATCTGGAAGGGAGAACCCGCATCGAAAGCGTATTTGGAAAGGATTAAGGATGAAGGGTTAAGGATAAAAGATGAAAAGGCGGGAAACGGAAACAATCGGCTGTTGACGGACGAAGACATCCGCCAACGGGCCGGCATGGCACTGCAATACATGCTGCACGACTACAGCCGTTTCCGAGTGGAAACCATCGACTCCTTCTTCCAATCCGTGATGCGCAACCTTGCCCGCGAACTGGAACTGAGTCCTAACCTAAGCATAGAGCTGAACAACAGTGAAGTGCTGAGTGATGCCGTAGACAGCCTCATCGAAAAACTTACCCCCACTTCTCCCGTGCTGGCGTGGCTACTGGACTACATCGACGAGCGTATCCGCGACGACAAACGCTGGAACGTATCGAACGAGGTGAAAAGTTTCGGACGAAATATCTTCGATGAAAGCTACATAGAACGCGGTGAAAAACTACGGCAATGCCTGCGTACTCCGAATACGCTGAAACTCTACCGGGATGTGCTGCGCGATATGGAAACCGAGGCTCTGGAACAGATGAAAAGCTTCTACGACCAGTTTGAGGGCGAACTGGAAGGGCATGCCCTTACTCCCGAAGACTTGAAAGGAGGTGCCCGAGGTATCGGCAGTTACTTCCGCAAGCTGCGCGATGGCAGACTTTCTGACAAGGATGTGCTGAACGCCACCCTGCAAAACAGCCTGGCAGATGCAAAAAACTGGGCAACGAAAACATCCTCACGAAAGGACGACATCATCCGTCTGGCAGAAACCAGTCTGATGCCTCTACTGCAGGAAGCCGAAAGAATGCGTCCGCAACGCAACCGTACCCTAAACAGTTGCCGCCTCTCGCTCCAGCACCTCAACAAACTGCAACTTCTCAATCATATCGACGAAGAGGTACGCACGCTAAACCGGGAGCACAACCGCTTTCTGCTCTCGGATACCAACGCCCTACTGCACAAACTGGTGCGCGAGGGTGACTCTTCGTTCGTCTTCGAGAAAATCGGCGCCAACATACGCAACGTCATGATTGACGAGTTCCAGGACACCAGCCGCATGCAATGGGACAACTTCCGCCTGCTGCTGCTCGAAGGACTTTCGCAAGGAGCCGACAGTCTGATTGTGGGAGATGTGAAGCAGTCCATCTACCGCTGGCGGAACGGGGACTGGGGAATACTGAATAGTTTAGGCAATGAAGAATTGAAAATGGAGAATAGAGAATCAAGTTCTCCATTAAACAACTTCCCCGTCCGTGTGGAAACCCTAAAAACAAACCGACGTAGCGAAACCAACATTATCCGTTTCAACAACCAAGTATTTACCGCTGCCATAGACTACCTCAATGCGCTACACCTGAACGAACTGAAAGAGGATTGCCTACCCCTGAAACGCGCTTATGCCGACGTAGTGCAGGAATCGCCCAAGAACACGGAGTACGGCTACGTAAAAGCTGCCTTCCTTGAACCGGACGATGAACACAACTATACAGAGCAGACCCTTCTCGCCTTAGGAGAAGAAGTACAGCGGCTGCTGGAAGAGGGCGTAACACTGAATGACATCACTATCCTTGTCCGCAAGAACAAGAATATCCCACCGATAGCCGACTATTTCGACAAAGAGCTGCATCTCTCTGTCGTGTCCGACGAAGCTTTCCGTCTGGATGCCTCCCTTGCCATCTGCATGCTGATGGATGCCCTGCGCTGCCTGTCGAATCCGGAGAACAAGATTGCGGAGGCTGCACTGATGGAGAATTACAAATTACAAATGACAAATGACGAGCAACCGGAATTCACAACAGCCACTCCCCTTCCCGAAGCCTTTACCTCCCGACGGGAAACGCTGCGCCTGATGCCTTTGTATGAGTTACTGGAAGAACTGTTCAGCATCTTCACCATGAGCTGCATTGAAAAGCAGGATGCCTACCTCTTCTCCTTTTTCGATGCTGTGACGGAGTATCTGCAAAGCAATTCTTCCGAGCTGGACAGCTTCATCCGCTACTGGGACGAAACCCTTTGCAGCAAGACCATCCCCAGCGGTGAGATGGACGGTATACGTATCCTCTCCATCCACAAGTCCAAAGGACTGGAATTCCATACCGTACTGATTCCCTTCTGCGACTGGAAGCTGGAGAACGAAACCAACAACCAGCTGGTGTGGTGCATCCCACCGGAAGAGCCCTATAATGCCATCAGCTTAGTGCCGGTGAACTATTCCACCACCATGGCGGAATCCATATACCGGCAGGACTATCTGCACGAACGGCTTCAGCTATGGGTGGACAATCTGAATCTGCTGTACGTGGCCTTTACCCGTGCCGGCAAGAACCTCATCCTCTGGAGCCGGAAGGAACAGAAGGGAACCATGTCCGAACTCCTTGCCAACACCTTGCCCCGCATAGCCAAAGACGGAGCAGGCAGTTGGGACGAAGAAGCTGCCATATACGAGAACGGCAAGATTTGTCTCTCCTCCATCCCCGTCTCACAGCATGACGCAGACAACCCTACTGATGACGAAGCCAAACCTCTATGCTACGAACAGAAACCTCTATACTGCGAACGTAAACCTGAGGTTTATGAACAGCAACCGGTCAACAGACTTTCGCAAAAGCCGGTCAAACTGCCCGTCCACATGGAGAGTATGCTCCACGACATCGAGTTCCGGCAATCCAACCGTTCGGCAGACTTCATAGCAGGAGTGGACGAAGCAGAATCCAGCCAGCGTTTCATCAACCGGGGACGTTTGCTGCATACCTTATTCTCTGCTATCGAAACCGAAGAAGATATTGACAATGCCATCAGCCAGCTCGTCTTTGAAGGAGTAATTGGACGAAGTGAGACGGAAGAAGAAATACGCGACCTCACCGAACGCGCCTTCTCCCTGCCCCAAGTCAAGGACTGGTATTCGGGGACGTGGCGGCTGTTCAATGAATGCGACATCATCTGGCAGGAAAACGGCGAACTGCGGACACGCCGCCCGGACCGTGTGATGATGCGTGGTGAAGAAATTGTAGTGGTAGACTTCAAGTTCGGAAAGCCGAATAAGAAGTACAACAAGCAAGTACAGAGATACATGCAACTGCTGGTCCGCATGGGGTATGCCGCAGAAAATATACGGGGCTACTTGTGGTATGTAGAGGAGAACAACATAGAACCGGTATAAACTCACTCTCCATCCACTATCAACTATCAATTATCAACTGAATTATGAAAACATTTCTCCAACTGGTCGCCCACGACCTTTACGCCAAAATAGGAAACGACCTCTCGCGCACCGCCATCGTTTTCCCCAACAAACGTGCCAGTCTGTTCTTCAACGAATACCTGGCAGCCGAAACGGACCGCCCCTTGTGGTCGCCCGCCTACGTCAGCATCAGCGAACTATTCCGGCAACTCTCGCCACTAAAGTCCGGTGACCCCATCCGCCTGGTATGCGAACTGTATAAGGTGTTCCGCGAAGAGACCCACAGTGAAGAGACTCTGGATGACTTCTACTTCTGGGGAGAACTGCTCATCAGCGACTTCGACGACGTGGACAAAAACCTCGTAGATGCCGACAAGCTCTTCAGCAATCTGCAGGAACTGAAGAACATCATGGACGGCTACGACTTCCTTGACCAAGAGCAGGAAGAAGCCATCCGCCAATTCTTCCAAAATTTCTCCATAGAAAAGCGCACGGAGCTGAAAGCAAAATTCATCTCCCTCTGGGATAAGTTGGGCGACATCTACCGCCACTACCGCCGAAACCTCACGGAACTTGGCATCGCCTACGAAGGCATGATGTACCGCAATGTCATGGAGCAACTCAACACCGACCGACTACGCTACGACCGCTATGTATTTGTCGGCTTCAACGTGCTGAATAGAGTAGAAACCCGTTTCTTTCAGCTCTTGCAGAATGCCGGAAAAGCGATGTTCTATTGGGACTATGACGTATTCTACACCCGCCTCCCACGCGAACAAAAACCACCCTATACCCACGAAGCAGGCGAATTCATCCTCCGCAACCTAAAGCTGTTCCCCAACCAGCTCCCCGAAAAATCCTTTGATGTACTGCGGAAACCCAAGAATGTACGCTTTATCTCCGCTTCTACGGAAAATGCACAAGCCCGTTACTTGCCTCAATGGATTAGGGAGAACGAAAAACAGAGAAATAAAGAATCTTCATTAAAGGATACTGCCGTCGTCCTCTGCAACGAATCCCTACTGCTTCCCGTCCTCCACTCCATTCCGGCAGAGGTAAAGAACGTCAACATCACAATGGGATTCCCCCTTGCCCAAACTCCGGTATACAGCTTCATCAACGCCCTTGTAGAACTACAGACTACCGGCTACCACACAGGTACCGGACGATATACTTACGAGACCGTACTCACCCTGCTGAAACATCCTTATACCCGGCAGCTTTCCTCCCATGCCGAAGTACTGGAAAGACGGCTTACGCAGGACAATCGCTTCTATCCTCTTCCCTCGGAGCTGAAGCAGGACGCATTCCTTGAACAAGTCTTTACACCACAGAACGGCATCGCCGCCCTATGCAGCTACCTCACCGAACTGCTTCGCGAAGTAGCCGTCCTCTACCGCCAGGAAAAAGACGTGGAAGACATCTTCAACCAGCTGTACCGTGAGTCTCTGTTCAAAAGTTACACTCTCGTCAATCGCCTGCTCAATCTGATAGAGACCGGGGAACTGAGTAGCCTGCGCACAGACACGCTGAAGCGACTGCTGAACCGGCTGCTTACCTCTGCCAACATCCCCTTCCACGGAGAGCCCGCCATCGGCATGCAAGTAATGGGTGTGCTGGAAACGCGTAACCTCGACTTCCGCAATCTTATCATGCTCTCCCTCAACGAAGGGCAATTGCCCAAAGCCGGAGGCGAGTCCTCCTTCATCCCCTACAACCTAAGGAAAGCCTTCGGCATGACCACCATAGAGCACAAAAATGCCGTCTATGCCTACTACTTCTACCGCCTCATCCAGCGGGCAGAAAACGTCACCTTATTATATAACACCTCTTCGGACGGACTGAACCGCGGGGAAATGTCCCGCTTCATGCTGCAATTCCTGGTAGAATCGCCACACAACATCTCCCTTGAGTACCTTGAAGCCGGACAATCCCCCCAGCAAGCCCGGGAAATTGAGATTCACAAGACACCGGAGATGTTGCAACAGATGTTCGATGCCTACGACATCCACCGACGTCCCCAAGCGTTCTTCTCCCCCTCTGCCCTCAATGCCTATCTGGACTGCCGGCTGAAATTCTACTACCGATACGTAGCTGGCCTGAAAGCTCCCGATGAAGTAAGCGCCGAGATAGACTCCGCCCTCTTCGGCACCATCTTCCACCGTTCTGCCGAACTGGTGTACAACGAACTGATAGCCAACGGACGGGAGATACGTAAAGATGACCTGGAACAATTACTGAAAGACGATGTTCGCCTGCAAGCCTATGTGGACAATGCTTTCAAAGAAAAGTTCTTCCATGTGCCCCTTACGGAGCAACCGGAGTATAACGGTACGCAGCTCATCCATTCCAAAGTCATCGCCTCTTACCTGCGCCAGCTCCTGCGCAATGACCTGCAATATGCCCCGTTCCGTATGGAGGGCATGGAACAGGACGTCAGAGAAACGATGGAAATAGATACTCCGCAAGGAAAGCTTGCCTTACAGATAGGCGGTACCATCGACCGCCTGGACAGCAAAGGAGACACGCTACGTATTGTGGACTACAAGACAGGCGGTACTCCCAAGACTCCAGAAAATATAGAACAACTGTTTACTCCCGCCGACAACCGTCCCAACTATATTTTCCAGACGTTTTTGTACGCCGCCATCCTCTGCCGCAAGCAATCGCTGAAGGTAGCCCCTTCCCTGCTCTACATCCACCGGGCAGCTTCCGAAAGCTACTCCCCGATCATCGAAATGGGAGCGCCACGACAACCCAAGGTACCGGTCAACAACTTCGCTTTCTTCGAAGACGAGTTCCGCAAACGGCTGCACGGACTCCTGCAGGAGATATTCAGCCAAGAAGAAACATTCAGCCAAACAGAGGATACCCGGAAATGTGAATATTGCGATTTCCGCAGTCTGTGTAAGAGATAAAAAAACAGACCATCCGTTCATAAGAAACAGACGGTCTATTTGAGTCTGACGGATGGTCTGTTTTACTTCAACGGACCATCCGTTCTATTTTCTTCGTTATCATTACTTCACCGGAATAGAGAAGCTGAATATGGAGCCTTCGCCCTCCTTGGAAGTAAACCACAGTTTACCGCCATTCTTCACGACAAAATCCTTGCACAGCAACAAGCCCAGTCCCGAGCCTTCTTCGTTGTTCGTACCGAACGTGCTGAAATGCGTATCAGCATGCAACAATTTCTTCTGCCCTTCCTCGCTGATGCCACAGCCATGATCTTGAACACTAACAACTGCCATACCATTCACTTCCTCCATCTTCACCAATATTTCGGAATTCTCCTTGCTGAACTTGATGGCATTGCTCAACAAGTTGCGGACTACCGTCTTCAGCATGTCAATATCAGCGTTAACCATCATTCTCTCCGGTTTCATCTCGCGGATTCTTATCTTTTTCAGACTTGCCACCATACTAAAAATCTCAATGACACCGTCTGTCACTTCGACGAGATCCACATCCTGATAAACCACATTCAACTTACCGATTTGACTCTTTGTCCATTTCAGCAAGTTATCCAGCAATGAGAACACATCCTCCGTTGTCTGATTAGCCATCGTCAGAAGCTCGTACATTTCAGCACCTATTTTCTCAAATGGCAAGTTCAATATCAGCATATTCAGCACCATCTTGATGGATCCCATCGGAGAACGCAGGTCATGGGCAATCACCGAATAGAGCTTGTCACGCCCGGCAATGGTACGTTGCAGTTCTTCCGTCTTACTCAAAATCAGCCGCTTGGCAGCTACCAAAGATATTTGGTGGGTAACACGGATAATCAGTTCCTCCTTATTGAAAGGTTTAGAGATGAAGTCATTCGCTCCTACCTGAAAGCCTTTCACAATATCTGCCGTACTATTCAGTGCGGTCAGAAAGATGATCGGAATTTCAGCAGTCTGCGGATTTGACTTTAAATGTTGGGCTACTTCAAAACCACTCATGTCCGGCATCATTACATCAAGCAAAACCAAGTCAGGATTTTCCTTTTCCACCTGCTCCAATGCCTGCCGCCCGTTACTCGCAGTAGCAATTGCGAATTTCTCGTTTGTCAAAAGCACTTTCAACAATAAAACATTTGACATCACATCGTCAACGATGAGGATCTTGTATTCGGAAGGATTTATTTCCATGTTCATCTTTCTATATTGTTTTTCCCGTTATCAAAATCACTATTTAGTTAGGAACGATATTCCTTAAAATACTCTATTATATACTGTAAACCCTCTTCCAACTCTATAGTCGGTTCCCAGCCCAACTTTTCCTTTGCCAGAGTGATGTCCGGCTGACGCTGTTTGGGATCATCATGAGGCAATGGTTTGAAAATCAGTTTCGATTTGGAATTCGTCAACCTGATGACCTTTTCCGCCAGTTCCAATATGGAGAATTCATTCGGATTTCCCAAGTTTACCGGACCGATAAAATCGTCCTCCGTATTCATCATCCGTACCATACCTTCTATACAGTCATCTACATACTGGAAACTCCGTGTCTGATTGCCCGAACCGTATATCGTAATATCCAGGTTCTGCAATGCCTGAACCACGAAATTGGAAACCACCCGTCCGTCATTCGGCAGCATCCGAGGACCGTACGTATTGAATATACGGATAATCTTGATCCGCACTCCATTCTGGCGGTGATAGTCCATAAACAATGTCTCGGCACAACGCTTCCCTTCATCATAACAAGAACGGAGGCCGATTGGATTTACATTTCCCCAATAACTTTCCACTTGGGGATGAATAACGGGGTCACCGTACACTTCGCTGGTAGAGGCCTGCAATATCTTGGCATTCGTCTTTTTGGCCAGTTCCAGCATATTGATGGCGCCCAATACAGAAGTCTTGATAGTTTTAATGGCGTCATATTGGTAGTGGATGGGAGAAGCGGGACAAGCAAGATTATAGATTTCGTCCACATCTGCATCATAAGGGGTTTCCACATCATGCAGTACAAACTCAAAGCGGGGATTGCTCTTCAGATGAGTGATATTTCCTTCCGAACCGGTGAAAAGATTATCCAGACAAATCACCTGATGCCCATCGTTTATCAATCGGGTACAAAGGTGAGAACCTATAAAACCAGCACCACCACTAACCAAAATTTTCTTCATGTAATGTTTTTTATAGTGCCTTAAAGCACATAAGACCTATTCTGTTTGTTTTGATGCTGACAAATGTAGGCGATTTGACTAAATTATGCAAGTTTGCAACGAAATATTTCACTTATTAATGAATATAAAGAGGCAGATTAAAAAATCCACCCCTGAAACATTCATTTATTTATCCAACATATACTCTTCTTTCTTATCCGGAATGCTGAAGT
>CEAH01058579.1_pt1 | contig 12685 bp, 10 predicted proteins | sample 557571 | NCBI WGS metagenome assembly CEAH01 (sample SAMEA3182092, study PRJEB8094) | gut metagenome | biome: human; feature: gut; material: Stool; isolation source: human stools | place: Canada | collected 2013-11-25
ATACTATATTTCTTATAATTTTATAATAAAGTTAAAATTGTTATTGAAAAACACCTCTGTATAATATATAATACTAAAAAAATATATTTTGTTGGGAATTTTTGTATGAAAAAAGTATTAAGTTTGTTTTTATCATTATCACTTATAGTTTGCATAGCTTTTGCCGGTGCTTCGCCGGCAATGGCTGATGAATGGTATGATATTTTATTTGAAGATAATCAAAAAGAAGAAATTGAACACAGCGTAATTGATGAAATTATAGTATCGCAAGTCGGTAAAACGGAAGTGTCTGTTTATTGGAACTGCTCATATTACGGTTTTGTTGACGGATATGAAGTATCGCTTTATGACGGTAAAACAGATACTTATCTTCCGCAGGCTTATGTTGACTGTAATACATATAGTTATGTTTTCAGAAATCTTAAGCAAAATACCGGCTATCAGGTTTGCGTGCGCTCATTTGTTTTTGATAACGGCACTTATGATTTCGGCCAATACAGCACCCCTGCCAAAATTTTCACCTGCCCGGTTGATGTCAAGCTATCATCGGTAAAATATAACTCCAAGGGCAAAGCAACGGTTAAATGGAAAAAATGCAAAAATGTAAGCGGATATGTTATTGAATATTCACCTAAAAAGGATTTTAAAGATGATGCTTCAAAATCAACCGTAATGGTTTACGGTAAAAGCAAGTCAAGAAAAGTTATCAACGGGCTTGCAAAGGGCAAGTATTATTTCAGAATTGCGGCTTTTAAAAAAGTTGATGATACAATTTATGTGGGTACATTTTCAAAAAAAGTAAAAAGAGTTAATATTAAAACAGGACTTAGCGTTAAAGGTATGCTCAATGCCGTTAAAACAGATAATTCAGGCGCACAAAGAATAAAAAAATATACCGACGGCGGCGTGAATATCGCAAAATATAAAACCACTTATGATAAGGTTAAGGCTATCTATGTTTGGCACGCAAGGAACTTTAAAAAGCACGGTTGGGATTGTGTAGGCTGTAACAGTAATTTTAATAACTGTATCAGCGCACTTTTTTCAAACAGTGAAAAGAGATATGACGGTTTTATTACACTTAATGCCGGTAAATTCAGAAATAATGACGGCTCAAAGGTTATGCACAAATGGTCTGTAATTTACCTTGCCGGTAAGCCATATATTTTTGACCCGAGGCTTCAGGGCTATACCAAAAATTATACTGCAAATACATATTTTGCCTTGGCGAAGAATTCAAGATCGGCAAAACCGTATATTTATGAATATGATTACGGTACTTTTTATCCGGATGAAAGCAATGCGTATTTTGAATACTGCGTTGAAAGTATAAAATAAACTTTTTTGAAAGGATTATTAACTATGAAAAAAGTTGCAATTATTATGGGTTCAGACAGCGATTTGCCTATCGTAACCCCTGCAATTAAACAGCTCAAGGAATTGGGTATTGAAACCGAGGTTCGTGTAATGAGTGCGCACAGAACACCGAATGAAGCACACGAATTTTCGGCAAATGCAATTAAAAACGGATTTGGCGTAATTATTGCCGCAGCAGGTATGGCTGCACATTTGGGCGGTGTACTTGCCGCTTCAACCACTTTGCCGGTTATCGGTATTCCGTGCAGTGCAAAGGTGCTTGACGGAATGGATGCAATGCTTGCAACTGTTATGATGCCACCGGGTATTCCGGTTGCAACAGTAGGTGTTAACGCAGCTAAAAATGCGGCTCTTTTGGCGGCTCAAATTCTTGCGGTAGGTGATGATGAACTTATGGCAAAGCTTATTAAAATGCGTGAGGATATGGCAGAGCAGGTTCGCCAAAAGGATATTGCACTTCAGGAAAAGCTTAAAGAAATTTAACAAACATTCACGATAAAAAATAAGATTGCGTAAAACGCGAACATTTAAAAGGAGATTATATATGGAGTCATTCAGCGAAAGTTATGCTAAAGCAGGCGTAGATGTTACAGCAGGTTATGAATCTGTTGAACTTATCAAATCACATGTAAAGCGCACTGAAATTCCGGGTGTAATGGGTTCAATCGGCGGTTTCGGCGGTATGTTTGAACTTTTAGGCGCAGGTAATTATAAAAATCCTGTGCTTGTTTCAGGAACAGACGGTGTAGGAACCAAGCTTAAAGTTGCTTTTCTTCTTGATAAGCACGATACTATCGGTATTGACTGTGTAGCAATGTGTGTTAATGATGTAGCTTGCTCCGGTGCAAAGCCGCTTTTCTTCCTTGATTATATTGCTTGCGGTAAAAACTATCCTGAAAAGATAGAGCAAATTGTAAGCGGTGTGGCTGAAGGTTGCGTTCAGGCAGGTTGCGCACTTGTCGGTGGCGAAACAGCAGAACATCCGGGCCTTATGCCAAACGAAGAATATGACCTCGCAGGTTTTACGGTTGGTATCGGCGAAAAGGATAAGCTTGTATCAGGCGATAAGCTTGCAAGCGGAAATGCACTTATCGGCGTTGCATCATCAGGTGTTCATTCAAACGGTTTTTCACTTGTAAGAAAAGTGTTTAACATTACTGAAGAAAGGCTTGGCGTTCATGTGGCAGAGCTTGGTAAAACTCTTGGTGAAGAGCTTTTGACTCCTACAAGAATTTATGTTAAGCCGCTTCTTAATCTTATGGACAGCGTCAATGTCAATGCTATCAGCCATATCACCGGCGGCGGATTTTATGAAAATGTACCGAGAATGTTAAATGACGGTTTCAAGGCTGTTATTGAAAAAGATAAGTGCTTTAAAAAGCCTATTTTTGACCTTATCGCAAGTGAGGGTAATATCCCTGAAAGAGATATGTATAACACATTTAATATGGGTACAGGTCTTGTTATCGCAGTTGATAATGATAAGGCAGATGAAGCTGTAAGAATACTTAAAGAAAACGGCGAGGACGCTTGCGTTATCGGTGAAATCAAAGCAGGCGAAAAGGGTGTTGAACTCGTATGATGAAAAACATAGCTGTTTTAGTGTCAGGCGGGGGTACTAATCTTCAGGCACTTATTGACGCACAGGCAAAAGGTGAAATAATCGGCGGAAAAATCACGCTTGTTGTTTCTTCAAACCCTGATGCATATGCTCTTGAAAGAGCAAAAAAGAACAATATAGCAACTAAAATTTGCGAAAAGAAAAACTATAAAGACAGGGCGGAATATACCCGTGCCATTAGGGATATTTTACTTGAAGCAAAGGCTGACTTGGTAGTATATGCCGGCTTTATGACTATTCTTGATGAGCAGATAGTTAAGGCTTTTCCAAATAAAATGATGAATGTTCACCCTGCACTTATCCCGTCTTTTTGCGGGCCGGGATATTGGGGGCTTCATGTGCATGAAAAGGTTATTGAAAGCGGAGTTAAACTCACAGGTGCAACAGTCCATTTTGTAACAGAGGAATGTGACGGCGGCCCTATAATTTTGCAAAAGTCAAGCGAGGTTAAATTTGATGATACCCCTGAAATTTTGCAAAAGCGTGTTATGGAAGAATGTGAATGGAAAATTCTTCCAAAAGCAGTTTCTCTTTTCTGCCAAGATAAAATAGAAGTTGTTAATAATAAAACTAAAATTACTGAATGATATTGAGGTGTAATTATGGAAATCAAATCTCTTGCTAGTGAACTTAATACGAATTCATATCCGGGCAGAGGTATTGTGCTTGGTAAAAGTGAATGCGGCAAATTTGCAGTTTGTGCTTATTTCATTATGGGCAGAAGTGTAAATAGCCGTAACAGAATTTTTGAAGAAAATGAGCGTGGCGGAATTCGCACCAAGGCTTTTGATGAGTCAAAAATGGAAGACCCTTCACTTATTATTTATAACCCTGTTCTTAAGTTCGGCGGTGACACAATCGTTACAAACGGCGATCAAACTGATACTATTTATGATTCTTTTGCAAAGGGTGATTGCTATCACGATGCACTTATTACAAGAGAATTTGAGCCTGATGCACCAAATTACACACCGAGAATTTCAGGTATTATGAAAGAAAACGGTAATTATAATCTTTCGATTCTTAAATCAAATTGCGGTGAGCCTGAATGTGTGAGATATTTCTTTGAATATCCTGCAAGGGCAGGTCTCGGTCATTTTATTCATACATATAAGTGTGACGGGAATCCTATTCCGTCGTTTGAGGGTGAGCCTACACCTGTTAAAATTGAAGGCGATATTGATGAGTTCACCAATATGATTTGGACTAATCTTAATGAGGATAATAAGGTTTCTCTTTTTGTTCGTTTCATAAATCTTGAAACAAAGGAAGAAGAAACAAGAATTATCAATAAAAACGAAAAATAATTATAAGGGGTGATTCAGTTCACCCCTTGTTTTGCTATTGCATTTACTATATTATTTACATATTTATTATAAATTCGGAGGAAATTATGAAAGTTCTTGTTGTTGGCGGCGGCGGAAGAGAACACGCCCTTATCAGAAAAATTAAAGAATCAAGCAAGGTTGATGAAATTTTTTGCACACCGGGTAACGGTGGCATTTCATATGATGCAAAATGTTTTGATGTTTCGGCTACGGATATTGACGGCGTAGTTGATTTAGCTAAAAAATTATGCGTTGATTTAGTTGTAGTAGCACCTGATGACCCGCTTGTTGCAGGTATGGTTGACGCACTTAATGACGCAGGATTTAAAACTTTCGGCCCACGCGCAAATGCCGCTATTATTGAGGGCTCAAAAGTTTTTTCAAAAGAGCTTATGCAAAAATATAATATTCCTACCGCTGAATATAAAGTTTTTGATAACGCAAATGACGCTATTGAATATATTAAAGAGAAAAATGAATTTCCTACTGTTATTAAGGCGGACGGTCTTGCTTTGGGCAAGGGCGTAATTATTCCTGAAAATCTTGATGATGCTGTTGCCGGTGTCAAAGAAATTATGGAAGATAAAATCTTCGGTGCTTCCGGCAACAACATTGTTGTTGAAGAATTTTTGACCGGTCCTGAAGTTTCCGTTCTTGCATTTACAGATGGCAAGTGCGTTAAACCTATGGTATCTTCTATGGACCATAAGCGTGCACTTGACGGTGATAAGGGACTTAACACAGGCGGTATGGGTACCGTATCGCCAAATCCGTATTATACCGAAGAAGTAGCAGCTGAATGTATGGATAAAATCTTTATGCCTACTATAAATGCTATGAACCAAGAGGGCAGAACATTTAAGGGATGTTTATACTTCGGACTTATGATTACACCGAAAGGACCAAAGGTAATTGAATATAACTGCCGCTTCGGTGACCCCGAAACGCAGGTTGTTTTACCAAGACTTAAAACAGATATTATTGATATTTTTGAAGCAATAAATAACGAAACTCTTTCTGAACTTGATATTGAATGGAGCGAAAAAGCCTGCGCTTGTGTTATTATGGCTTCCGGTGGCTATCCGAAATCATATAAAAAGGGTGTTGAAATCACAGGCCTTACATTAGGCCAACTTGACGGTGTTACCGTTTACCACGCAGGAACTAAAATTGAAAATGATAAGCTTGTTACATCGGGTGGCAGAGTTTTAGGCGTTACCGCTTTGGGTGACAGCCTTGCAGACGCACTTAAAAAATCTTATGAAGCGGTGGAAAATATTCATTTTGATAATGCACATTACAGAAAAGATATTGGAAAACGCGCACTTGAAGCTAATAAATAATTTATACAAATTGTTGTAATTTAATAAATTGTGAATTTTTTTCGATTTTACAAAATGTTATTGACAATTATACAAAACGGAATTATACTATCCGTGTAATTAAAATTAACTTTTAGAATAGACAAGAGGGTTAAGTTATGGCAACAGTTAAAAAAAGCAAAAAGAAGATTATTGTACCTATAAGTATAATACTCGTTATTGCGATTGTAGCCGGTTGCATTTTCGGTGTAACTAAATCGAAAAGCGGCGAAGAGGTTAAGCTCAACACAATTTCAACGGGGGATATTTACGAAAAGGTATCATTAACAGGTGATGTTACTGCCGGCACTTCAAAGGATTATAAGGTTGGCACAGTTGCAACTGTTAAAAGTGTTAATGTTAAAGTAGGCGACCAAGTTAAAAAAGGTGATGTTCTTGCAACATTTGATACCACTTCACTTGATTCGCAGGTATCTTCACTTCAAACTTCTTATAATGACGCTTTGAAAAACTATAACAATGCTGTAAAAAATCAAAAAACAGCAAACAACAAGGCATCTACATACAAAAAGCAAATAGATGCGATTGAAAAAAAGATTGCAAAGCTTAATAAGAAAATTGCTAAAACGACAACTACTAAAAAAAAGAAAACAACAACTACTACAACTACGACTAAGGCAAGCACAACTAACCGTATTTCACAGTGGCTTGCAACTACCACAACTAAAGCAGCAACTACTACCACCACTACTACAACTACAACTCAGCATACCACAGATGATGGCTCACCGAAGTATACAGTAGCACTTTCTGCTTATCCTACTTCTGTTTCGGGTACGGTTTCAGGTTCCGGCAAGTACAGGAAGGATATTGGTAATGTTACGATTAAGGCAACCCCAAGTTCAGGTTGGCTCTTCCTTGGTTGGTATTCTTCCCGTGCAGCATATTTGGCAGGTAATTCACCGCTTTCAAATTCACAGTCTTGGACTTTTCCTTTGACAAGCGATGTTAACTATGTAGCAGTATTTACAGAAGACACAAATGCCACTACAACAACTGCAGCTTCTATCAATGATATTTCAAAAGCACTTGTTGAAATAAACAAAAATATTGCATCAATAACTAATGATGTTAAAACATTAACTACTATTTCGGGAATAGTTGCAAATTCAATTTCAGGTGCAATTGCTTCAGGTCAGCTTAACAGCAAGACTATTGCTGATTTAGTAGGTAAAGATATTCAGACTGCTATTACAAACGGCATTGTTGATTCAACCAAGCTGATTGTTGAAAGCGGCGTTGCCGTTGATATGATTAAAGCCGCTGTATCTTCAATTGATTACAGGGCGCTTGCCAAAGGTGTTTCTGATTCTGATAATGCAGTTCTTACAGGTTTGGAAATTCAAAAGGCATTGCTTTCGGCTCAATATGAAGTATATAAAACACAGGGCGATCAATCAATTGTTACTGCCCAAAAATCAGCAGTTACCGCTACAAAGAAGGCTCTTGATTCAATGAAAGAGCAGCAAACAGCACTTGCAAACGGCTGGACAGCAGATTTTGACGGTGTGATTACAAAGGTTGACATTTCACCTGACTCTCAAACTACTGCACTTCAGGCAGGTATCACGCTTGAAAATCACGATGTTCTTGTTGCAACAGTCAGCCTCAGTGAATATGATGTTCATAAAGTCAAACTCGGTATGAAGGCAAAGGTTACTACTGCTTACGGTGAATATGATGGTGAAGTTGCCACTATTGCACCTACTGCCACAGGTGGTTCATCAAGCTCAATTCTTGACAGCGTAGGTTCAATGGCAGGTGTCAGCGGTCTTTCATCACTTACAAATTCAGGTGCAGGTGTTGAATGTACAATTGAAATTAAAAATCCTGATGAAAACATTATTGCAGGTTTTGATGCCGATGTTGAAATTCAAACAGGTCAGTATCTTGGTGTAACAGTTGTTCCTATTGAATCAATTACACTTGAAAAAACAGGTTCATATGTATATCTTTATAACGATGAGGATAAAACAGTTACCAAGACTGAAATTAAGACAGGTGCAATTTCAGATACAGCTTATGAAGTAACTTCGGGTCTTAAGCCGGGTGACAGAATTGTTGCATCACCAAAAACAGATTATAAAGAAGATACCTTTAAAGTTAAGGTAGTAGACAGCACAAATAAGTAAGGAGACTTTACAGTGAATATTACAGAAAGTCTGAAAATCGCAGTCAAGTGTATTAAGTCAAATTGGATGCGCAGTCTTCTTACAATGCTTGGTATTATTATCGGTATCAGCTCCGTTATTATGATTATCGGTGCAGGTACCGGTGTAAGAGATTATATCGTCGGCCTTATTGAAGATATGGGTTCAAACGCAGTTCTTGTCAGCGTTGATGCCACATCTGCTACTGATAATGACTATATTACTCTTGATGATGTAGAAAATATTAAAACTAAAGTAAACGGTGTTGAGCGTTGTTCACCTATGCTTATGGGCTTTGGCCGTGCAACAATTGATTCAACTGCTACGGAAGCTACTGCAATGCTTATCGGTGTTAACAGCGATGTTCAGTTTGCACTTACCAATACTTGTGAATATGGGCGTTTTTTCACTGATGAGGAATATAATGCAAATGCTCCAATTGCTGTAATGGGTACTAACTCGGCACAGCAGGCTTATGGTTATGAGGATGTTACTAATGAATATGTAACCGTATCTTCAAGCGGTAAATCAATGAAAATCAAAATTTGCGGTGTTGCAAATATTGATACTCTTGCAAACTCACTCGGTGGCTCAAGCTCAATGAGCAATATATTCCAAAGCGCAGGCGGGGATAAAACTGTTATTGCACTGTTTTTACCTTGTACAACGCTTACACAGATTACCGGTGCTGATGCAAACCTCGGCAGTGTATTTGTTATTGCTAAAGACGGTTATGATTATGATGCAGTCGGTAATGCAACCGTAAACTATCTTAAATCTGCACACGGTAACTATTCAAACAGTATGTATACTGCTCAAAATATGGCAACATATGTTGATATAGTTAATATAATTATGTCTGTTCTTACAGCATTTATTGCCTGCGTAGGTGCAATTTCGCTTATTGTAGGCGGTATCGGTGTAATGAACATTATGCTTGTTTCGGTAACGGAGCGAACGCGTGAAATCGGTATACGAAAATCACTTGGCGCAAAAACAAGAGTTATTACAATGCAGTTTTTGACGGAGTCGATAATTTTGTGCCTGATAGGCGGTATTATCGGTGTTTCAATTGGTGTTGCAGGTGCGTTTGCCGCATGCTCAGTAATAAATATCAAGCCTAATATTACATGGTGGCTTATACTTGTTGCACTGCTGTTCTCAAGTGGTGTAGGTTTGTTCTTCGGTATTTATCCTGCAAGAAAGGCTGCACAAATGAGTCCTATTGATGCACTCAGAAGTGAATAATTATTTAAGAGGGGTTTTTGCCCCTCTTGAATTTTGTTATTATGTATGATAAAATAATAAAACTATCTTTTAAAGAGGAATATTTGATGGAAATTAACGATATACTTGAAAAGTTCAATTTTAAAGGTGAACTTGAAGAATGTAATGTTTTCGGCTCAGGTCATATAAATACAACTTATCTTGCAAAATATATTGAAAACGGAAAAGAAAAAAAATATGTTGTTCAAAAAGTAAATACAAATATTTTCCCGGATATTGATTCGCTTATGAATAATATTTTTTCCGTTACAGAATTTTTAAGAAAAAAAATCACAGAAAACGGAGGTAATCCCCACAGGGAAACGCTCCATTTTATCAGAACATATGACAAAAACAAGTATTTTAAAGATGAAAACGGTGATTGTTACCGTGCATATCGCTTTGTTGATAATTCAAAGGCTTATGATACTGTTAACAGCGCAGAGATTTTCGGCAAAAGCGGTAAAGCATTCGGCAGATTTCAAAAGTATTTAAGTGATTTCCCTGCTGAAACTTTGAGTGAGATAATTAAAAATTTTCATAATACCATTTGGCGATATGAAAATGAATTTATCCCTGCTGTTCAAGCTGATAAGGCAGACAGAGTTGCCTCTTGCGGTGATGAAATTAAGTTTGTTATGCATAGAAGAGAAGATTGCAAAAAGCTTGTTGAACTTATTGAAAAGGGTGAACTTCCGCTTCGTGTAACGCATAATGATACCAAGCTTAATAATGTCCTTTTTGACAGTGAAAGTGATGATGCAATTTGTGTGATCGACCTAGATACTGTTATGCCGGGGCTTGCACTTTATGATTTTGGTGATTCAATTCGCTTTGGCGCAAATTCCTGTGCAGAAGATGACGATAATTACGATAATGTAAAAATAAATCTTGATTATTTTGAAGCTTATGCAAAGGGATTTTTGAACGAGGCGGGAAGCGCACTTAATCAATGTGAAATTGATAATCTTGCTTTTTCGGCAAAGCTGATGACTTTTGAATGCGGTATGCGCTTTCTTACCGATTATATTAACGGTGATACATATTTTAAAACAGCATATCCTACTCATAACCTTGTGCGTGCAAAAAATCAGTTTGCACTTGTAAGCGATATGGAAGATAAAATGGCTCAAATGGAGCAAATTATTAAAAACATAACTGAATGAAAATTATAAAAAGGAACGATTTTCGTTCCTTTTAGACTGTCGATAAAGTGGCTAAAGCGCGCCGAATAAAATAAATAAAACTTTTTTTGCCTCCCTTGCAAAGGGAGGTGGGTGCAACTTGTTGCACTCGGAGGGATTATAAAAAACAGCTTGGACATCGAGTCCAAGCTGTTTTTGGCGCTTTTTGTCTTTTGCTCGGGGGCAGTACCGTCGTACAGCACCCACTCGCAAAATACAAAATTTATCTCACTTTCTCGAAGTCTACCAGCGTGTAGAAATTTATAATTTGATTTTTTCTACACGCTAGGGCAACGATTTTTGTTCCTTTTTTATTTATACTTTTTACTTATCTTGGCAATAATAAACTGTACATAAAAAATTAAAGGGTGATTATGTGCAGTATAATAAAGTTGAAATTTGCGGGATAAATACAAGCCAATTAAAAGTGCTGAAAGAAAAGGAAAAAATGGAACTTTTAAAAAAAGCTCAGGCGGGGGATAAAAACGCAAGAAATGAACTTATAGAAGGAAATTTGCGCCTTGTTTTATCAGTCGTTCAGCGCTTTTCAAACAGAGGCGAAAATATGGATGACCTTTTCCAAGTCGGCGTAATAGGGCTTATTAAAGCGATAGATAATTTCAATACAAACCTTGATGTCCGCTTTTCCACTTATGCTGTGCCGATGTGTATAGGTGAAATCAGAAGATATTTGCGTGATGATAACCCGGTGCGAGTAAGCAGAAGTATGCGCGATACAGCATATAAGGCAATGCAGATTAAAGAACAGCTTATTAACGAGCAGGGCAAAGAGCCTACTATTGAGCAAATAGCTGATCGCCTTGATATGAAAAAAAGTGATGTGGTGCTTGCACTTGAAGCTATTGTTGACCCTGTGAGCCTGTATGAGCCTGTTTATAATGACGGGGGAGATACAATATATGTAATGGACCAAGTTGGCGACAGTTCAAGCGACAAGGATTGGATAGATGAAATTTCAATCAAAGATGAAATTAAAAAGCTTGATGACAGGGAACGCAATATTATGTATCTTCGCTTTATGCAGGGTAAAACACAAATGGAAGTTGCAAAAGAGGTGGGAATATCGCAGGCACAGGTTTCCAGATTAGAAAAAAATGCCCTTAGGCGAATTAAGGGCGAATAACACATATCTGCGACGGTTAACCTGATTACAATAATCAAATAAAAAAATCAAAAAAATTTTGACATTTGTATAAATTGGTGGTATTGTTATATTGAAAGGGTGATAGTGATGAAGAAAATTTCAAGTGTGATTTTGGCTGTATTATTAGCTTTTTCAAGCATTTTTTGTGTTAATATTGCATTTGCGGATGAAAACGCGCCTACATTAACCAAGGAACTTAAATTAAACGGAGCTTGGAGTGAAGAATACGATTCCAAGATTACCGATGGAGCAACTTGGTTTAAATTTCATATTGATTATCAAGGCAAATTTAAGCTTCAAATGAAAACTTATGACGCACTTGATGTTAAGCTTTACAATTCTGAATTTTCTAAAACTTATTTTACAACCGTAATTAAAGAATTTAATGATGCTAAAACCAAAACTAAAAGCGAAAGCGTTGTTTTAAATCCGGGTGATTACTATGTAAGAGTAGAGGCAAACGGTAAATATGCGCTTAATGCAAGCTTTGGTTTAAACAGCTATGTTAATCCTGAAGCAGTTGAACTCGGAAAGGTTTACAGCGGTTTATCAACCGATGATGACGGCTCATATTGGTACAAAATTGATTTGAAAAATAAGGGAAAATATACCTTGTCACTCACTTCTTCAGGCATTGCAACTGCTGAAGTTTATAACAGTGATATGTCTAAAAGCTTGGATGTTATCTATATTTTTTCAAGCTCCGATTTAGCTAAAACTTCAACTAAAGATATTGATTTGGATAAAGGTACATATCTTGTTAAAATCGTAAGTACTAAGGAATATAGATTTTTATTTTCAAATTATGTTTGCAGCCATATTTATGATGTAACTACAACAGCTCCGACTTATTTTGCTGACGGATATAACACTTATGTCTGTGCTAAATGCGGCTATTCATATAAAACAAAGGGCAAACCTAAAAAAATACTCAAAACGCCAAAGATTTATTCGCTCAAAGGCGGTAAAAAGAAAATTACCGTAAGTAATTCAAACAATAAATCGGCAACAGGGTATCAAATAAAAGTATCAACAAGTAAAAAATTTACTAAAAAAACCACTAAAACAGTTAAGGTAACTTCTTCAAAAACAACTGTTAAAAAGCTTAAAAAAAGCAAGAAATACTATGTAAAAGTCAGAGCTTATAAAACAAAGAATTCAAAAACTGTTTATTCAAAGTGGAGTAAAGTAAAAAGCATAAAAACAAAATAG
>CEAH01038409.1_pt1 | contig 12617 bp, 13 predicted proteins | sample 557571 | NCBI WGS metagenome assembly CEAH01 (sample SAMEA3182092, study PRJEB8094) | gut metagenome | biome: human; feature: gut; material: Stool; isolation source: human stools | place: Canada | collected 2013-11-25
GTGTCAAAATACACTTGACGATTTCTTTTAGGCACGGATTACACGAAAAGCACGGATTTCACAGAAAAAGAATAAAGAACATCTGTGGAATCCGTGCTTTCCGTGTAATCCGTGCTTTCCGTGTAATCCGTGCCTAAATAAAGAAACAAATAGTAAGTGGATTTTAGTTTTGACACACATTCCTCAGATGTTATAGTCATAGTTACAATCTGAACTTTCTCAGAGCACTCATTTTAGTTTTGACAATATTTCTCTTATTTTTCAATTCCCAATTTCTTCAAACTCCCCTATTTTCTCTCCTTTATACAGCAGGACGAGATTCGGATACACCACTCCTTCCGCGCAAGTAAACTGTATGGCTATAGTGAAGTGGCGGAAGAAATCGGAATGACGGAAGAAGAAATTCGGAACCAACCGCACATAAGTTTCCGGCTGGTGCATCATCTCTTCCATATCCACCATCATGGCAAAGTTATAATAAGGGGAAAGACTGCCTACACCTTCCTCGTATACCGAAGTCCCGTCCAGCACATCCCCGTTCTCCACAGCATCCACATAAGCGGAAAGACTCTGTGCATCGGGCGCCAGCAACAAAGCTCCTTTATAGAAGCAGGCGTAGGTGTGAAGCGCGGATTCCGTAATGCCCGTCAGTTGTGTCAATACGGTATTCCGGGGCAACATATACTGCCGGTACTTCCGTGCACGCGGGTATCGCCTGTAATTCGGATAGGTCCGCTCCACGGCCGGAGCGCCTTTTTCTTCGGGAGTGGCATACAGCAATTTCTGCAGGGCACGTTCCGCCTGCGCTTCATCTTTCACGGCAACGCTCATTACAGCGCAGGGATGCTGGTCGGTAGTATCCTTGGAATGAAGCAGGCAAGACATGACATTCTCTCCCGCATACGTTTTCATAAATTCCATCCACTCGCCATCCCGCTTCTTGATATAATCGGAATAGGCAGCCTTAGCATATTCCTGTTGCGAAGTAAAGCCGAATATGGCTTCCAAATCCGAGATTGCCCACTGGTTGTAGAAGAAGACAGATGCCGGCAGCCGCTCTCCCGAAAAATCCTTTATCGGCTCCTGCCTGCGAAGCGCATTGATAAATGTCCGGGCTGTATCCGCTCCGTGACTGATACCTGAACAATAAACGGCTTCTTCATTGAACTTCATATCAAACTCCGCCCAACTTCCCAGATGCGTCTGCGGACGAATGCCGTCTGTATTCTTGCCCATGCCCACTTCTTTCATGCGTACATACACCGTTGCCGCCACATTGTTGCGCTTACCGGCATACATGGCACGGAAAGACGCCATGTCCATCAACGATTTTCTGGAACGGCAGGCATCGATAACCTGCTCTATCAGACGCTTCTGAAAGCTGACAGCCAGAAAGTCCGGGGTAAAATAAGCCGCAAGGAAACGCCCGTCCGCCGTGGGATAGATGCGTATTTCCTCGCCGTTGTAATCAAAATACTTGGAAGGAAAAGTGCTGGAACAGTATTTACGCACGAAAGACTCCACCAGTTCGTAATCCCCCTCCCCCAGGCTGCAATACAACACCTGGTTCAAGGGAGTATCCGGCTCGTGGAAGCTGATGAGCATTTTGTTCATCTGCCTGCTCAGTCCATGCGGCGTATCGCCTACCAATGTATTGAAATACTTCTTCAGGTATACAAAAAGCTCCGATACATACAGGAAATGCTCATCCTTGCTGCAATGCAGGCCGTCGACATCTTCCATCAGATCCGCCATACGGTCTGTCTCAAGCACGGCCGTGGCATCTTGCGGCACTAACGTAAAGAGATTAAAATCCTGCCGGTTCTCCACTGCATTCATGCGCAGAAACGAGTATACGCCAAAGCCTGTACACAGCAATACTATGGACACAATAACGGCTATTCGTATAAGGGTTCGAAGCTTCATGGCATATATTCGTCAACTGTTGGCAAAAATAAACATTTATACTAATAAAACAAAACAAATGTTTCAAAAAGTTTAGAAATCTATTTCCATACCGTCATACGCAAAGTGCACATGGGGCGGCAGTTGGCGGTCGATTTCGGCATGCAGCCCTGCATGGTGACTCATGTGGATGAAATAAGTTTCCCTTGCGCCGATACATTCCGCTGCCGCCAGCGCTTCCGGTATGCTTTGGTGCGTAGAGTGCGGTTGCGGCCGCAAGGCGTTTATTACCAGAACATCCAGTCCCTGCAATTGTTCATACGAAGCGTCCGGCATCGTAAGCATGTCCGTTACATACCCCAGCCGCCCGCCGATACGGTATCCCAGGATGGGCAGCCGCCCGTGCATCACGGTAACCGGCAGTATTTCCGTTTCCCGCACGTAGAAAGGCCTGCCCGCTTCCACTTCCTGCAAATAAATGCGCGGTACACCCGGATATTTCTTATCCACAAAGCAATAAGGCATCCGCGCCCGCAGATGGGCGGCCGTGTAGGCATCCGAATAGACGGGTATTTCCGAAAAACGGCAGAAAGGGCGCAAATCGTCCAATCCGCCCACATGGTCGTAATGCTCGTGGGTTATCAGCACGCCGTCTATCCGCTCGTACACGGAAGCGCGCAGCATCTGTGTCCTGAAATCGGGACCACAGTCTATCAATATCACCGCATCGTCCGTATGCAGCAGGGCAGATGCACGCAAACGGCTGTCCCGCGGGTCGGCAGATGTGCAGACGGGGCATGTGCAGCCAATTTCCGGCACTCCGGTAGATGTTCCGCTTCCTAATATAGTCAGTTTCATAAAACAGTGATTGATGCTTGTCGGTTAATCATTCTATAAAGTTCACTTCCGGACAAATCTCCACTCCGAATTTCTCCTTTACCGAGGCTCTGACGGCATCCGACAGGGCAACCACATCTTTTCCGGTCGCACCGCCCAGATTCACAAGCACCAGAGCCTGCTTGTCGTGCACGGCGGCAGGACCTAAGGCCTTGCCTTTCCAGCCGCATTGGTCTATCATCCATCCGGCGGGAATCTTCACCCGCCCGGCATCCACCTCGTAATGAGGCATGGCGGGATACAAGTCCAGCAACGCTTCAAACTGCGCACGGGGCACGATGGGATTCATAAAGAAACTCCCGGCATTACCCAGCACTTTCGGGTCGGGCAGTTTGCTTTCGCGAATATCTATAATCACACGGCGCAAAGTGGCTAAATTCACTGACGGATACCCGGCAAGCTCCTGACGGATTGTACCGTAATCCAGTGTGTAATGCTCCTTCTTGCTCAGTACGAAATTCACGTAAGTCACAAAGACCGGTTTCATTTCAGGCTTTTTGAAAAGGCTTTTCCGATAGGCATATTCACATTCGTCCTTCCGGTAGGTACGCTTCTCGCCGCGGATGTTTACCGTCTCCACAGACTCGATGAGGTCTTTCACCTCTACACCGTAAGCACCGATATTCTGTACGGCAGCCGCTCCTACCTCACCGGGTATCAGCGACAGGTTCTCCGCACCATACCAGCCCTGCTCCACACAGTAAGCCGCAAAATCATCCCATACTACACCCGCACCCACACGTACATGCACCTGCCCGTCATCTTCCGCGGTCACTTCCATGCCGCCGATGCGCGAGTGCAGCACCATGCCTTCATAATCTTTCACAAACAATAGATTGCTGCCGCATCCTATATGCAAAAAAGGAGAAGTGATGCGCCCTTCGGCTATCCATTTCTCCAGTTCCTCTACCGAGTGATATTCTGCATATACGGCAGCTCTTACATCAAATCCGAATGTATTGGGTATTCTCATAAGTCTCAAATGCTCGTATCTTCGTATTTATACATCTTCCACTCACCGCCCCGCCTGCGGAAATAGAAAACGTTGGAATATCCGTTGCCGATACCGTTTACTTTCAGGATTTTCGTATTCGAATTATCCTCGTTCTTCTGTCCGTAGTTGATGTTGGACAACTTGTCTGCGGGCAGCGACGGACGGAAAGCATACCACTGGTTCACGTCGAGAGTGGTTTCCAGTATGGCAAACTCATCGTCGGGGTCGATGGTGACAAACTGCAACGGATTGGCAATGTGCTCGCTCTGATACAGGCTGTCCGTTACAAAACGGGTATAGAAATCCACAAAATTCTCGCCTTCACCGTCCTCTATATGGCGCAGATTAATGGCCTCGAGCATCCACATGCCCTGCTTACGCTCAAAGTAATACTTCTTTACCATACGCGTTTTCAGGTAAATCCACTCTACCTGCACGGACTTCAGCGCAGTGTCGCCCACCATATCCATGTCGCTCTCACGGTCGAAAAGCAACGTATAATAATTCTGCTTGGTAAACAGGTAGTCGTGCTTCCAGAAGCGTTCCTCTATCTTCGAAGGAGTGTCCCGGTTGTAATAAGGCAAAGGAAATTCCGTCCTTGCCCGTTGCAAAGCCTCGTCCGAAGCATAGTTGAAGATAAAATCGTCAAACAGTTCGTCCGCTTCCAGCGGTTCAGGCTCCTCCTTCACTTCCGCCTGTTGCAGCGTATCGGCTTCATGCCCGGCCGAATCCACCATTTCGGTAATGGTAGCAAAGGGATCCATTTTCGTCTTTCTGTTCCCGCACGAGAACAGAAAGACGAGTATAAAAAATCCCGTTAGTAATCGTTTCATCCTTTAGCGACCTCTACGGTCATTTATTTAATTTTGCTCTTAGTTTCTCAAGCATGTCCACAGTCATGGACTCCAGGTCGAACTGCGGCATCCAGTCCCACTCCTCGCGGGCACAGGAGTCATCCAGCGAATCGGGCCAACTGTCGGCAATGGCCTGCTTCAAAGGATCTATCTGATAGGTCATTTCGAAGTCCGGCACATGTTTCCTGATAGCCGCATAAATCATTTCCGGGTCGAAACTCATGGAAGCGATGTTGAACGCATTCCGGTGCTTCAGCCGTTCCGGATCGGCTTCCATCAGCGAGATAGCCGCATTGAGGGCATCGGGCATGTACATCATATCCATAAATGTACCCGCCTTTACGGGGCATACGAACTTCTCGCCTTTCACGGCAGAGTAGAAGATGTCTACCGCATAGTCCGTCGTACCGCCGCCCGGAGGTGTCACGTTGGAGATGATGCCGGGGAAACGTACCGCACGGGTATCCACCCCGTATTTCGTATGATAATAATCACTTAACAATTCCGTAGTCACTTTTGTTACGCCGTACATGGTACGCGGACGCTGAATGGTATCCTGCGGCGTCTTTACGTGGGGAGTATTCTCTCCGAACGAACCGATGGAGCTCGGCGTAAACACGGCGCAACCGTACTCGCGCGCCACTTCCAGCACATTCCACAACCCGTCGATGCCAATCTTCCACGCCATGGCGGGACGGCTCTCGGCCACTACCGACAACAGGGCTGCCAGGTTATAAATTGTATCAATCTTGAATTGCCTCACCACCACTTCAATAGACTGGCGGTCTGTCACATCGGCTATGGCCGAAGGACCCGAGGATTTCAATTCACCCTGCGGCATGGCGCTCGGAATATATCCGGCTACAACATGGTCATTACCATAGCGTTTACGCAACTCCAATGTTAGCTCCGAGCCAATCTGTCCTGTGGCTCCAATTACCAAAATATTTTTCATACAACTTATTTATAAGGTATTCTTTCGTTACTGAGTCGCAAATATACACACTTTTTTTTCATTTTTCTATCAAAAAGATATTGTTTATTCCAAGAAAAATGATGTCCTTTGTAGAGCTTCAAATAACGAAGTATTACCTATTAAAATAAAAAGCTATGTACGGTAAAATGAAAGACCATCTCAGCAAAACGCTTGCTGAAATAAAAGAAGCCGGACTCTATAAAGAGGAACGCCTGATCGAGAGTGCACAACAAGCTGCTATCACCGTGAAAGGCAAGGAAGTACTGAACTTCTGCGCCAACAACTACCTGGGATTATCCAATCATCCCCGCCTGATAGCCGCTGCTCAGAATATGATGGAACGCCGCGGCTACGGCATGTCGTCCGTCCGTTTCATCTGTGGCACACAGGACATCCACAAGGAACTGGAAGCTGCCATTTCCGATTACTTCAAGACGGAAGACACCATTCTATATGCCGCCTGCTTCGATGCCAACGGCGGTGTGTTCGAGCCTCTCTTCACCGAAGAGGACGCCATCATCTCCGATTCCTTGAACCATGCTTCCATCATCGACGGCGTGCGCCTCTGCAAAGCCAAACGTTACCGTTATGCCAATGCCGACATGGCAGAACTTGAAAAATGCCTGCAAGAGGCTCAGGCGCAACGTTTCCGCATCATCGTAACGGATGGCGTGTTCTCCATGGACGGCAATGTAGCCCCCATGGATAAGATATGCGATCTTGCCGAAAAGTACGATGCGCTGGTTATGGTGGACGAATCCCACTCTGCCGGAGTAGTGGGCGCTACGGGACATGGCGTGAGCGAACTGTACAACACCTACGGACGTGTGGACATCTACACCGGTACATTGGGCAAAGCCTTCGGCGGCGCTTTGGGCGGTTTCACCACGGGCCGCAAAGAGATTATCGACCTGTTGCGCCAGCGCAGCCGTCCGTATCTCTTCTCCAACTCACTGGCTCCGGGCATCATCGGTGCAAGCCTCGAAGTGTTCAAGATGCTGAAAGAGAGCAACGCCCTGCACGATAAGTTGGTAGAGAACGTCAATTACTTCCGCGACAAGATGACTGCCGCCGGTTTCGACATCAAGCCTACCCAGAGTGCCATTTGCGCAGTAATGCTGTACGATGCCAAACTGTCGCAGGTTTATGCTGCCCGCATGCAGGAAGAAGGTATCTATGTAACCGGTTTCTACTACCCCGTTGTACCGAAAGGCCAGGCACGTATCCGTGTACAAATCTCTGCCGGACACAATAAGGAACATCTGGATAAATGTATTGAAGCGTTTATTAAGGTAGGAAAGGAATTGGGAGTGCTGAAATAGGAAATGGGGTGCACTTAATGATTTTTTAGGCACGGATTACGCGGAATTACGCGGATTTTACGGATTTACTTTATCCTTTCTCCCGTGTAATTCCGCGTAATCCGTGCCTGAAAATAATAAATGTTTCCGTGTTGCAACACATCCCTACTCTTGCAACATTACCCTATTTTTCATGCAGGCACGGTCATTAGCTCGCGCCCTATTTCACGTATTGTTTCTATTATCTCATCAAAACGTTGTTTAGACAGTTTCTTTGTTCCACTCACATATTGCGCAAACAACGATAGCAGACAGACAAAAAACGGGTGATAAAGCCCACGCCTTACCACCCGTTACCTTACCGGTTATATTTCTTACTTATTTTCTTTCGCCCAGCTTCGCATCAATAAAGAAGATTCCGGCTGCACCGGCTTTCTTCACCATATCCACGATACCGGCAGCGGTAGCTTCTTCCTCTACCTGCTCGCGAACGAATCCCCACAAGAAGTCTTGGGAAGCCTTATCTTTTTCAGCAGCAGCCACGTCTACGAGAGCGTCAATCATCTTTGATACGCGGCATTCGTGTTCGTAAACCTGCTCGAATACTTCCAGCGGAGTACCGAAGTCGTTGGGAACAACGTCAACCTTATCCAATTTGGCCTTGCCGCCACGCTTGATGATATACGATGCCAATTCACAAGCATGTGCATGTTCTTCGAACGACTGCTTCTTCAACCAGGAAGCCATACCACAATAACCCTCTTTCTCCATGTAGAAAGACATTGCCAGATAAAGGTTGGACGACCACATCTCAGCCGTAATCTGCTCGTTAATTGCATTCTGTAATTTTTCTGTTATCATAATTGTATTTATTAAGTAAATTGAAATGATTACAAATATAACAAGAACACATGAATATTGTTTATCTCAATAACATTATTTAGTAAAAAAAGCATAACATAACCTTTCGCATATACCAATTGCATTACAATGAGACTGGATTAGGGGGCGGTGGTTCTTGCAGAATGGATGCAGCGTCAAAACAAGGACACGCCTTTATCCATTCTTCGGGTTCTATCTCGCCGTTACGGTTGAGGTCGGGGCTGAGGTCGCGATGCCCGCAGAGGCGGCTGCCGGGATAATCGCGCAGCAACAGCATGACGAGTACCCGCAAAGAGTGTTTCTGAAAATCGGTGCGGGTATCGGCAGGATGCCCCCGCTCGTCCAGCCCGCCCTCGTAACAAATACCGACACTGTGAGCGTTATGGCCTTTGGCATGCGCCCCGGAACGTTCCAAAGACCGGAGCGTCTTTATATCACCGTTCCTGCGGATATAATAGTGATAACCTGCGCCGGAGAATCCCCGGCGCAGGTGGTCTGTGGTCAACTCATGTTCGGTATAGCTACGGTCGCAACGGGTAGCGGAACAATGAATGACGATGAGGTTGATAAATCTCACTTTCTTTAAGTATAAGGTACGTAACTTAAGTATAAAGTATAAATCAGGCAGGCATTGCCTGTACGCCTAAAGCACCTAAAACAGCCGAAGCCACTGCGATTACGATTTTGAGGAGCTTGTCCCACCAGTTTGATTTTGTTGCCATAAGATTTAAATTAAGGGTTAGATTAAAAAAACATACGTCCGGCGGCCATACAGATTCGCCGCATTGTTTATTGACGGTAAAGACCGGTCACGGCCTATCCGAGCGGGTTCTCCTCTTCACCGCCGCTACCGCCGCTGTTGCCACCGGAAGAACTGCCGTCCGCAGGCTTGTCCAGCGCAAAAGACACATTTGCCGGACTGCGGGTGGCAGCCGTACTGCCGTTCACAAGCTTCAGCTCCTTGTCGGGCACAAAGCGGATATTCACTTTGGAGATATTCCTCACCGTGCAGTCTTCCGACTTCTCCACACCCGGACAGCGAAACGTCATGTGAAGCGTGCCGAGCTGGTTCAGCTTCACCTTGTCGCCGTTGGCAAGGTTCGTCTGGATTTCTTCCACAAGGGCTTCGATTACGTGCTTCACATCACCCTTCGTCATGGCACAGTTTTTCTGAATACTGGCGGCAAGGACATCAATATCCACCTTGCCGCAGGTCTTAGGCTTCTGACGGAGATAATACAGTTTCTGAGAATTAGGATCCGTTACATCCTTCCGGCGCTGAAAGCGCTCTACAAGTACATCCATAAAAAAATAAAGTTTAGGTTAAAAAATAAATAGGAATCAAGTGTAAGCCGACTGTACGTACTTACTTACAAAAAACAAACACAAAAAGGAAGAGTAAAAAGGCGCCTTAATCAATGATTTACCTCTCTTTAAGCATATAACAAAGATACTAAATTCAAGAGGCAAAGTCAAGTATTCAGCCATTTATTTTCAACAATCCGCGCACTTTTTTATCAGAAAACCAGGTAAAAAAACAGACGGTCTGTTTGCTCCTTACAGACCGTCTGTTCCACTCCGGCAGACCATGCGTTTACCTTCCACGCACCATCTGTTTTTCCTATATTCTCTATATAAGTAATGAATACATTAATATTGGGGTATCATTTCGCATTCCTCATCAGCCATTCCGTAGGCGGAACATACTCGCCCAGCTTCGTCATGCTGGGGTTATGCGCAAAGTACACATCGCCCGTCTCTCCGTTGCGGTGCTTCGCCACAATCACCACTCCCAGGTGTTCCGACGGATACTTGCTTACCGGTTCCGTCCTGATGCCTGCCAGCGCAGGGCGATAGAGCAGCATCACCATATCCGCATCCTGCTCGATGGCGCCGCTCTCGCGCAAATCGCTCAGGATAGGACGGCTGAAGGGGCGTCCGTCGCTACCCCGGTTCAACTGGCTCAGGAGCAGGACGGGCACATTCAGTTCCTTCGCCATGAGCTTTGCCTTACGGGTGGTCTGCGCCACTTCCTGCTCCCGGTTCCGGTTCTTCTGGTCGGACTTCATATCGCAGAGTTGCAGATAATCCAGAATAATCAGGTCGCACTTGCCTTTGCTTTGCAGCATACGTGCCGAAGAGCGCACACGATCCATGCTCGTTACCGGATGGTCGTCCACATGGATGGGCAGGACACGAAGTTCAGAAGCCGCCGTCCTCACCTGCGCCACTTCATCATCGGTGAGCTGTCCGCTACGCAAATGACGGGCATTTACATCCGGCGAAGCGGCTATCAGCCACCGGTCGCCCAGGCGTTCCCCCTGCATTTCGAGACTGTACACCGCCACATGGTGCCCTGCGGTGGCGGCGGCACGTGCCAGATGCAGGGCAAAGGCCGTCTTGCCCACGGCAGGACGGGCGGCAATGACATTCAGGTCGCCCCGTTGCCAGCCCGAAGTCAGGCGATCCAGGTCGGCAAGACCGGTGGAGATGCCCGTAACCCCGTTCGAGCCGGATGCCCGACGCGCATCCACCTGTTGCAGCGTATCGTCCATCAAGGTATCCATATCACGCAAGTGCTCGATAGTGCCGCATTCTCCCTCCAGGCGGTCCAGCAGATTATGGGCATCCACCAGCGTGTCGCCGATGTCCGTCGTTTCATCGGCTGCAAGCGCCAGGAGTTTATGGAATCCGAGTATCATCTCCCGCCGCAAGTACTTCTCGCGCAAAATCAGCACATGATATTCCAGGTGCACCGCCGACGCCACCCTGCCGCTGATACGGGTCAGCTCATACGGCCCTCCTGCCGCATCCAGCTTGCCGCGTGCCACAAGCTCATTCTTCACCGTGATAATATCTATCTGCCTCCCTTCCCGGTACATCACCTGCATGGCGGCATAAATCAAAGCGTTCTTATCAAAATAGAACATCTCCGGACGCAAGCGGTCTGCCACCATCGGCATCGCTTCGCGCCCTATGAGGCAGGCTCCAAGTATAACTTCTTCAAGTTCCGCATCCTGCGGATTCAGTATTTCAGCCATTACATTATATGTGTGTTATGGTAAACGGTTCGTCAATACTCGTATTCGTACTCATTCAAAAACGCTTTGTGGGAGAGGTAGTTCACCGCTTGCAGGCAGAACAGGGTGTTGTTGAGGTGGTAGTAGTAGGTTTCGATATTCTCCAGGGCGGCGATGCGCTCACCGGCAGAGAGTTTGTTCCAGACTTTGCGTGCCTTACCGGGATTTACCTTATCCTTGCGGGTAATCTCGTGGTATTGTTCCCAGAAAGCTTTGAAGCCATTGTCGGACGGTGTGCCGGATGCCGGTTCCTTTTTGGCCGCACGGGATATCCGGACATCATAATCGGGGATGCGGATATGCGTGGAAAGTCCGTCGTCCAGATGCACCAGCCGCTCGCAGGCGAACATCCTTTTGAAGAAGCGCATGGTGCGCCCGCGGCTCCAGCCAAGGATTTCGGCCCATTGCAGATAGCTGAACAGGCTTTCGCCGCGTGCACATACATACTCCACCCCGTTGCGGCGATAAACGCTCTCCTTGTAATTGGCATAGAGCAGCACACGCAGAAAGGCTTCCTGTTCTCCGGCAGCTTCCGGGCACTCGCGTATAATATCATGGATTAGTTGTCGGGGAACCATGACATACCCCTTTTCAGTTGTTTCTAACATTTCGTTGTTTTTAATTACGCAGCAAAGATAGAGGGGAATGCAACGCCCCGCAACCCCGGCATGCAGTTCTGGTAAGTTTCGGTAAATAATAGCCGGTTTCGGTGGAAAATAACTATTTTAAGCTACTTTTGGCATGAACAACATTCCGGACACCCCGGCGTACACCTATAAAGGCTGTCCCTCAAGGGATTGCGCCCTTAAGCGGACAGCCTTCCGGACATTTGCCGGACACATAAGAAATAAAGAAAGAATTGATATATTAAAATATATCAGTACTTTTCTTCCTTAAAACGTTTTTGGCCTTCAAGAAAAGCTTCGCCCGGCATCCCCCATTCGCGGATAATGGCAGCTATCTGCAAAGGAACCAGTGTAGTGGTGCGCTCGGTATATCCGTACCGGCAAAGGGCCTCGTAAAGCCTCGGATAAAGTTTCACCAGTTTGCGGAAAGCGCGCGTAGAGGAAGTTGTGTGCTCGCAAGAGCAGTAGGCCATAGCCACATCGGACACCGGATGACATCCGAAAAGCATCCATTCGTAATCTGTCTGTTTCATTTTTAGTACATTTTGTTAGAAAAATGAGGGCAAAGGTATACAAAAAAGTAAAGCATAATACAGGCCGGATGCTCTTCGAAACCGGAGCGTTGTCCGCAAGTAAATAAATTTCATAAAGTGCAATATAGTATATCGCGTGCGGTAATGGCGCACGCAAAGACTGTAAATATTATAAAACTAACAGATCATGAAAGATTTAACAACCTTTACGCTTTCAGTCATACAGGAGCTGGAAGACGAAGGGCGGTTCGGAACCGCCCATGTATACCGCAGCATGCTGCGGGCTTTCCAACGGTACTGGGAAAGCCAACACCCCAAAACCGAAATACGGATGCGGAAAGTGTTTGACGTCGCCACGATACAGAAGTTCGAAAGACACCTGCTGGAGAGGATGCTCAAGCTGAACACCATGTCAACCTACCTGCGCATGTTGCGGGCCGTATACAACCGCGCGTTGCTGGCGGGCCTCACCGGATATGTGCCCGGACTGTTCAAGCATGTATATACCGGAACCCGTGCCGACGTGAAACGCGCCCTGCTCCCCGCCGAAATGGGACAGACCCTTGACA
>CEAH01028296.1_pt1 | contig 12560 bp, 17 predicted proteins | sample 557571 | NCBI WGS metagenome assembly CEAH01 (sample SAMEA3182092, study PRJEB8094) | gut metagenome | biome: human; feature: gut; material: Stool; isolation source: human stools | place: Canada | collected 2013-11-25
TGACCCTCAAAAGTACAAAGGTATGATGGAAAAGATTAAGTTGTCAGAAGTGGAGAGAGGTTTGCCTAACGGAATAATTGCTCAGATACGCGGGCTGAATACCCAGGGAGAGGGCATTTTAGAACCGTTGGATTCTTTTTTGAGTGACATATTATGTGCAAGAGGCTCCTTTATATATAACAGTCAAGAAGTTATAGATAACCTCAAGAAACCTGGTGTGTATAAGCATGGGGACCCCATAATCGGTACGGGGACTTCCTATGGCGCACATGGTGTGCTCTTGGTCTTGTATATAGATGAATATACAATACATATTGATTTTCCTGCAAGGAAAAACTTTATCCTTGTAAGAAAGTGTGTCACTGCCAACGGGAAAGATGAGTGGTCTTCATGGAAATATATATCGTTAACAGACATATCAACGTAACAGACCTACCCGTTTTATCCGAGATGGCCGGAACGGATAATCTGTTTCTCACAAACTAAACATCCGTCAATGGCGACAAAGACAAGAAACGGAAATAAATGCTACAGTGGGGGGAATTATTCCCCCACCTTAGACTCCTCCATGTAGCTCGCAGCAGTCACCTCACTCTCGTCAGCCGCTTCCAATATGAATTCAAATGTTGTCGGATGGTAGGAAGACAATAGTTTCGCATATACTCCGGGCGTGTAATCCCTACGCTCAAGAAATACCTTGAATGCTCCAGTATCGGTATTATAGAGCTTGAATTTCGGCCTTGCATTTTCCGTTCCCAAAACACCGCCTATCAGATTTAATTTGTATGAAGGAGTTGCTGTTACCCCTTCAGACCTATATATTGAAAGGAAATATAGGGCAACCGGTCCTCCTCCGTATGACTGTACACTAAATAGAATTCCATCGGAGAAAGAAGATGTGTCCTTTCTCTCAAACAACAATATGGAGGATGTCATGGATACCCGCTTTTCTTGTCGCATGTCCCTGGCAGGTTTCAGGCCGTTTTTTACCTCTGTTGCAATGGGTAGCTTCTCTCTGATTAACTCAACTACATTGGAATCTGTTATGTTAACTTTCTCTATCATATCCCTTGTACTTTTGAGGGTCAAGGAATATGACGGAAAAAAGATTGTTATGAGCTCTACTGTCAATCAAGTAAATGATATGGACTTCCAGTTCGTCCATTCCCCGTTAAAATTGCTGCTCCTGGCTTTTAGAGTATTTCCCAATAAATCGGATTTTAATTGCCACCTACACTGATTATAGTTAACGCAAAAAAACATACCAGAAATACCTGAACCATCTCCAGTTGAATTATAGCCAAATCCGGAACCTATTTCATCCAAGGAACCTTCGACAATACCATAATTCTTAAATGGAAGTAAGTTGAAAAAAACATTTTTCTTAATTTTCAACGGAACACAACTTTCTTCTCCATAGAAAAAATCTGCATTGGTCTTTACAGATAAGCTATTCAAGGCTTGACTTATGTTTACTTTCTCTATCATATCCCTTGTACTTTTGAGGGTCAAAGGATATGACGGAAATAAGTAATAGACAGCAATGAGCACAATAAAAGTAAAAGTTACTGAGCATTTCTACAGATTATTAATACGGCTAAAAAAATTTCCTCCGCTTATTTCATAGTAAGTCTGTCCAGTCCGTAACATTCTCTTCAAGAACGTTACGGAATACACAATCTGTCGTGTAGAATCCTTGAAAGCAAGTTATTATAGAAAATTCCGTATTGAATTTAACCGCAAGATATAACTGCCCTTCATAAGTACAATGTCCCAATTTGAAGTTTACAGGACCATCGGCACTTGCTCCCATTACATTCATATCATTAACAAGGTATGAAGAGGAACGGAACAGCATTATATCGGCTTTTACCATCATAGGCATGTAGCCCGTTCCGGCTCTTAACACATATAGGCTACCAAAGGCTCCGGCTGCATCCATTTTATCAGTCAGTCCGGAAATGGGGACGATCAAAAGAATCCTGCTTCCTGCCCCTGAAGTAGTACTATACCTTAATTGTGTATATCGTAATTTGTCCGTTCCCGATGCCATAGCGATATACTCAGTCTTCGGCAAACGGTCTATAGGCATTTTCGCCAAGCTTTGACCGGATGTCAGCCCAATAAGTGATGCCGGATTGCCGGTTGCCACTTCTGATAACTTTATCTTCTCTATCATCCTTGTACTTTTGAGGGTCAAGGAATATGGCAAATAAACTTAACGCTCAATTTGCTATCTAATTTAGGTAAATAGAATTGAGCTTTATGATATAAATGTCAAGATAATATTTTGGCTGACTCCTCTTGAGTTTTTGACAACATATTTTGTACCAACCCCTTTATTAAATATGCAGATACGGCCTTCAACTTCTGAAAAGAAATTAATAAGAGTTTGTGGAACTATTACTTCCCCAGTATTATTCTCATATACAGCTGCGATAGCTTTTTGATGGGTTTCAGAAGAGTTTTGAATCATCATTAATCCGGAGCCATAGGGTAGTTCATACGCTTCTCCAGGTCCAAGACGTTTGAATAATCTCAAAATTCCATAATCCTTCAACATGTCAGTGGGAGTAACAAGCGCGCTATCTTCCCCTTTCAAACCTCGCACATAATCTACGCTACTGGCTGAAATCATCTCATTTTCCTTAATTTTCTCTATCATCCTTGTACTTTTGAGGGTCAAAGGATAGGGTAGGAAAATGGATACTCCAAAAGTCTCTTATGTTTTGGTATTATTTATTAACGTCCAATCTTTCAAAACCTCTCCATTGCTACGAATGGTTTTAATATATATTCTTGCAGAGTTGGTAATATATAAATGGGCTGTGTATTGAAACCCTCTTAGCGCTAATAAAATTCCAGTGCCCATATTATTTAAATTATCAGTAGATGAATATACACCGGCACTGATTTTACTATCGTATTCTTTATTTAATATATTCTTACCTTGTTCAAATCCATTAGCTTGCATAAGCCCCTTGTTTGCTTCTGTTGCAGCAGGTAGTTTTTCTCTGATTAACTCAACCACATTGGCATCTGTTATATTAACCTTTTCTATCATCCTTGTACTTTTGAGGGTCATTAGAATACCCTTTTTGGTTAGGCTGTTGAATAAGACTACCTTCACGGCTAAAAATGGTTTACGCATACATTAGGGTTAGCACTGACAAACAAACAGTCGAGAACCAAAGGTTCGAAGTCCAGAAATTTGCAACGGAAAAAGGACTTGTAATAGATAAATGGGTGTCCGAGAAGGTTTCCGGTACCAAAATTGCTAATGATAGGAAATTAGGTCCACTTCTCAAGAGGATGAAGAAAGGCGACACTCTAATCATAACAGAAATCAGCCGATTAGGAAGAAACCTGATGGGTATTATGTCAATGCTTCACCTCTGTATGATTAAGGAGACTTGCGTTCTTACTGTCAAGGAACGTTACGAATTAGGTAATAACATCAACAGTAAGGTATTGGCATTCGCTTTCGGTTTATCCGCTGAAATTGAACGTGATCTTATCAGTCAGCGAACCAAGGAGGCCCTTGCTTACAGAAAAGCTGCAGGAATACGACTTGGTCGAAAAAAGGGGGATAAAAACACGCATTACAAGCTTACAGGAAAGGAACCTCTCATTAGAACCATGCTCGAATACGGTTATTCAAAGGCAGCCATATGTCGTAAGCTTAAATGTAACCCTAAAACATTGGATGACCATTTGCGGAGAATGTCAAAAAAATAATGTCCTTTTTGAAGGCTACATCCATATCTATCTTTGCATTGACATTCTGTGTCAGTGGAAAATCCCGAATTGGCAGCATGTTTGACATAGGCTTACTTACTTTTGTGGTTGTCTGACAATTTGATGGTTATAAATAAAGTAATAAAATGGGTATGAATGATTGGGTTATGCTGGTGACCGCACTCGGTGGCATCGAGGGCATCAAGCAGCTTATTAAGTGGTGGATGTCGCGCAAAACCAATGCGCGTATTGAGGACGCACATGCGGATGTCGAGGAGTTCAAAGCATTACGGGAGTACAACGAGTTCCTGCAGAAGCAGCTTTCGGAGAAGGAACAGCGGTTTGTGGAGCAGACAGACCGGCTCCGTAAGGCACAGGATGAGCTGTTTACACTGAAGGAGACTAATTCTGACCTGAAACTGGAACTGGCACTGAAACGGTGTGAGAGAAAGAAGTGCGGTGATAGAGAACCGCAAAATGGGTATTAATTGAATAAGGAGGAAAATTGAAATGGCGAATGTGAATCAACTTGCACCGTTTATCCTAAAATGGGAAGGCGGTTTCGTGAATGACCCAGCAGACCTTGGAGGTGCTACAAATATGGGTGTGACTATCGGTACGTGGAAGTCATGCGGCTATGACAAGGACGGCGACGGTGATATAGACGTGGATGACCTGCATCTGCTTACCCGTGAGGATGTCGTTAAACGGGTGCTCAAGCCGCATTATTGGGACAGATGGAAGGCAGATTTGATAACGAGCCAGTCTGTGGCGAATATCCTTGTCGATTGGGTGTGGGCATCCGGTGCACACGGAATAAAGATTCCTCAACGTTTGCTTGGTGTTACTGTGGATGGAATAGTAGGTTCTAAGACACTTGCTGCGGTGAATGCCAGGAACCCGCGTGAGTTGTTCGACATGATTAAGATTGCACGGTTCGATTTCATCGAGGATATATGCAAAAAACGTCCGGCGAACAATAAATTTAAGAGAGGTTGGATGAATCGGATTAATGATTTGAGATTCGAGGAATGAAAAAGTTACCGTGGATATTAATTGTACTGCTGGCAATTGCTTGTATAGTGGTTTGGTTCCGTCCGCATGAGCAGCCTCCGGCTGAAGTTCGTGTAGAGACGAAGATAAAGACAGTTGTCAAGGTAGATACGATGCTTATCTCTGCACCGATGGCAGTGTTCTGGCGTTTCGTGCCGGATGATACGACACGGATAGGTGATACCTTGCTTCATCGCCGACAAGTAGTGTATTCAGACAGTTCGTATCGTGCTGTGGTAAGCGGATATGTTGACCCACGGCTGGATAGTATGACTGTGTATCCGAGAACGGTTTATCAGACGGTGACGAATGATATCTATCATCCGGTGGTTGTCAAGCCGAAAAGGAAGCGCTGGGGATTAGGGTTGCAGGTAGGATATGGCTATCCGGGTGGTTTTTATGTCGGTGGTGGGGTGAGTTATAATTTGTTTATGTGGTAGAAAAAACATACCTTTGTTGCTGTAGTAGTTTTACTTATCATTCATTTGATAAGTGGCCCCGGCTTCCGTCGGGGCTTTTTATACAAGAAATGATTAGTTAAAAGTATTCCAGTGCCTACTTTCTTTTATATCTAAGTTGATATAAGCTCAGATATGATTATCTGAAAGTAAGAACAAATAATAATAGTATTAGATATGAAACAGAGAAGAAATAGGTCTGAGTCCAACTATAAACGTGCAAAGATTAATTCGTGGTGCAGGCTTTTAGAAAAGGATTTTGATTGGGATTATACGTTTTTATTGGAAATAGAGCGCAAGAAAATAATAGAAATGTATGAATACTTTAAAAAGTGTACGCGTTCGGATAAAATGCCTATAGTGGCAAGAGACTTGCAACTTTGCATTGGCCTATTGGATATTGTGCTCGAAAAAGATAATTTGCAGTTGGAATTTTCAGGAATGAAGACTATGCGTAGAGATGACGGTATGTATGAAATGGTAGAAAGTCCGCATATAATAGCTTGTAGGAATCTATACATTAACACTAAAAATGCATCAAGGTTCTGCCTATTTAATTTCCCGACAGATGATTATGATATTGAAATTATTCATAAAGAGGAATTGAGAAGATATAAGGCGTGGTATCTATATAATAAAATCAGAACTTACAAGTTGTTTTCTTGGTGGGATTAGGTAATAGGCATCCATCATTCTTACATCGTAAGGTTTTGATAGGTAAAGCAGTCCAATAAGCGACCTTTTTTCTTTGGCTTCTCTCTGCTATGATTTATCTTTGCAACAAAAAAATATGGCATACAATTATGACGAAGAAAGCGTGAATGCCTTAATGAAATGGGCTGAGAACGCACTATTACCCAAAGAGGTGACATTAAGTGAGGCAGAACATATTTTTGATACCTCCATGTACGTCCACGCCAACATCTGCGACATAAACCAGCACTATCCGGACCCGTTCTACAATCCGGCGATTGACAGGTTGTATCGGTTGAAAAAATATATGGAAGATAATATGTAGGACTGTAGGAGTGTAGGAGACCAATATTAGCCTCCTACATTATTTATATCTACATATCGGGAAAATCCTCTTGTATCAAGGAGCTTTTTACCCCGAATCTTTTTTGCAAGTATCTCTCTGTAGTAGTAATTGATTTATGCCTAAAGTGCTTTTGGATTTCCCATGTATTAACTCCTGCATTGACCAGTTTTACTCCACCGGTATGTTTGAAGCTGTAAAGCTTGTATCTTTTGCTTAATCCCAGTTTATCCCTGATTCTGTCAAATCTATATCTGAAGGTGTTTTTTCCAAGCTTGTATTTTCCTGGCTGGCCGTCTCGAGAGAAAAGATACCAGTCTTCCGGATAGTTGCCTATCTTCAGCAGGTCATCAAGAGCTTCATAAAGCTGCCTTGGCATGTTGACTGTTTCTGTCAGTCCGTTCTTGCTGATATCCTGACGGATGGTAATGGATGCTGTCTCCAGATTGATGTCACGTATCTGCAGATACAAGCATTCTTTCGGACGGATTGCACAATAGTATTCAAGCTGACATAATAGCAGGAGTTGCGGGTCGTGCTCTCTCATATAGTCAATCAATATATTTCGGATCTTGTCTGGAATTGGGCTTGCCGCTTCGTCTCTTTTCTCACCAAGATTAGGTATATTGGTGACTGGATTGGCTACAACAAGCTTTTTGTGTAGTAAGTAATCGAAAAAAGTATGCAATAACTGCTTGTATTTCAATACTGTCCTGCGACTGACATGTCCAGTTTCGACTATGTGATAAAAAAACTTGTGTATATGTTCTTCTGATATTACATGCACGTTCTTGTTTGCCAAGCACCCTGCTTCCACCCATTCACAGAAGATCCTCAGTTTGGAACAGTAAGTCTGATAGGAGGAATGCGCAAGTTCGGCTTTTTTCAGTTGGAGGAATTCTGAAATGTGCACTCTGATACTGACGGCACCCCTGCTGTCATTGCCCCATCTGTTGACCATGGCCTGATACATGAGCTCGTCTTGATAGGTAACATGGTTTTCTGCGAACGGATCCTCTCCACTGTTGAGTTTGTTTTTGATTGTAGAAATCACTTTCTCGGCATGGGCACGCCTGGCACTTTCCGTTGCCAGTTCCGCAAAGCCTTCATAATGCCGGAACCGCTTCATCTCCCCGGTTTGTGGATCCCTCAAGGAATATTCCACATACCATTTTTTTGTTAGATCTCCGCCACAATCCTTTAGCTTGGGCAGGATAAATACTGATTTCTTTCTTGCCATTTTTGCTGTTTTTTGAATTAAGGGTGATGATTTACTAACTCAATAGACAGTTAAATAGACAGTTATTCTTGTTGGACGCTTCCATATACAAAAATAAGTTGTTGAAAATCAACAACTTATTTATTTAAGTCGGGGTAGCGGGATTCGAACCCACGACCCCCTGCTCCCAAAGCAGGTGCGCTAACCGGACTGCGCTACACCCCGAATACTTTACTTCTGAAAAGCGAGTGCAAAGGTAAAAACAATTCTGATACCAACCAAACATTTAGGCAAGTTTTATGCAATTAAAATTACATTTTCAGATAGAAATCTTTCGTTAAAGCTACATATTCAGGGGTAAACTCATTGTGATTCACCTCAATACAGAGTTTCTCTTCTCTACACTCTTTTGCTTCAAAACCAAAGTTCAGCAATACCCGTCTGCACGGTTTTCCGGGCTTGGTGAAGACTTGCACACGATGCAATGGAAACAACTTATGGTTCCAAGCTGTATCCACAACCGTTTTTTCAGCTTCCGCTGGAATAATGATGCTTACGACTCCTTGCTCTTCAAGCAAAGATGCCGAACGACGAAACAGTAAATCGTAATTCAAATTGCCCGCATGCCGTGCTGTGCACCTTTGTTCGTCAGGACATTTCAACGCATCTATAAAATAGGGAGGATTGGAAATGATGAGGTCAAATCTGTTTTCCGGCTGATAATCTCGGAAATCATGACATATGATCTCTACTCTATCGGCCCATGGAGAGTGAGATACATTTTCTGTGGCTTGTCCGGCTGCAGCTGCATCTATTTCGATTGCAGTAATCCGGGCATGCGGATTCCTTTGTGCTAACTGTAAGGCTATTAATCCGGTACCGGTTCCAACGTCCAGTATACGCTTCGCTTTGTCTGCCGGGGCCCATGCCCCAAGTAGTACACCATCTGTGCCGACCTTCATGGCGCATTTATCATGAAATATGGTAAATTGTTTAAACTTAAAAGATGATTTCGGCATGTTTATCTTCTTTAATTGGGCTCAAAAATAATCAAAACCTGCATATTTGTCATAAAATTGGCACTGTTTTTGTCTTTTTAAAGGATGAGAATGTCTATTTATGAAGAAATAGCTTAACTTTGCAAGCGCTTTATTGGCCTGCCAATATGACATAAACTAAAAAGAAAGAAATGAAGAAAAGAAATTACCTGAGTGATGTCGAAGATAGAAGCGGAAACGCTTTCTCTGTAATTGCTGATTTTGAGGGGAATGAAGAACAATTGATGGACATTGAGGTAGAAGAGGTTTTACCGATATTGCCTCTCCGAAATATGGTATTGTTCCCTGGGGTGTTTATGCCGGTATCTGTAGGAAGAAAATCTTCCCTCAAATTGGTGCGTGAAGCAGAAAAGAAAAATTCTTATATAGCTGTTGTATGCCAAAAGGTGGCTGAAACAGAGACACCTCTGTTTGAGGATTTACATACCATCGGTACAGTTGCCAAGATAGTACGTGTGCTTGAAATGCCAGACCAGACAACTACAGTCATTCTGCAAGGCTCCAAACGTATGGAACTGAAGGAGATTACGGATACGACTCCTTATCTGAAGGGACGGATAGCTACGCTGAATGAAGAACTTCCGGAGAAGAATGACAAGGAATTCCATGCATTGGTAGAGGCGTGTAAAGACTTGACAGTACGCTACATCAAGTCATCCGATATGTTTCCGCAGGATTCGGCATTTGCTATCAAGAACATTACCAATCCAATGTTTTTGGTAGACTTTATCTGTACGAACCTGCCACTCAAGAAAGACGAAAAGATAGAACTGCTCCGTATCGACTCTTTGCGGGCGCGTACCTACCGCCTGCTTGAGATTCTGAATCGTGAAGTGCAGCTTGCCGAAATCAAAGAGTCTATCCAGATGCGTGCACGTGAGGATATAGACCAGCAGCAGCGTGAGTATTTCCTGCAGCAGCAGATTAAAACCATTCAGGATGAGCTGGGTGGCGGCGGTCAAGAGCAGGAAATAGAGGAGATGCGTAAGAAGGCGGAGACCATCAAATGGAATGATGAGGTGAAGGCTACGTTCCTGAAAGAGGTGGATAAGTTGGAACGTACCCATCCCCAGTCTCCCGACTATAGCGTGCAGCTGAACTATCTGCAGACGATGCTTAGTTTGCCGTGGGGCATTTATACGACGGATAATCTGAGCCTTGTCAATGCAGAAAAGACACTGAACAAAGACCATTATGGTTTGGAGAAGGTGAAGGAACGCATTCTGGAACATCTTGCTGTATTAAAGCTGAAAGGCGATATGAAATCACCCATCATCTGCCTGTATGGCCCTCCGGGTGTGGGAAAAACCTCTTTGGGGCGTTCCATTGCTGCCGCCTTGAAGCGTAAGTATATCCGTATGTCGCTGGGAGGCGTGCATGATGAAGCTGAGATTCGCGGTCATCGTAAAACCTATATCGGTGCCATGCCGGGACGGATTATCAAGAATCTGATAAAGGCAGGCTCCTCCAATCCGGTATTTATTCTGGATGAAATAGACAAGGTGAGTGCCGACCGCCAGGGAGACCCCTCCTCTGCCCTCCTCGAAGTGCTCGACCCGGAACAGAATACTACATTCCATGATAACTTTCTGGATGTGGACTATGATTTGTCCAAAGTGATGTTCATCGCTACTGCCAATAATCTGAATACCATCCCCGGACCGTTGCTGGACCGTATGGAGCTGATTGAGGTAAGCGGCTATATCACGGAAGAAAAGATTGAGATTGCCCGCCGCCATCTGGTTCCGAAGGAATTGGAGGCAAACGGTATGAAAAAGAATGATATCAAGATTCCGAAGAACACACTGGAAGCCATTATAGAGAATTATACCCGTGAGAGCGGCGTGCGCGAACTGGAAAAGAAAATCGGAAAGATACTCCGTAAATCTGCACGCCAATATGCTACGGACGGTTATTTTGCGAAGACCGAAATAAAACCGGGAGACTTGTATGAATTCCTGGGTGCACCCGAATATACCCGGGACAAGTATCAGGGTAATGAGTATGCAGGGGTGGTGACCGGTCTGGCGTGGACTGCCGTAGGTGGTGAAATACTTTTCGTGGAAACCAGCTTGAGCCGTGGCAAGGGTGGACGTTTGACATTAACCGGCAATTTGGGTGATGTAATGAAAGAGTCGGCCATGCTGGCATTGGAATACATCAAGGCGCATGCCTCCCTGCTGAATCTTGACGAAGAGATTTTTGATAACTGGAACATCCATGTCCATGTGCCCGAAGGCGCCATTCCGAAAGACGGTCCGTCTGCCGGTATCACGATGGCTACCTCCCTCGCTTCTGCCCTCACCCAGAAAAAGGTGAAGGCCAATCTTGCCATGACGGGAGAGATAACACTTCGCGGTAAGGTACTTCCGGTAGGAGGCATCAAGGAGAAGATACTGGCTGCCAAGCGTGCCGGTATCAAGGAGATTATCTTGAGCGACGAGAACCGCAAGAATATAGAAGAGATACAGGATATATATCTGAAAGGACTGACTTTCCACTATGTGAAAGATATTAAGGAAGTGTTTGCCATTGCGCTGACTGATGAAAAAGTAGCCGATGCCATCGACTTGTCCGTAAAGAAAGAAAAGACCGAAAAGAAAGAGGAATGACATTCGAGTTACAATATACAGACAGCAAGACCAATGCACGTGCCGGACTGATTACTACTGACCACGGGCAGATTGAGACACCTATCTTTATGCCGGTAGGTACAGTGGGAACAGTGAAAGGCGTGCATCTGCCTGAGCTGAGAGAGGATATAAAGGCGCAGATTATATTGGGTAATACCTATCATCTTTATCTGCGTCCGGGACTGGAAGTGATAGAAAAAGCCGGTGGACTGCATAAGTTCAACGGCTTTGACCGTCCTATGCTGACAGATAGTGGCGGCTTCCAGGTATTTTCGTTGTCCGGTATCCGCAAGTTGCGCGAAGAAGGTGCGGAATTCCGTTCGCACATCGATGGTAGCAAGCATATCTTTACGCCGGAGAAGGTGATGGATATAGAACGGACTATCGGTGCAGACATCATGATGGCCTTTGATGAATGTCCTCCGGGGGATTCGGACTACGAATATGCCAAAAAATCACTGGGATTGACACATCGCTGGCTGGACCGCTGTATCAAGCGTTTCAATGAAACGGAACCTAAGTACGGTTATCAGCAATCCTTATTCCCCATTGTGCAGGGTTGCGTCTATCGCGACCTCCGCGAGCAGTCGGCAGAGTTTGTCGCCTCTAAAGGTGCTGACGGTAATGCCATTGGCGGTCTGGCTGTGGGCGAGCCTGTAGACAAGATGTACGAGATGATTGAGCTGGTGAACGGTATTCTTCCCAAAGACAAGCCTCGCTATCTGATGGGAGTCGGGACCCCGGTAAACATCCTGGAAGGCATTGAACGCGGTGTCGATATGTTCGACTGTGTGATGCCTACCCGCAACGGACGCAACGGCATGTTGTTTACCAAGGACGGCATCATGAACATGCGCAACAAAAAATGGGAAATGGATTTCTCTCCCATTGAAGCAGACGGTGCCTCCTACGTAGATACCATGTACAGCAAGGCATACTTGCGCCATCTGTTCCATGCACAAGAGCTGCTTGCCATGCAGATAGCATCTATCCACAACTTGGCTTTCTATCTGTGGCTGGCAGGCGAGGCACGTAAGCATATCATTGCAGGCGACTTTGCTACCTGGAAACCGATGATGGTGAAACGCGTATCGACAAGATTATGAGAAAAATGAACTGGAGGATATGGAAGAATATAAAGCTGCCGAGAGGTAAATTCCTGAAGCGGCTGGACTGGTACATTATTAAGAAGTTCCTGGGTACATATGTCTTTGCCATTGCATTGATTATCTCCATTGCGGTGGTGTTCGACTTCAACGAGAAGATGGACCGCTTCATGTCTCATGAAGCGCCGTGGAATGCTATTGTCTTTGATTATTATCTGAACTTCATCCCCTACTTTGCCAATCTGTTCAGTCCGCTGTT
>CEAH01070504.1_pt1 | contig 12555 bp, 10 predicted proteins | sample 557571 | NCBI WGS metagenome assembly CEAH01 (sample SAMEA3182092, study PRJEB8094) | gut metagenome | biome: human; feature: gut; material: Stool; isolation source: human stools | place: Canada | collected 2013-11-25
AACACCACCATCCCGACCAAGAAGAGCCAGGTCTTCTCCACTGCCGCTGACAACCAGACCTCCGTTGAGGTCCACGTCCTGCAGGGCGAGCGTGAGATGGCTGCCGACAACAAGACCCTCGGCAAGTTCCAGTTGACCGGCATCGCTCCGGCGCCCCGTGGTGTCCCGCAGATCGAGGTCACGTTCGACATCGACGCCAACGGCATCGTGAACGTCTCCGCGAAGGACCTCGGCACCGGCGCTGAGCAGAAGATCACCATCACCGCTTCTTCCAACCTCTCCAAGGAAGACATCGACAAGGCCGTCAAGGAAGCCGAGCAGTATGCGGCGGAAGACAAGGCCCGCAAGGACGAGGTCGACACCCGCAACAACGCCGACCAGATCATCTACCAGTCCGAAAAGACTCTGAACGAGATGGGCGACAAGGTCACCGAGGCAGAGAAGGCCCCCGTCAAGGAAGCCATCGAAAAGCTGAAGACCGCCCAGAAGGGCACCGACCTTGCAGCCATCAAGGCAGCCACCGAAGAGGTCCAGAAGGCGTTCTACGCCGTGTCTGAGAAGCTCTACAAGAACGCGGCTCCGCAGGGCGAGGCCAACGCTGCCCCGAACGCGGGCGCAGGCCAGCAGGCCGGCGGCAATGACGACGGCGTCGTCGACGCGGACTACGAAGAGGTCAAGGACAACTAATTCGCGGAATATAGCTTGGTAGGGGCGGCCCGTCCGCCCCTATCGGCTGTTGCCCACCGAATCTGAGGTGAGAAACTATGGCAGATCAGAACAAACGAGATTATTACGAGGTATTGGGCGTGGAGAAAAACGCGTCCGATGCCGAGATCAAAAAGGCCTACCGCAAGCTGGCCATGAAATATCACCCCGACCAGAACCCCGGCGACAAATCTGCCGAGGAAAAGTTCAAGGAGATCAACGAGGCCTATGAGGTCCTCTCCGACGCCGACAAAAAGGCCCGGTACGATCAGTACGGCTTCGCGGGCGTCGACCCGAACTTCAACCCGAACGCGGGCGCCGGCTTCGGCGGCGGGTTTGGCGGCGGCTTCGGCGGTTTCGGAGATCTGGGCGATATCTTCGGCGACTTTTTCGGCGGCGGCGCTTCGTCATCCTCCGGCCGCAGAAGAGGGCCGAGTAAGGGCCAGAACGTTGTCAGCGAGATCGAGATCAGCTTTGAAGACGCGGCCTTCGGCTGCGAGCGCGAGATCACCTTCTCCCGCATCGAGACCTGCAGCACCTGCCACGGCACCGGCGCGAAGGAAGGCACGACCCCGCAGACCTGTACGTATTGCCACGGCACCGGCACCGTGCGCACGCAGCAGAACTTCATGGGCATGACCATGCAGTCCTCGCAGCCGTGCCCGCAGTGCGGCGGCACCGGCACCATCATCACCGACCCCTGCACTGCCTGCCGCGGCAAGGGCAAGGTCCGCCACACCAAGACCATCAAGGTCAAGGTCCCGGCCGGCATCGACGACGGCCAGTCCTTCCGCGTGCGCGACGAGGGCAACGCCGGCTCGAACGGCGGCCCGAACGGCGATCTGCTCGTGACGGTCTCGGTGCGCAAGCACCCGATCTTCACGCGTGACGGCGCGAATGTCATGTGCCAGATGCCCATCTCCTTCACGCAGGCCGCGCTCGGCGCGTCCATCGAGGTCCCGACGCTCGACGGCAAGGTCCGCTACCAGATCCCCGAGGGCACGCAGACCGGCACCACCTTCCGCCTGCGCGGCAAGGGTATCCCCTACGTCGGCTACAAGACGCGCGGCGACCAGTTCGTCACCGTCGTCGTCGAGACGCCGACCAGGCTCACGCGCGAGCAGAAGGAGCTGCTCCGCCAGCTCGAATCCTCCGTCGGCGAAGACGGCCAGCCCAAACGCAAAAGCTTCTTCGATAAGCTGAAGGGATAAAAAACAACGCCCCCCGCCGCATCCGCGGCGGGGGTGTTTGTTTATTCTGCGGGCCGGACCTCGCCGGGGAGGCGGAACCAGTCGATGAAGATCGACGGCGTACCGCCGGGCTGGCTGAGAGACCAGAGCATGTTGTCCTCGGTCGCCGTGCCCTGCGGCTCGTCGACGGAGATGACGAGCTGATCGTCGAAGAAGCTCAGCGTCTGGCACAGGCCCGTCAGGATGCTGGCCACCTGCGTGAGCGAGCCGTCCATGCCGAGTCGCCAGACAGCCTTGCTGGTGCGGCCGACCAGATAGAACGTGTTGTGGTAGCAGCGCAGCGCAATGGATTGCGTCGCGGCCTGCGGGATATCGAACAGCAGCTCCGGTTCACCGCCGGTCAGGCTGAGGCGGTAGAAGGCGTGGCCGTAGTTATGGTTGTCCCAGGGAATGAAGTAGAGCTTGTTATCGTAGAAGACGGCTTCCTCAAAGTTTCCGTCATAGATCAGCTCCTGCTTGTCTGTCTCCAGATCGATCGCGTACAGCCCGCAGGAGCTGCTTTCATCCCGGATGAAATAGAGCTTTCCGCCGAAGCCGTAGAGTACGTCGGTGAAGAGCGCCTGGTCAAAATTCAGGCCCCGGCCGATCTGCTTCGCCTGCCCGTTTTCCACGCGGCAGATGCGGTAGCCCCAGTTTTTGTAGTTCTCCGGCTTGGAGGACATCTCCAGAATGTACAGCTGGCCGTCATAGAGCGTATAGGTCTCAATGCCGAGTGTGTTTTTGTAGAGGATCTCCGGCTCACCGCCGGTCTTCGGGATGCGCATGACGGTCTCGCCATACGGCTCCTTCATCCGGCCGCCGCGCATATAGAGATAGTCGTCATAGAGGCAGATATCCTTCAGCCGGTAGTCCAGCGTCGACCAGAGCACGGTCTGCGCGCCCGTCTTGTCCCGGCGGAGCACGTAGGAGGTCTCGCCGATGTCCTTTTTGTACCAGCCGTCGACCAGACAGTAGGTATAGCCGTCGCTGGCCTCATCGGCGATGCCGCCGGTGGTGAAGTTCCCGAGCGTATCATCGGAGATGTTCTGGCGGCTGCGGTCCTGCGCGGTGCGCAGCGCCGGGTCCAGCAGGCGCGCGACGGTCACGGCGAGCTCTGCCCGCGTGGCGTGGCCCTCCGGGTCAAACAGTAAGCCGGATTTGCCGGCCATGACGCCGCCGGCCGCAACGGTGCGGATGGCCGCCTGTTCGTCGGCAGAAAGCGCGCCGATATCCGTCAGCTGCCCGTCGTTGATGGTCTGCAAGGGCTGCGGCGTGCTCTTTGCCAGCAGATAGGCAAGCGATCTGCGGCTGAGCGGGCCGGTGAGGGCCGCTTCATCCTCCGGGCAGTCGGGCGGCAGAAGGGCGTTCGTCTTTGCGTAGGCGAGCGCGGGCGCGTACCAGGCTTCTTCTTCGTCCGCCGCCGGGACGCTCTTGCCGGTGTTCTGCGCGTGCAGACGCGCGGCGATCGTGATGGCCTGCGCCCAGCTGACTGACCTGCGCGGCGAGAAGGTCGTCTCGCCGGTCCCGGTCATGATCCCCTTCTCCGCGGCGAGGCTGACGCCGGCGGCGTACCAGCTGCCGCCCGGCACATCGGCAAAGGCAGCCGCCCCGGCCGCGGCCGCAAATGAGACGATCATTCCCAACGCCAGCAGCAGCGCACAAAGTTTCCGTTTCATCGTACAGATTCCTCCTTTTTTTCTTTTCTTCCAATATTACTATAGTAAATATTTCCCGCACACGCAAGCGCAAAAAGCTCCGCACGCAGAAAAAAGACGCTCCCTCCGGGAGCGTCTTTTTTGGATCGGTCATTCTGCCGAGATCAGGTAGTAGTAGATCGGCTGGCCGCCGGAGACGAGGTTGACTTCGGCGTCGGGGGCGTGCTGCTGGAACAGAGCCAGGGCCTGTTCGGCGTCGGCTTCGGAGATATCGGCGCCGTAGAAGATGTTGATGAATTCCTTTCCGGCCGCCGCGGCCTTGTCCGCGAGGGTGGCGAGCAAGGCGGTGATGTCCTGCGTGGTCCCGGCCAGCGCGCCGTCGCACAGGCCCAGGTAGTCGCCTGCGTGGATGTCGAAGCCGTCAAAGTCGGAATCGCGCGCGGCGTAGGTGATCTGCATGGTCATGACGCCGGAGAGGCAGTCGGTCATGGCGGCCTCGTTCTCGCTCGGCTCCATGCCGGGGTCGAAGGAGAGCATCGCGCTGATGCCCTGCGGGACGGTTTTCGTCGGGATGACGACGACCTCGCGCGCGGCGAGCTCCGCCGCGGCCTGCGCGGCCATGATGATGTTCTTGTTGTTGGGCAGGACGAAGACGATCTCCGCCGGGGTCTTTTCGATCGCGTGGAGGATGTCCTCGGTCGAGGGGTTCATGGTCTGCCCGCCCTCGATGATCTCGTCGACGCCAAGATCGCGGAACACGCCCGCGAGCCCTTCGCCCGCGCACACGGCGACGCTGCCGTAGCGCTTTTCGGGCGCGGCCGGGCCATCCGGCTGCGGCGCGGGCTGGCTTTCCAGCTCCTTTTCCACGGCCTCGAGATCGTCGGTCGACCGGGCCTTGCGCCCGGCGGTCAGATCGTCGTGCTGCAGGCGCATGTTCTCGATTTTCGCCAGCTCCAGCGTCCCATACTTCTGGGCCTCGCTCAGCGCGTCGCCCGGAATGTTCGTATGTACGTGGACCTTGAAGGCCTCGTCGTCCTCGCCGATGACGAGACTGTCGCCGATGCTGCCGAGATACTCGCGCAGCGGGTCGAGCGAGGTGATATCCTCGCGCTTACGGACGATAAAGACCGTGTCGAAGGCAAAGGTGATGTCCTCAGAGTCAAAAATGCCGAAATCAGCCTCTTCGTTCGCCGCGCCCGTGTCCTCGCAGACAACGTCGTTGCCGCGCAGGCTCTCGAGCATGCCGCGCAGGATCAGGCAGAAGCCCATGCCGCCCGCGTCGACGACGCCGGCCTTTTTGAGGACGGGGTTCTGGTTGACGGTATTGTCGAGCGCGGCGTGCGCGGTGTCCAGGCAGTGCTGGAGCACGTATTCGATCTCGCAGTTTTCCTCGGCGAGGTCGCGCGCGGCGTCCGCTGTCAGGCGGGAGACGGTCAGGATGGTGCCCTCGGCGGGCTTCATGACGGCCTTGTAGGCGGCCTCGACGCCCGCGGTCAGCGCGGCGGCAAAGTCGCGGCCGTCGGCCCCGAGCTTGCCCTTGAGCGCCTTGGAAAAGCCGCGGAACAGCAGGGACAGGATGACGCCAGAGTTGCCTCTGGCCCCGCGCAGAAGCGCGGAAGCGGTCATATCGGCGGCCTTGGTGAGCGTCACGTTCTCTGCGCGGCGCAGCTCGGTGCTGGCGGCGTTCAGCGTCATGCTCATGTTCGTGCCGGTGTCGCCGTCGGGGACGGGGAAGACGTTCAGCTCGTTGACCTTCTGCTTATTCAGGTCGATCTCGGCAGCGGCGGAGAGCATCATCCGGGAAAATACCGCGCCGTCAATGGATTTGATCATGGTGGTTTACCTCCGTGAGCGCCAGCGTGTGCGCGTGAATTGAGATCAGTCGACCGACATGGAGTCGACGAATACGTTCACGGCACGCACCTCGGTGCCCGTGGACTTGGTGACGAAATAGCGGACCTCGCCGATGATGGAGGACGCGATCGCGCTGAGATTGACATTCTTGTCGACCATGATGTGCAGGTCGATGGAGAGGGAATTGTCGGCGTTGAACGTGACCTTGACGCCCTTGCCCATGGCTTCCTTGCGCAGCAGATGCACAAGCCCGTCCGTCATGGAGCGCACAGCCATGCCCTTGACGCCGAAGCAGTTGGTCGCGGCGAAGCCGGCGATATTGGTATAGACAGCGCTGTCGACCGTGATCTGGCCGAGGTCTGTATTCATACGGATCATCAAGATTCCTCCTTCTGGGATATTCAATTCATTCTAACCGATTCACCGGGAAAGTACAAGTAAAAAATAGGATTTCAGCTCTTTTCATAGCCGGTGACGCCGTGGCTCTGCATCCATTGGAGCTTTTCACCCATGAGATAGGTCAGCGTCTCGTTTTCCGTCTTGCCGAAGCCGGTGAGATACTTGCGCAGGTACAATAGATCATTGTAGGTGAGGTAGGGATAGTCGCCCTCGACGTAGGTGCCGTCGGGCTTGATGCTGTAGTAGAGATTGTGGTCCGGCATGACCCAGCCGGAGCCGGTATCCTCGATGGCCAGCAGCATCCGGTCGGCCAGCGCGTGCAGATCCTCGCGGTCAAACAGGTCGGACGCGTGGTAGAGCGCCAGACACTCCGACGCCTGATGGTTGAGCGAGGTATGCGGCGCAGTGATCTCCGACGGGTGCCAGTAGTCCGGGATCAGCCAGCCGCCCGACTCCGTGGAGATGTGGCTGGTGTCCGCGATCTGGCTGAAGAAGCCGAGGTACCGGGTGATCGTCTCGTCGAACATGCCCTTGCCGAACTTGCGCGCGGCCTTGATGTAGATCTCCAGCAGGTCGGTATTGAACCGGGTGTCGTAGAAGCCCGGGCCGATGCCGTAGTCGCCCTGCAGCCATTCGCTGCCGGGCTCGGTGGCCCAGTAGCCGTATTCGTTCTGCCGCTGGGCCATGGTGTCGAGCATGACGATGGTGAGCGCGGCGGCCTCTTTGCACATGGGCATACGGGAAAGGAAGCCCTTGATGCAGTAGGACGCGGCGCAGCAGTAATAGTAGTTCGTGCCGGTGGGGATATAGTTGGACGGGGCCTTCCGGTAATAGCCGTCGAAGCACCAGTGGGACGCGCCGTTCTGCACATAGGTGACCCAGGCCATGGCGCAGTTCTGCATGCTCCAGTCGACCAGCTGGAACGGTGCGGAGAGGATCAGGCAGTCCGTCACGCGCCCCTCGGCCAGCCCGTAGCCGTTCACGGTCAGATGGAAGCCGTCCGGCGTCTTCGTGACGTAGAGCGTGCCGTCCATCTCCGGCAGGTATTCCTTGGTGTCGTTTTCGTGCAGGACGAAGGTGCGCGGCAGCGCGAGGAAGTAGGACGCGCCGGAGGCAAGCTCGATCACGACGACCGGCGAGGCGTATTTGCCTTCGGCCAGCGGCGTCTCGACCCATTTGCCGGAGGCGGCGTCAAAGTAGTGCAGTGTCCCGCCCTCCTGCACGGTATGGTCGAGGAATTTGCTCGGCCCGCCGATGCCGGTGGCGCGGAAGGCGCGGGCCGTCACGCCGTCGGAGACGACGTATTCCCGGCTCTCGATCGAGCAGCGGTACTGCCGGATGGTGGTCTCGTAGATCTCCGCGGAATAATGCCTGGAGGCCAGTACGCGGTCGGGCACATGCGGATCGGCCGGCTCCGGCGCGGGCGCCTCGGCCGCAGGCTCGTCCGGCCGGGCTGCCGGGACGGCTGATTCTGATCCTGCTGCCGGCGCGGGGTCAGCCTGCGTCTTGCCGCAGGCGCACAGCTGCGCCAGCACCAGGATCAGAATCATAAGGATTGAGAGCTTCTTTCGCATGGGACAAATACCTCCGGAGAACGAACGTCGGAAACAGGCGGGGCAGGATGCCCCGCCTGTTGGGAATAAAGCTTAAATCATGCTCGGCTGCCAGCAGTCGGGGGTCTCGAGGCCCATCATGGTGACGATGGTCGGCGCGACGTTGGCAAGGCCATAATGGCCGTCCTTGATCTCGTACTTGTTGTCCGGATCGTAGATGATGAAGGGAACGGGGTTCAGGGAGTGCGCGGTGCGCACGCTGGTCTTGCCCTTCTTCGTTTCGAGCATCTGGTCGGCGTTGCCGTGGTCAGCGGTGACGAGCAGGGTGTAGCCGTACTTGTCGGCCGCTTCCTTCACGCGGGCCAGCGCCGCGTCGACGGCCTCCATGGCCGTGATAACGGCGCTCAGAACGCCGGTGTGGCCGACCATATCGCCGTTCGGGTAGTTGCAGCGCAGGAACTGATACTTGTGGGAGGCCATGGCCTCGACGAGCAGATCGGTGATCTCCACGGACTTCATCGCGGGCGCCTGCTCAAACGGGATGACGTCGGACGGGACCTCGGCGTAGTCCTCAAGGCTCTCGTCGACCTTGCCGGAGCGGTTGCCGTTCCAGAAGTAGGTAACGTGGCCGTATTTCTGCGTCTCGGACACGGCGTACTCGTGCACGCCTGCCTTGCACAGGACCTCGGTCAGCGTGTTGCGGATGACGGGCGGCTCGACCAGATAGTGCATCGGGATCTTGAGATCGCCGTCGTACTCCAGCATACCGGCAAACTTCACGCCGGTGTAGTCGCCGCGGTCAAAGTGGTCAAAGTCCTTGCGGTCGAAGGCCAGGGAGATCTCCTGCGCGCGGTCGCCGCGGAAGTTGAAGAGGATGACGCTGTCGCCGTTGGCGATCTTGGCGACGGGCTGGCCGTCCTTTGCGATCACGAAGGGCAGCAGATCCTGGTCGATCATGCCGGGGTTCTCGGCGCGGTAGGTCTCGATGGCTTCCTTGGCGGAGGCAAACTGACGGCCCTCGCCCTGCACGTGTGTGCGCCAGCCCTTTTCGACCATCGGCCAGTTGGCCTCATACCGGTCCATGGTGATGACCATACGGCCGCCGCCGGACGCGATCTTGTATTCGTGCTCCGCGTCGGACAGGGAGGCCAGCACGGCCTCAAGCTGGTCGACATACTCCAGCGCGCTCGTCGCGGGGACGTCACGGCCGTCGAGCAGGATGTGGCAGTAGACCTTCTTGAGGCCCATCTCGCGGGCCTTTTTCAGCATGGCGATCAGGTGCGAGATGTTGGAATGGACGTTGCCGTCGGACAGCAGGCCGATGAAGTGCAGGGCCTTGCCGTTCTGCAGGCAGTTGTCGGTCAGCTCGACCCAGGTCTTCGACTGGTACAAAGAGCCGGTCTCGATGGACTCCTGCACGAGCTTGGCTCCCTGGGAGTAGATCTGGCCGCAGCCGAGGGCGTTGTGGCCGACCTCGGAGTTGCCCATGTCGTCGTCGGTGGGCAGGCCGACGGCCGTGCCGTGCGCCTTGAGCCACGTCATGGGGCAGGTCGCCATCAGCTTGTCGAGCGTCGGGGTGTTGGCCTGCTTGACAGCATCGCCGGGGCCGCCGTCGCCGCGGCCCACGCCATCCATGATCACGAGTACGATCGGTTTTTTCATTGGTATTCCCTCCTGAGTAGGATATTCTTAAATTTCAATATATTTTACTACATTTTCCCCGCAGATACAACTGAATTTTCTTTGAACGATCGCAGCGAACGCTCACCCCAGCAGCTGCAGCGCGTGCGCGTGCGCCAGCGCGTAGACGCGGGCGAAGTCCACGTGCGGGTTATAGACGGCCTCCAGCTCGTCATGCAGCGCCTTGGCCTGCGCGAGCAGGGAAAAAACGTCCGAAAGCTCCGGCAGCGGCGTATCCGGGCCGCGGTAGTACCGCGCCTCGCCCGGCAGCCAGACGGCCTCGGTCTCATCCGGGAAAAGCGGATTCTGGTACCAGACGGCGCCGGGGCGCGCGCGCAGCGCCTCGAGCTCCTCCACGGAAACGAGCTGCACGGCTCCCGCGGGCGGCGCAGACTGGAAAAGCCCCCGGCAGGTCACCGCCCGGAGAAAGCGCCGCTGCGCGCCGTCCGTGTCCGGCAGGCGGCAGGCCGCAGGCGCGAGCGCGGCGAGCTTCGTATATGCCTCGCGGTAGAGCGATTGATAGCGCCTTTGCAGCTGCTCGATGGTGCGGCGCTCCGGCTGCAGCGCGAGCCGGTCATAGAACCGGCCGAGATCGAGATACAGCCCTGCCGCGCCCGGCGTCATGGCCTCGAGCACATGCGGGGCGGTCCCGTCGGCGTAGCCGGTGTGCAGGGCGGGGAAATAGACGCCGTCCACCGACTCCGGGTCGCCGGAGCACAGCACGTATTCCACGTCCAGCCCCTTCTCCTCCGCCGCGCGGCCGATGGTCTTCATGAAGCTCGACTTGCCGCAGCCGGGCCCGCCCTTGATGACCCACAGAAAATCCTCCGGCCCGCGGCAGAAGCCGGAATAAAACGACACGAAGCCCCGGACGGTATTCCCGCCCAGAAAATACTGCGTCACCGCCATAAATAAGCCCCTCCTGAGTTCTGGAATACCGGTAGTCTATGCGCGCCGGCCGCGGAATGTGCGCCATACGGCCGTCTTCGCGGTTTCAAGCCTTGACAGGACAGGTATAATATACGTATAATATCACCACATGTGTTCGCCGGGAGGAGGTGTGCGCGATGGCGGAGGGCGTGAAGATCGCCGCAAGAAATCAGAAGGCCTTTCATGAATATTTCATCGACGAAAAATTCGAAGCCGGCATCGAGCTCACCGGCACTGAGGTCAAGTCCATCCGTCTCGGCACGCTGAGCCTCAAGGAGGCCTGGTGCCAGATCAAGGACGGGCAGCTCTATATCCGGCAGATGCATATCGCGCCCTATGAGCAGGGCAACATCTTCAACAAGGATCCGCTCCGTCCCCGCCGGCTCCTCATGCACAAGCGCGAGATCATGCGCCTGTTCGGCCGGGTCAAGCAGGACGGGTATGCGCTCATTCCGCTCTCGGTGTACTTCCGCGGCAGTCTCGTCAAGGTCGAGGTCGCGCTGGCCCGGGGCAAAAAACTCTACGACAAGCGGGAGGACGCCGCGAAAAAAGACGCCAAGCGTCAGATCGACCGCGCAATGAAAGGACGGTAACCCATGGAAAATCCCATTATGACCATCACGATGGCAGACGGCAGCAGGATCGTCTGCGAGCTCTACCCCGAAAAAGCGCCGCAGAGCGTGCGCAACATGATCGCGCTCGCCAACAAGGGCTTCTATGACGGCCTGATCTTCCACCGGGTCATCTCCGGCTTCATGATCCAGGGCGGCTGCCCGAAGGGCACCGGCACCGGCGGCCCCGGCTACTGCATCAAGGGCGAGTTCAAGCTCAACGGCGTGAAGAACAACCTCAGCCACAAGCGCGGCGTGGTCTCCATGGCGCGTGCGCAGTCGCCCAACTCCGCGGGCAGCCAGTTCTTCATCATGCATGAAGACGGCGAGTTCCTCGACGGGCAGTACGCCGCCTTCGGCAAGGTGCTCGAGGGCATGGACGTCGTCGACAAGATCGCCGCGACGAAGACCGACGGCAACGACCGTCCGCTCACCGAGCAGAAGATCGCCTCCATCCGCGTCGATACGAAGGGCGAGGAATACCCCGAGCCCGACAAGCTCCGCGACCCCTACGGACGCGGATGACCGCGGCCGTCATCACCGGCGCGTCCGCCGGTCTCGGCGCGGAGTTCACGCGCCAGCTCGTGCGCGAATTTCCCGACATCGAAGAGTTCTGGCTCATCGCCCGCCGCGTGGGCAAGCTCGAAGAGCTGGCCCAGCAGTTCCCGGAGAAGAAATTCGTGTGCATCGGCCTCAACCTGCTCGACCCCAAGAGCTTCCGCTATCTCGGCGAAAAGCTGGCGGAGCAGAAAGTCGACGTGCGGCTGCTGGTCAATAACGCCGGCTGCGGCACGACGGGCAATATCGGCGCCTCAGCGTCGTCCGCCGATGTGATGCGCGTGGTCGACCTCAATGTCCGCGCGCTCACGATGGTGACGCAGACCGTCGTCCCGTTCATGACGCGCGGGGCGAAGATCATCAACGTCTCGTCCATCGCGGCCTTCTGCCCTACGCCCCGCATGACGGTCTACAGCGCGTCCAAGGCGTATGTTTCCGCGTTCACCGGCGGTCTTGCCGACGAGCTGCGGCCAAAGGGCATCACGGTCACCGCCGTCTGCCCCGGCCCCATGAAGACGGAGTTCTTCGACGCCGCGGGCGACCATGATCTGTTCGGCAACATCCCCTGGTGCAACCCGGTCAGGGTCGTCGCCGGGACGATCCGGGCAGCAAAAAAGGGCCGGACGTTCTACACGCCCACGGCCTTCAACAAGTTCTATCGCTTCGTGGCCAAGATCCTGCCCATGAAGTGGATGATAAAAGCAACAAGAGTTTGATCGATTTTTCCAGCGATCCGCAGCGAGTTTTCGCTGCAATACGGGGCTGCACTGGTTTCGACGGGGGCAGTGAGGCTGGATAAGCGGGCGGAGGCGCCTGGCCTCCATAAAACGGGCAATTTTTCTAAATTAACTGACAACTCTAAAGTTGCTCTGGCTGCCTAATTAGGCAACCCGTCCTCCCCGGAAGGGCCGCGAGCCGGGCTTGGGCGTGACGAAGCGGCGTCCGTGAACGCAGTAAGCTTTGCCTGCGTCATGCATCATGAAGCTACCAAGGTGCGAAGAGTGTCTGTTCCCGCCGCACCGAGGGAATGTAAATAACAGACTGCGCCCGGAGAAAGTCCTGTCAAGTTGCTTTCGGACAGGGGTTCGATTCCCCTCAGCTCCACCATGCAAAAACGCCATCCCATTTGGGATGGCGTTTTTGCATGGCTGCGCTGAGGGGCGCGAGAAACCCTCGGGTTCGACCGACTGGATTTCGCGGCGTGTCAACGCCGCAATTTTGCGCTTTGCGCAAAATCAAAAAGAAAATCCAGTCGGCACGGAGGCGGCGAAGCCGCCGGAGTATTCCCCTCGGCTCCATCCCGCCACAGAAAGGCTCCCCTCCCAGGGGCCGATTCCCCCTATCAGGGGGAAATGTCCCGAAGGGACAAAAGGGGTAGGGA
>CEAH01041983.1_pt1 | contig 12412 bp, 10 predicted proteins | sample 557571 | NCBI WGS metagenome assembly CEAH01 (sample SAMEA3182092, study PRJEB8094) | gut metagenome | biome: human; feature: gut; material: Stool; isolation source: human stools | place: Canada | collected 2013-11-25
GACCATGACGGTCACAAGGCCGCCGCCGACATGGACCTTGCCGATCAAATGAACGTTTGCTGCCTTGACCATCGCATCAGCTGCCTCGATCGAGCCGACAAGACCTTTTGTTTCAATCATACCAAGAGCCTGTAAGTTTTCCATTTTAAATTCCTCCAAATAGTTTTAAATACAGTAATATGTGATTTCTCAGCAGCCGGCGCTCTTTTTGAGCTGGTCGACAACTGCGCGGGTGATCGCTTCAATCTGTGCCTGGGTGAAGACGCTCGAAGAAGTCTGGCACGTGCTTTCGCAGCAGGAGGGCTGTGGCTGAATCTGACGAAGGTCAGACAGCTCCTTGAGACCGTAAGCCACGCGGCGGATATTGATGAGGTTCAGGGGGCTGATATTGTCGGATGTTGCGCTGCCGCCGACTGCGCCGCAGCCAAGCGTCAGAGCAGGGGAAAGGCCCGTCGTTGCGCCGACGCCGCCGAGCGCGCCCGGCGTGTTGACCAGAAGACGCGAAACCGGCTTTTTGAGCGCGAACTCACGGATGACGGCCTTGTCCTGGCTGTGGATGGTCATGGTGTGACCGGCACCCTCGTTGAAGAGAATTTCCATGCAGCGCTTGCAGGCTGCTTCCCAGTTGTCTTCCACGTAGAACGCGAGAATCGGGCAGAGCTTTTCACGCGAATAGGGGTTGCTCTTGCCGACGGTTGTCTGCTCCGAGACGAGCACGCGGCAGGAAGAGGGGACCTCAATGCCCGCCATCTGCGCGATGGCCTGCGCGGATTTGCCGACGATCTTGGGATTCATGGTGCCGTTGGCACGGAGAATGAACTTGCCGACCTTGTCGCTCTCTTCCGGGCTCAGGAAGTAGCCGCCCTGCTTCTTGACCTCGGCGATCACCTGGTCCTTGATGCAGGTTTCGGTGACGATGCTCTGCTCGGAAGCACAGATTGTGCCGTTGTCAAAGGTCTTGCTGTCGAAGATATGGCGGACAGCTTCGGGAATATTGGCCGTCTTTTCAATGTAGGACGGGCCGTTGCCAGGGCCGACGCCGAGCGCCGGATTGCCGGAGGAGTAAGCCGCGCGGACCATTGCCTCGCCGCCGGTGGCAAGAATGATGCCGATATCGCGATGCTTGAGGAGCGTATTCGTCGCGTCAATACTCGGCATGGTGATGCAGCCGACCAGACCTGCCGGAGCGCCTGCGTCTCTTGCGGCCTTCTCCACCACACGCCAGGTCTCAATAATGCAGTTCTTCGCGCCCGGATGGGGGCTGATGACGATGGCGTTGCCTGCCTTGAGGGAAATGAGCGACTTATACATGACGGTGGACGTCGGGTTTGTCGACGGAATCAGCGCCGCAACAACGCCCATCGGCACGCCGATTTCAGTCAGGCTGCGCTCGGGGATCTCACGCAGCACGCCGACGGTTTTCATATCCTTGATGTACTCATAGGTCATTTTGCTGCCAAGCAGGTTTTTCAGCACCTTGTCCTGCCAGATGCCAAAGCCGGTTTCCTCGACTGCCATCTTGGCAAGCCGCTCCGCTTCTTTCTCACAGGCCTGCGCGATGGCCTTGACTACGGCGTCTACGCGCTCCTGCGAGAACGTCGCAAATTCGGCCTGCGCGGCCTTTGCCTTGGCGACAAGGTTCCGGACCTCCTGAATGGATTGCAAATCCTTATCAAATTCCAATGTGTTTGCCTCCCTTCAATTGCCCTGCAAGCGCTTATGCGTTGTCGCCGAGCGTCGGAAGAATCTTTTCCACGTCCTCGTGGGGTCTGGGAATGACATGCGTGGAGATGAGCTCGCCAACGCGGCTTGCAGCTGCTGCGCCTGCGTCAACGGCTGCCTTGACAGCGCCGACGTCGCCGCGGACCATAACGGTCACGAGGCCGCCGCCAACCTGAACCTTACCGATCAGACGGACGTTTGCTGCCTTGACCATCGCATCAGCCGCTTCGACAGAGCCGACAAGACCTTTTGTTTCAATCATACCAAGAGCCTGTTTCGTTTCCATGATAATTTCCTCCTAAAAGTTATGTAAAAATGTTTTTCTCAAATGATATCCGGCTGCGCCGCGACCTTGCAGACCGTGTCTGCAAAGGCCTCGCAGGCCGCCTTGCAGGCCGCCTGGTCTCCGGTGAGGAGGCCTCCTGCAAAGTTCGTTTCCGACGGCGGACCGTAGAACAGACACATCTGGACGTCGGCCGCCTTCATTGCCGCGTCGAGCGCAACAATCGCTTCTGCCGGCGGCGCAATCAGATAGGCGATGGCCTCGCCCTCAGCGATACCGGCAGCCTCTGAAAGGTAGCTTCCGGAGCGCGAAATGCAGTGCGCAAAGTAGACAATCGAGTCATCGTCGTTCGCGCTGTAAAAGCAGGCGTCGTTTCGGATGAAGCTGACCGCCGCTTCCAGCCCGCTTTTGATTTCCTCCGGGTTTTCCGCGCAGAGGATTCCGATGAACTCACCGGCCAGGGCCGTGCTGGCGTTGGAAGAGCCTGCGTACATGCTCTTCGCGTAAACCACGCGGACAGCCGCTTTTTTGGTCGCTTCATCGAGCGCGGCATAGGACACATCATCACAGTCTGTTGTCAGAATACCAAGGCTTCTTGCGCCCTGCGGGGCGTTGAGCTGCGTCAGAAGCGCCGGGTCGGCGTTCGGGATGATCTGTGTACAGAGGATCGTTGTCTGCATGGGATCTGCTCGCATACAATCCCTCCTATTTGATCAGGTCCACGCCGCTGGCCTTCTGCTCGAGAATTTTGTCGATGACCTCGGCGATGTACGCGCCGGCCTCGACGGCTGCGGTGCCATTTTTGTGAATGTTGGAGACAACCGTGCGCTTTGATTCCGGCATGCCGACGTAAGCGTTGTAGGCGATATAGGCGCTCATGCTCTCCGCTGTTGCAAGGCCGGGCCGTTCGCCGATCAGCACGCACACAACCTTCGCGCCGAGCGCTTCGGCAACGTATTCCTCCGAACCCACACGCCCGTAGCGCAGGAAGAACGGCGTGCCGACCTTGAGGCCCTTGTCCTCCAGTGCCTGCACCAGAATCGGAAGGATTCTTCCAAGGTTTGCTTCAATCGCCTTCGAGCTCAGGCCGTCTGCCGCGTAGATCTGCACGTCAGGGTTTAAAACGCAGCGCTTTTTGAGCTCGTCCAGCGTCGGCTTTTCCAGAAGCCGCCCTAGATCGGGCCTTGTGAGGTAGGTGTCTTTATCCTTACAGGCCGACTGGACCTGAAAAAGGCCCAGGCTTTCCAGAAACTTCGGGTCCACGTCTGCAAAAACAGCGTCTCTCGCGTTTGCGTGGTCCGCGCGCAGGGCAAGGGCCGTCTGCGTTTTGAGCCGCGCGCCGCACCGGCCAACGCCAATGCGCGCTGTTGTCTGCTTTTTCATCCGCGAAAGGCCCTCGGGGTCCAGCGGATTTTCCAGCAGGGGAACGGCCTTGCAGGCGGGCGAGACGATATCCTCACATGGCTGCGGCACAATCTCTTCTTCGGTGCGGTTCGGAAGCACCACGCAGCCGCTTTGCTCAAGCTGGCGGATTGCTTCGGCGACAATTCTTTCAATCAATTCCTGATTCATCGTTATCACCTCTTCCGAAGGAACATCGTCGGATCGCCCGCACGGCCGGTCAGCTTACCGTCGTGCATGATCTCCATTTTTTCCAGCCACCGCTCAAACTCGCGGATCGGGCGGAGGTTCAGAACCTCGCGCACGGCGTTGACATCGTGGTAGGCGTTTGTCTGATAGTTGAGCATAACGTCGTCACTCGACGGGACGCCGAGAATGTAGTTGACGCCGGCGCTTCCAAGCAGCAGCGCCAGATTTTCAATGTCGTTCTGGTCGGCCATCATGTGGTTGGTGTAGCAGCAGTCGCAGCCCATGGGAATGCCGGTCAGCTTGCCCATGAAGTGGTCTTCCAGACCTGCGCGGATAACCTGCTTGCTGTCGTAAAGGTACTCGGGTCCGATGAAGCCGACGACCGTGTTGACCATGAACGGGTGGAACTCCCGGGCAAAGCCGTAACAGCGCGCTTCCATGGTAACCTGATCTGCGCCATAGTGCGCATCGGAGGAGAGCTCGCTGCCCTGGCCTGTCTCAAAATACATGACGTTCGGGCCCTTGGCGGTGCCGCGCTCTTTCAATACCTGTAATGCCTCGTGGACCGTGTCCGCGCAGAAGCCGAAGGCGTGGTTGCCTTTCTGCGAGCCCGCGATCGACTGGAAGATCATATCGGCAGGCGCGCCGCGCTTGACCGCTTCAATCTGTGTCGTGATATGGCCAAGAACGCAGATCTGCGTTGGAATTTCAAATTCGTGTTTGACCTCGTCAAAGCGCTTGAGCACCTCGGAAAGCCGGGACACGGTGTCGCTGACGGGGTTCAGGCCCAGGAGCGCATCGCCGCAACCGTAGCTCAGGCCCTCAAAGAGGGAAGCGGTGATACCCTCCACATCGTCGGTCGCGTGGTTCGGCTGAAGTCTGGTGGCGAGTGTGCCGCGGCAGCCGATGGTGGTGTTGCAGGTTGCGGTCACGCGCACCTTGTTTGCCGCATAAATCAAATCCAGATTTCCCATCAGTTTGCAGACGCCCGCGATGACCTCGCTGGTAAGGCCGCGGCTCAGACGCTTGATGTCGTCTTCCGTCGTGTTCCCGTCCAGAATGTATTCGCGCAACTCTGCCATCGACCAGTTTGCAATATGGTTGTAGACCTCCGGGTCAATGGAGTCCTGATTGATCTGTGTGACCTCATCGTCCTCATAGGCGACGACCGGATTTTCCCGGAGATCGCGGACGCTCAGCCGGCTGAGAACGACCTTCGCGGCAATGCGCTCAAGTCCCGACTGCGCAGCGACTCCGGCAAGCACGTCGCCGGACTTTTCCTCATTTGCTTTGGCGAGAACTTCTTTGACAGAGCCAAACTGGAAGCTCTGTCCTGCCAGAACCGTTGAAAGCTTCATATAATTCCCCCTTATCCGAACAGCAGCGATTTGACGACGATGGGAATGACAAGTCCGTCAAACAGCGGCTTTCCAAGATCCATATAATCTCCATGCTCGACCCTCACGCAGTCGATGCACACGACGTCTCTGGCAGAGCCGAGCACGCTGCGCATCAGAATGCCGACGGCCTTCGCGATATCTGTTTCAATCAGAACCAGCAGCGGCGCGTCCTTTGGAAGCGTCTGCTCCAGCGCATCAGCAAGGCAGACCGCCAGCCGCTTGGCCTCCGGGAACTCCGGGTTTTCCTTGCCCGGAAGAGCCAGAACCAACTGCTCGGTCTCCGATTGCTCGCAGAACCAGCGGATACGCGAGATGAGCGCCTGCACATTTCCAAGGAAGCACTGTTCCTGCTCGTCCGGCGTAAGCTTGAGCACCGGAATGTTCTTCATCGGGAACTGCGCGCTGGTACAGGTGATGGTGCTGCCGGAGACGGTCGTGGTAAACATGCCGGCGCCAACGACGGTGGCGCGGATGGTCTGTGTGCTTTGCTGCGCGGTCGTTTCGCCAAAGAGCGTTCCGTGGAAGACCGAAGCGCCGAGCAGCGCGCCGATGTCCCCATAGGGAAACGGCTCTGCGCTTAATGGCTCAATGCGGTTAGCCACGCCGCCGGAGTAGAAGACTGCGGTCTTTGGCTTTGTGGGGTAGGTGAGCGGCGTACTGTTATTGGTCGTAACCGCGTCCAAAAGCGCGCTCTTCGGCAAGAGGCCCAGAGACTCTGCCAGAAGCTCTGCCATGCGATCGGTGATTTTTGAAAGCTGCGCGGCGTCTGCCGCATTTCCAACCTGAACGCTGAGGCCAAGGGATTCTGCGACAAGCTTTGCAGAGGGACTGATGTGTGTGATCCTGCCATTTTCGACGCGGATCAGGCGGCCTCCAATGTCAAAGCAGCCCTTGGCAATCACGTCGCCCTCTGAAAAGACGACAATGTTGGTTGTGCCGCCGCCGATATCCAGGTTAACGGCCTCGCAGTGATGATCCAGGCTGTAGGCCCACGCGCCGCTGCCTTTTCCGGCAATCACGGACTCCAGGTCCGGGCCTGCTGTGGAGACGACAAACTCACCTGCAAAGGCGCTCAGCCGCTCCATGACCGCGCGGGCATTTTCTTTTCTGGCCGATTCGCCGGTGATGATGACCGCACCGGTGTCGACCGAAGAGGGAACAATACCTGCTTTCTGGTATTCCTGCGCGACAATCTCGCGCACGCCGTCGGAGTCAATCAGCGTTTCTGTCAGAAGCGGCGTCAGATGCACCTCACTCTGATAGAGAATTTCCTTGTCGACGATGGAGATGCGCGGAACGGCAAAGTAGCCGGTCGTATTTTCCATTTTGATTTTGCTGAAAATAAGCTGCGTCGTCGTTGTTCCGATGTCAATGCCGACGCTGAGCAAATCCGCCATGAAAAAGCCTCCAAAAAGCATGAAAAGCTAAGGTGATCGATAAATCACCTTAGCTCTGTTGCTGTTCTCACGCACGCTGTTGTGCGCGTTTTATTCTGCTTTACAATCGAACGTCACGGTTGTTCCGCAGGCCAATGGCACGATGCTCACGCGGCCATGGAGCTTCTGCGCAACGGTTGCCTGCACAATCTGGAGGCCAAAGCCGTTTGCGTGCTCCGGGTTGAAACCGATGCCGTCATCGCTGACAGAAACCGTATGATGCTCGACGCCCCTTGCGAAAACGACGCGCACCGAGCCGGAATCGCGGCCCGCAAACGCATGCTTCAGGGCATTTGTTACCAGTTCACAAACGACCATTGCAACACCGCTCGCAGTCTCCTGCGGCAGTAGGACATGATCGGCCTCGAGGGAAAGCGCTATTGATTTCCCGACCGGAACCATGGCCTGCAAATTTTGTATCAGGTTTTCCAGCAGCTCATTGCTGTCTACCAACTGAGAAGAACTGGTATCTTTTAAAAGTATATCATGGATTGTCGCCATTGACAAGACCCGTTCGACATTTTCTCGTAAAATATTCGCGGCGGTCTCGTCCTTGCACCGTCTGGACTGCATGCTGAGAATACTGGCGACGGTTTGCAGGTTGTTTTTGACGCGGTGGTGAATTTCACGCTGCCAGAGCGCATGGTCCTCGCGGCTGGGGTCGTCACGGAGGGTCGGCGCTTCCTCGGCGTAGGACTTGGCAAGCTCGGCATATTTTTTGTCACGTGCTACGCGCTCACTGATATCCTTTTCCCGGATCAGCAGGGCAATGCAGCGCCGCCCACTTCCATAGACCGGAACAACATCCTGCCAGACCGTCCGGTCCTCCTGCGTGACGGCCTTGAGGTCGCGCTGGACAAGTCCTGTCCGCCAGGCTGCAAAAACAGCCGGCTCCTTTTCCTCGCTCACATGCTTTCCAACGGCAGGCGCGGCGTAAAAGCTTCCAAGCTGGTTGGACCAGGCGTGCGCTACAACAACGCCGCCGTCGTCTCCCACACAGTCGATAAACAGCTCGCACGCGCTGAGCTCCGCAATCAGAGGAAGCTGGCGCGCAAGCTCTTCAAGTTTCTGACGTTCAGACGGGTCAAGCGATATTGGGCAGGCAGAAAGATCAATCATGGTGTCTTTCCTCCTGCGGGCCGAAGCGCTGGAGCACCTGCTCTGCCATCGCCGCAATGGTCATGCGCTTATCCATGGCGTATTTTCGAAGAAGCTGGTAAGCTGCTGTCTGTGAGCAGCCGTTCGCCTGCGACAGAAGCTTCTGTGCCTGAAAGATGCGTTTGTTTTCCTCGACTTTTTCCATGGCCTGCTGCGCGCGCGCCTCGCTCTGGCAAAGACGTTTGCTCTGCGCAAGCGCCACCTCGATCGCAGGCTGGAAGCGTGTCTGATCAATCGGCTTGACAAGATATCCGCTGACGCCGGCCTTGGTTGCTTTTTCGATCATATCCCGGTCCTGATAGGCCGTGAGCAGAACGATGCAGTTGCAGTAGTGCTTTTCCAGAATCGTTTTCGAAGCTGTCAGACCGTCGAAAACCGGCATTCTCGCGTCCATCAGCACCAAATCTGGCCGATGTACCCGGCAGAGCTCTACCGCGTCAAAGCCGTCCGCGGCCTCGCCGACCACGTCGAAGCCCATCTCGCGGAGCATTTCCGCCACGTCCATGCAGGTAATCGGTTCGTCATCCACCACAACAGCGGTTCGTTTCTCACACATCACGAGCTCCTCACAAATCCATCTGGTATTCCGCAAGCTTGTTGCGAAGCGTGCGGTCGGTGATGCCGAGCTTGTCGGCGGTACGTTTTTTCTGTCCGTCGTTTTTCTTGAGCGTTGCGAGTATGGCGATGCGCTCAATGTCGCTGAGCTTCTGGTCGGCCAGCATCTGCTCGAGCGTCTGCTGCTGCGCAGCCGGCTGCGATTCCAGAATCGCGGGCCGGTCAGTACCAAGCACCTCCCGCGGAAGACTCGAGAGGGAAATAACCCCGTCGGTCGCCATCAGCGCCGCATACTCCAAAATGTTAAAGAGCTGCCGCACATTGCCGGGGTAAGAGTAGTCGGTCAGCGCGCACAGCGCGTCCGGCCGGAGCTTGAAGGGCGGCAGATTGTGCTCGTGCGCGTATCGGGAAAGATAGTAGCCCGTGAGCACCATCACATCGCCGTCCCGTTCGCGCAGCGGCGGCACGTTGATTTCCATCACGTGCAGGCGGTAATACAGATCCTCGCGGAACTTTCCTTCCTCGACCATCCGAAACAGGTCCCGGTTCGTTGCGGCGACGACGCGGACATCGACATTGATGCTTTCCGTGCCGCCGATTGGCGTCACAACGCGCTCTTGCAGGACGCGCAGAAATTTTGCCTGCATGGAAAGGGGCATTTCCGCCACCTCATCGAGAAACAGCGTGCCGCCGTCCGCCTGAACGAATTTACCCTGCATATCATGCACCGCGCCGGTAAATGCGCCTTTTTTATATCCGAAAAATTCGGATTCCAGCAGCCCGTCCGGGATTGCCGCGCAGTTGACTTCAACATACTTCTGCGTGCGGCGCTTGCCCGCATAGTGAAGCGCCTTGGCGACAAGCTCCTTGCCCGCGCCGCTCTCGCCGGTAATGACAACAGATGTATCCACGTCCTTGAGCTTCGTGATCATCGCGCGGACCTTGTCCATACAGGCGCTTCCGCCCTGCATGCCGTAGTCGTCGTAGCGGGCGTTGAGCTCATTTGTGAGGCTCGCAATCGTATCGTTCATTTCCTGATAGCGAAGCGCCTGATACATATAGATTTTCAGCTCTTCCAGATTGACAGGTTTCGTCAGATACGTAAACGCGCCGCGCTTGACCGCGTCGACAGACGAACGGATCGTGCCGAAGGCTGTGATCATGATGACCTGAATCTGCGGGGAAATGGCCCGGATCTGCTCTAAAACCTGCAAGCCATCATCCTCTCCGATCATCAGATCGAGCAGCACCAGCTCATAGGTCCCCGCGCGCAGCTTTGCAAGGCCCTCTGCCGCGGTAAGCGCCGCGTCCACTTCAAACTCCTTGCGCAGCGCGAGCGACAGCGACAGCACAATATTCTGTTCGTCGTCAATGATCAGTACGTGTGGCTTCATGCGTTATGCTCCTTCGAGAAAACCAGACGGATCGTCGTATGGTCGCCCAGTACGCTTTCAAGCTCCATCTGGCCGCCGTTTTGCAGGACCAGTTCGTTGGAAAGCGCCAGACCAAGGCCGATACCGGTGGGCTTTGTGGTATAGTATGGCTCGCGGCACTTTTTGAGATCCTCGGGGCTCATGCCGGTACCCTCGTCGCGGATACAGATGACCGCGCGGTCATCTTCCGAGACTGTGCGAATCTGCATCATAAGCTTCCGGTCCGGCTGCGTCAGCGCGACGCGGCGCTCCATGGCCTCCATGCCGTTGATGATAATGTTGATGATGACCTGCTTGATCTGCGTCGGGGAGACGCGGATGAAGAGCGCATCTTCAAGCTGCACGTCAAAGCCGATCACATTCTTCTTTGCCGCAGGCTTTGTCAGATACAAGCACTCACGGACAAGGTTCGACGCGTCGGTCACGATGCTTCCCGGTTTACCGGGCTTTGCATAGTTGATAAACCGGTCGACCAGCTGATTGATGCGGTCAACCTCCGCCGGGACAACCTCGCCGAACGCCGCTTTTACATCGTCGCCGCAATCCGGCTCCTTAATCATATCAGCGAATGTGCGAATTGTCATCAGGGGATTTCGGATTTCATGCGCCACACCGGCGACAACGCGGTTGATGGTGGTGCTCTTCTCCGCTTCAAAGAGCTTTGCCTTCTGCGCTTCCTCCTCTGTAATATCCTCGACGCTCAGCATATAGGTTTTGCTGCTGGTAATCACGCGCGCAGAATATTTAAAGAGCGTTTCACCCAGGCGTTTGGTCGCGTTCATAACCGTCGGTGCATCTTCTGTCTCAGTCGGCGGAAAAATTTCTTCCAGAAGCTCTGCGTAAGTGGAGACGTCCATGATATTTTTCCCCTTGAGCTGCTGGTTTGCAAGCATCAACGCCTCGCGGTTATACATGGTGATCTGGCCCTTGTCGTCAAACAGGAGCATGCTGAGCTTTGCCGCGTCCAGAATCCGCTGCTGGGTCAGACATTCCCGCTGCGTGGCGCTCAGCTGTAATTGCAGTTCTTCGTTCGTCCGGTTGAGCACCTTTGTCAGCGCCGCAAGCCGACGCTTCAGAATCGCAGAAAACGCAAGGAAGAGCAGAACCGCCGCCATCGCCGCGCCCAACGCAATCCAGAGTTTTCGCATCATGACGCGCTGCTGATACGACGTATCCTGCACCCATAAAGACGACCACTGGTTATAAATCCGGTCATACGTTCCGCCGGAACGCAGGTTGACCGTCTGATCGTTGAGCCTGCGCAGCATAACCCGGTTTCCCGGATGGACGACAAGGCGGTAGCTGACCTCGCCGAGATAGGAGCGCAGCACCGTAAACTCATCACTCTCGCCGGGCTGCTCGAGCTGATATAAAAGCGCGTCTTCAAATCCGATGGCAACGTCCGCGCGGCCATCTTCGAGCGCCTGCAAAATCTGGCGTTGGCTGCCGACAGCAAGATAACTTGTGGCGTCCAAATGCTGCAAGTAGGAATAATTGACCGTCCCATATTCAAAGGCGGCAACCTGTCCCTCTTTTTCCGCATCTTCCAGCGAGCCGGTTTTGGAGATGGCGCAGAGCTTGAGCGTGGTCAGCGGTTCCGTTGCCCACTGCGCATAAGACAGCTCTGCCGGCAGGCGATAGGAGAGTACCGCGTCTACCTCGCCGTCTTCCAGAGCCTCGAGGCAGGCATCCTCCGAATCAAAATACAGGACGCTCACGCTGTCGTCTGAGCCGATTTCCAGACTCTTCAGCAGATCATAGTGGATACCGGCGAGCTGCCCCTGATTGTCCAAAAACTGGTACGGCGCCATCTGCTCGCTCACGCCGATGCGGATTTCCATCCGCGTGCGAAGCGCCGCGCAGCTGCCGGCCATCATTGTAGCCAGCAGAAGCGCGGTGAGAAGTCGCCGTATCAGTTTTTCACACGTTCTGATTGTCATGGATTTTTGCAGCAGAGCCTTACACGCCCATCATATCCGCAAGGTTGGCAGACGGGGTGAGCACCGGCTCAAAAATTTCTGTTTTGCTGGTCAGCAGCGTTGCAACGCCGGGACCGTGGCCCATGCGGATGCAGTCGCTGTGGACAACGACGCCGATGGTCTGCGCGCCGGTGAGATAGCCGCGGCCGCAGGTCGTGTCGCAGTTCTGAAGCAGGACGATATCGCCGAAGCGCAGATGGTCAAGCCCCTGCCGGACAATCTCATCCCAGTCCTCGGTCATGATATCGTAATCGCCAAAGCAAGCGGTCGGTTCGCCGTAACCGCTGCCCATCAGATAAGCAGGGGAGATGGCTGCTACCGGAACCCGGAGCTTTCCGTTTTCCTCGGTAATGTTCATCTTCTCCAGCACCCGCGGGTCGCAGTTCATCACAGAAACCTGCGGATAGTCCAGAAGCTTGAGGCCCTGGCCATAGGCGCGGACCTGAATTTTGTCACCGATGACCATCTTTTCAAGGTCCTCGCGTGCAAAGTAGATCAGCACATGCTCCACGCCGCCGTGCGTTCCGGTGACAAAGCCTTTCGCGCCTTTCGCGTCGCCAGAGACGACAACCGCATCGTTTCCGATGCACGAAAGGACATTCAGTGCCTCGTTTTCCCGCGCGACATTGTGGTTCTTGATGGTAACGCCAGGCTCAATGTGGTCGCCGGCCAGGCCATACACGCTGTCTCCAAGCTTGACATTATACGTAATGGAGCCGGTATTCGGCAGGGTGTGGGCCACGCCGTCGCAGTCGAGCCGGACGGGAAGCTCCTTGACCGTCGGGTGCTGGATTTCACCGAGCACGCTCTGCATCACAAGCCGGTCCTGATTGGTTTTGAGCATATTCTTTTCTCC
>CEAH01003486.1_pt1 | contig 12319 bp, 10 predicted proteins | sample 557571 | NCBI WGS metagenome assembly CEAH01 (sample SAMEA3182092, study PRJEB8094) | gut metagenome | biome: human; feature: gut; material: Stool; isolation source: human stools | place: Canada | collected 2013-11-25
TTCCACTGTATCGTGTTCCCGGCCATGCTGAAAGCCGAAGGCAGTTACATTCTGCCGGACAACGTGCCGAGCAACGAATTCCTCAACCTTGAAGGCGATAAGATTTCCACTTCGCGCAATTGGGCCGTATGGTTGCATGAATATCTGGAAGACTTCCCCGGCAAGCAGGACGTGCTCCGCTATGTACTGACCGCCAATGCACCGGAAACCAAAGATAACGATTTCACATGGAAAGACTTCCAGGCACGCAATAACAACGAATTGGTGGCCGTGTATGGCAACTTCGTAAACCGGGCTCTGCAGCTTACAAAAAAATACTTTGACAGTATAGTCCCTGCCGCAGGAGAACTGACGGACTATGACCGCGAAACACTGAAAGAATTTGCCGATGTAAAGGCAGAAGTAGAAAAGTTGCTCGATGTATTCAAGTTCCGTGATGCCCAGAAAGAAGCAATGAATCTGGCTCGCATCGGAAACAAGTATCTGGCAGATACCGAACCGTGGAAACTTGCAAAGACCGACATGACACGCGTTGCTACCATTCTGAATATCTCCTTACAGTTAGTTGCCAACCTTGCCATCGCTTTCGAACCGTTCCTGCCATTCAGCAGCGACAAACTTCGCAAGATGCTGAACATGGACAATTTCGATTGGGCAGAATTGGGACAAACAGACTTGCTTCCTACCGGACATCAATTAGGAACTCCCGAATTACTGTTCGAAAAGATAGAAGACGATGTCATCCAAGCGCAGGTAGACAAATTGCTCGCAACCAAAAAAGCAAATGAGGCCTCCAATTACAAAGCCAACCCGATCAAGCCGGTCATCTCATTCGATGATTTTGAAAAATTGGATATCCGCGTAGGTACAGTATTGGAATGCGAGATGGTGCCCAAGATGAAGAAGTTACTGAAATTCAAGATCGCCGACGGCTTAGAAAACCGTACGATCGTTAGCGGTATCGCCCAGCATTATCAACCGGAAGAATTGGTAGGTAAGCAGGTGTTGTTCATCGCCAATCTGGCTCCGCGCCAGTTCAAAAACGGACTGGTAAGTGAAGGCATGATTCTTTCTGCCGAAAATTACGATGGCTCGCTGGCCGTCACTTCGCTATTGAAAGAAGTGAAGCCCGGCAGCGAAGTAAAATAAGCGGTAAAGCGCCTCAAACGGATATTCCAACAAAAAAGCAGACGTACTATCATGGGGGAATCATCACTAAAAGAGAAAACAGCGAAAGGACTATTCTGGGGAGGGTTCAGCAACGGCGCACAGCAGTTGTTGAATCTGGGCTTCGGAATAGTCCTTGCCCGTTTATTGGATGCTTCCGACTATGGCATGATAGGCATGCTCGCTATTTTCTCCGCCATAGCCGGCACGTTGCAGGAAAGCGGGTTTACCGTGGCACTGGCCAATAAACAGAAAGTGAGCCACGAAGACTATAATGCCGTATTCTGGTTCAGCACACTCACGGGAGTCGGAATATACATCCTTCTCTTTTTCTGTGCCCCATTCATTGCCGACTTTTACAATAACCCCGATCTCACACCGTTGGCACGTTATGTTTTTCTCGGTTTCCTAATATCCAGTACGGCAACAGCCCACAACGCTTATCTCTTCCGGAACCTGATGGTAAAACAGAAGACAATGGCACAGATACCCGCATTGCTGTTGTCGGGGACGGTAGGCGTCCTCATGGCATACAACGGAATGTCTTATTGGGGCATAGCCACACAAACCCTGACATTTATCACTGTCGTGAATCTCTCATTCTGGTACTTCTCTCCGTGGAGACCGACCTTTCACATTAACTTCCGTCCACTGAAATCGATGTTCGGCTTCAGCAGCAAAATATTGGTGACCAACATCTTTACACAAGCCAATAATAACATTCTGTCTACCCTGTTAGGCCGTTTCTTCACGGAACAGGAAGTGGGCTACTACACCCAGTCCAACAAATGGAACACTATGGGATACTCTTTCATCAGCGGTACGGTAAGCAGCGTAGCACAACCCGTCCTGACAGAAGTCTCCAATGACCCGGCACGCCAGTTGGGCGTCCTGCGGAAAATGCTCCGTTTTACCGCATTCCTATCCTTTCCGGCCATGTTGGGACTGGCATTCATAGCCCGCGAATTTATCGTTATCACCATTACGGAAAAATGGCTTCCTTGTGTCCCTATGCTGCAAATGCTCTGTATCTGGGGGGCATTCATGCCCATCATCACCCTATACTCCAATCTGGTCATCAGTAAGGGAAAATCCAACATTTACATGTGGAACACCATCGTATTGAGCCTGCTGCAACTAACTGCAATGCTTGTGAGCTATCCTTACGGTATTACCGTAATGATACAATGTTTTGTCTGTCTCAATATTCTCTGGTTACCCGTATGGCAGTATTTCGTCTGGAGAGAAATACGCTTAAGCTTTTGGATGGCACTGAAGGACATACTCCCGTTTGCCATCATCGCATCGGCAACAATGGCAATCACCTGGTATGTGACATGCGGAGTTTCTAACTTATATCTCTTGTTTGCCGCCAAAATAGGAATCAGTGCCGCACTTTATTGCTTGCTGATGTGGGGAAGCCGTATTGCCATTTTCAAAGAAAGCCTTCAGTTCATCGGCAAAAAACTGCCCGGGAAAAAGAAATAATATGAAACAGGAAGAAAGGAATAATAACCAAACAGAATACGGAAAACCGGCACATGCCGCTATCAGTGTCGTGATACCGCTATATAACGGAGCGGCCTATATAGAGCGTTCCATCCACTCGGTATTGGCACAAACCGTACTTCCGGCAGAAATATTAGTGATCGATGACGGCTCTACAGACAATGGGGCTGCTCTGGTAATGCAAAAAAACTATCCGTTGGTACGCCTCATCAGCCAAGCCAACGCCGGAGTATCGGCTGCCCGCAACAAGGGTATTTCCGAGTCACGATATGAATATGTAGCTTTTCTGGATGCAGACGACCAATGGACGGACAATCACCTGGAAATTATTGCCGGCCTGATAAAGAAATATCCCCGATGCGGAGTATTCGGAACTTCTTATTATTTCTGCCGCCCCGGCAAGAAACCGTTTCTCCCTGTACTACCCGACCGGTTCGCCTTCGACGGGACGGATACGATTCTTGACAATTACTTTGAGATGGCATCGGGCGTCAATCCACCCCTGCACATGAGTTCATATGCCGTACGGAAACAGAGCATAGAAGCCTTCGGCGGATTTCCCACCGGTATCCCTGCCGGAGAGGATATCATCACACTGGCACGGCTGCACGCTACTTGTGACATTGCTTACTCCAAGCATCCCACTTCCATTTACTACCTCAATCCGAGCGAAGGGAAAAAGATACGTCCCATACTGTGGCACAATCCGATCGACCAGATGTTCGACGAACTGCTCCGCACTGCCGCCCACAGAAAAGGAGTACGCCGTTACGTTTCTTCCTGGCACAAGGGAAGAATGGTAGGCGCTTTCTTTGCGCACCGCTACAAGCTGGCTATAAGAGAATTCTTCATCGCCATGCGCATATTTCCTTTTCAAAAAAAGCTGTATACAGCGCTGTTGGCCACTCTATATGCCTTATGTACTCATCGGGATCTATACGACATCAATCAGTCCATCTTTCAAAAACAAAAGAAATGAGCCGGATCGCCTATATTATTTCAGCATACAAAGATGCTCCGCATCTGTCGCGTCTCATTAAAGCATTGGATGAAGATGCTGATTTCTACGTACATATTGACCGGAAAGCAGACAGCCGTCCATTCAAAGAACTGTTGCCAGAAGGCAAGGTCACCTTTGTACAAAGCCATTGGGTGAGCTGGGGAGGCTGGGAACAAGTGGAATATCAGAAGGAGCTGTTAGCTGCCGTACTACACAGTGGCATAGAGTATACGCGTATCGTATGCTTAAGCGGTCAAGACTACCCTTTATGGCCGAACAGAAAAATCCACCGGTATTTTGAAGAACATCGGGATACGGAATTTATCATGGGAATGAACCTGACCCGCTCCGCCGACAAACGGCAAATCGCCAAAATAGTGTACTATCACTTTTTCCGCGACCTGAAATGGGAGAATCTTTGGCTAAAGAATAAATTTATTGTGGCATCACGCCACCTGATGAAGTGGCTTCCCATACGAAAAGCCCCTATCGTACGGATAGGCAATAAGGAAAGTGACATATATTGCGGCTCGGATTATTGGGGTATCACCCTGCCTTGCGCACAATATGTTTATGAAAAACTTTGTACCGAAAAAGAGTTGGTACGTTATTTCAAAACAAGTTTCGTACCCAGCGAATTGTGCATACAGACGCTTGTATTCAATTCTCCCTTTGCCGCCCGCGCATTATCCGTTGAAGGAGGATATACAGGACTCTCTGCCCTGACACCCCTACATTATATTATATATGGGAAATCCATCAAAGTGCTGACTTTGGAAGATTGGAGCGCACTGCAACAATCCGGCAAAATGTTTTGCCGGAAAGTGGTAAGCGGTGCATCGGACTCTCTCGTTAAAACCATTGAAACAGAACGAAAACAGGAAATTTCATGAAAATATTAGTCATCATCGTATCCTATAACTTTGAACGCTGGATAGACCGTTGCCTGAACAGCCTTCGCCAATCCGAGCAGCAAGCGGATGTCGTTGTGATAGACAATGCTTCGCAAGACCGTACCGTTTCACTCATCGAGAGCCGTTATCCCGAAGTCCGCCTTATCAAAAGCAAAGAGAATCTCGGTTTCGGACGCGCCAACAACATCGGCATGAAAATCGCCCTAAAAGAAGGATACGATGCTGTTTTCCTCTTGAACCAAGACGCCTGGATCGATGCCAAAGTACTTGGAGAACTGAGTGAACTAAGTCGGAGCCATCCCCGCTACGGCATTCTCTCGCCCATACATCTGACCGGTTCGGGAGAGAAGTTGGAACAAGGCTTTGCCGGTTACTCCAATCTCAGCAATCTGGAAGAGGTGAAAAAGCAAGAACTGAAAATCCGGCAAGAAACAAACGGACAGTCCGGACTCATCCCTCTGCCTTTCGTCAATGCCGCTTTCTGGATGATTCCGTGCAATGTGTTGCGAACCGTAGGTGGTTTTTCTCCACTTTTCTATCATTACGGCGAAGACGTGGACTACGCTAATCGCATCAAACATCACGGTTATCTCATCGGCTATTCCCCTAAAGTATTCGGTTGCCACGACCGTGAAAACAGGACAATCAGCCATGAGGTCTTCCTACGTTCCGAACAAATCTACCATCTGACGGAATATGCCAATATTAATTATTCTTTTAAGAAAGCATTTGGCTACAGCGTACTGGCATGTGTCAAAAAATCCTTAATAGCTCTTGTCAAAGGAAAAGCAAAAACGGCTGGTACATACGTCATCATAACTACACGATTGCTGAAACGAACTGCCGAAGTCAGAAAGTTCCGGAAACAAAGCAAACTGAGAAACGCTAATTATCTACAATAATGAAAGTACTTTATACCTTCGGAGGAATACCGCATTACCTCAGCGCCATGCTCAACAAGCTGTGCACTAAAGGAGTAGAAATCACCGTAGTCACTCCCCAAAAAGGAAACGCCACCATCGGCAAGGGAGTAAAAATGGTGAAAGGCGGTACCTATAAGCACCTCACGGCAGAGGAGAAAAAGATGTTCTACGGCAAAAGCGCTTATCCCGCATTGCCGGACATCGTACGCAAAGAAAAGCCCGACATACTTGTCATGGGCTGGCCCTACTTCCTGCAAATATTCTTTCAGCCCAAGCTCCGGCGGGTAATGAAAGAGTGCAACACCCAACTGGTAATCCGGGAGATCCCCTTCCAAACCCCACCCTATGGAAAAATAAAAGAATACTTCCGTGCCAACCCGATGTACGACGAGAATATGCGCCTGCTTAGCACCGGTCCAGGGTTCTATCTGAAACAATGGTTCACAGCCCGGATTCGTAAATACTGCTATGCCCGGACGGCAGGAACATTGAACTACTCTACAGTGGCCTACGAGATCCTCCCCTCTTACGGAGTAAAAAGAGAACAGATACACGTCACATACAACTCCACAGATACGGAAGCCTTATTGAAAGAAAAAGAAACCGTAGTAAACTCCACCCCGCTGCTCCCGCCCTCCGAAAGGCGGCTTCTACACATCGGACGCTTAGTGAAATGGAAACGGGTGGATTTACTGATCAACGCTTTCCACCGGACGATCCACTCTTTCCCCGATGCCGAGTTGGTGATTGTCGGCGACGGACCGGAACTAAAACATCTGAAACAACAAGCAGCCGAATCGGGGTTGACAGATTCCATCCGGTTCATCGGCGCAGTCTACGACCCGGAAAAGCTGGGTGCTTACATGAACGAATCTACCGTATATGTACTGGCCGGTATGGGCGGACTTTCCATCAACGACGCCATGACCTACGGCATGCCGGTGCTCTGCTCGGTATGTGACGGCACAGAACGTGACCTGGTGATCGATGGCAAGAACGGATTCTTTTTCAAAGAGGGTGATGCGGACAGTCTGGCCGAAAAGATCAGCGAATTGTTCTCTTCTCCTGCACTATGCAAAAAGATGGGAAAAGAATCCGAACGGATCATTCGTGAAAAGATAAATATCGAAACAGTCAGTGCACGCTACTTGAGAGCGTTCACGATTCTTTCGCAAGCCTGACCATCACCGTAAGGATTGTGCGTCTCGGACATACGCTTGTAAAGTTCTTTGTTACGCAACAATTCCACTACGTTGCCCACAATGGTCTCGGCATCCGTGCCCACCAGTTTCACTGTTCCAGCTTCCACCGCTTCGGGACGTTCGGTGGTGTTGCGCATCACAAGCACCGGTTTGCCCAATGAAGGCGCCTCTTCCTGTACGCCCCCGCTATCGGTCAGCAACAAAATGGAGTGCTGCATGGCATAAATAAAGGGCAGGTAGTCCAGCGGAGAGATCAGAAAAACGTTATCCAGTCCGGACAGCAGCTCATAAACCGGTTTCTGCACATTCGGATTCAGATGCACAGGGTAGACGATATCTATATCGGGATACTGCGAAGCCAACTCCCTGATAGCCTTACAGATGTGCAGGAACCCTTCGCCGAAATTCTCACGGCGGTGGCCGGTAACGAGGATATAATCACGTTCGCCCACAGTGTAACCTTTCTCTTGGATCTCCTTATGTATCTGTTCTTCCATCCCCGTCTTCGTAGCAATGATGTCGACCGCCATCAGCAAAGCGTCTATCACCGTATTGCCGGTAACGAAGATTTTCTTCTCTTCTATGTTCTCCCGCAGAAGATTCTGCCGGGATTGCCCGGTAGGCGCAAAATAATACGTGCAGATGCGGTCCGTCACCTGGCGGTTCATCTCCTCGGGCCAGGGCGACAGCATGTCGTATGTGCGCAGCCCCGCTTCCACATGCGCCACTGCAATCTGCCGGTAGAAGGCAGCCAATGAAGCCGCCATCGAGGTGGTAGTATCGCCGTGCACCAGCACCACATCGGGCGCAAAATCCTTCAATACGTCCCGCAGCCCTAACAGCACTTTCGAGGTAATGTCGTATAAGTCCTGATTGGGAGCCATGATGTTCAGGTCATAATCGGGCGTAATGCCAAACACTTCCAACACTTGGTCGAGCATCTGCCGATGCTGTGCCGTTACACATACTTTTGTTTCGAAATGCTCTGTATCCTTCTGAAACTCTTTCACCAACGGTGCCATCTTGATGGCTTCGGGGCGAGTACCGAACACTAATAGAATTTTCTTCATCTTTACTTTCTTACCCCGCAGAAGTCCAACTCCAATTTATCCTTTGCACGCGGCATCTCCACAAAAGGAGCGTGGCGAACAAGCCACACCACAATATCAGCTTTCGCATATGCTTCCCGGTAATCGGTGAGGTGGAAGCTGGGGTGCGAAGTAATATTCGGCTCCACAATCAGCACATCCGCTCTCGATTCGGAGATGATACGGGAAGCGATATATTTGGCAGGGGATTCCCGCAGGTCGTCGATGTTGGGTTTGAAAGCTAACCCCATGCAAGCCACCACCGGTTCCCGGTCGTTCTTTTCCACAAAGGCCTGGCAGGCCTCCATCACCTTGTTGGCACACCAGTCCGCCTTGTAATCGTTTGTTTCGCGGGCACGCTTGATGAGCTGCGCCTGTTCCGGATAATCGGAAACGATGAACCAGGGGTCCACCGCAATACAGTGTCCGCCCACTCCACATCCCGGTTGCAGGATATTGACGCGTGGATGCTTATTGGCCAGTTCTATCAGCTCCCATACATTTACGCCCGCCTTGTCGCAGATCATGGAAAGTTCATTGGCAAAAGCAATCTGGGAGTCGCGCGAAGAGTTCTCGGTCAGCTTGCACATCTCGGCCGTGCGGGCATTGGTTCGGTGGAGTGTTCCCTTCACAAAAGCGGAATAAAATTCGATTGCTTTCCCGGTAGATTCCGGATTGATACCACCGATCACCCGGTCGTTGTGCACCAACTCGTAAAGCGTGTTTCCGGGCAACACCCGTTCGGGACAATAGGCTATGTACAGTTTATCTTTCAGTTCCGGACGTTCCTTATAGATGACCTCCGCCATCCGTTCGGTAGTAAACACCGGGGAGGTAGACTCGATGACAAACAAATCTCCCTCCTTAAGAAAAGGAATTACCGAACGCGTCGCGGACTCCACATACGTGATATCCGCCCGGTGGTTCTGCTTGAAAGGGGTAGGCACTACCACAAAGAAAGCATCCGCCTGCTCGGGTTTCGTCGTTGCCCGGAGGGCGCCGTTGCAAACCGCTTCCTTCACTACTTTGGCCAAATCGGGCTCCACGATATGTATCCGCCCTTGATTGATGGTATCTACCACCACCGGATTTACGTCTACTCCAATCACCTGATAACCGTGGGTTGCAGCAACTGCCGCCGTAGGAAGGCCAATATAACCCAAGCCCAAAAACAGAACTTTTTTCATGTCAAAACCTATTTAATATAGTGCCGCAAAAGTACAAATAATCCACGACTTTATACGAATTCTCACAGAAAACCGCTACTTTTGCCAAAACATTCAGGCACATGAGAGTATTGATCATTAATACATCCGAACGTATCGGCGGGGCAGCCGTGGCCGCCAGCCGGCTTATGGAATCCCTGAAGAATAACGGGATTAAAGCGAAAATGCTGGTACGTGACAAACAAACCAATCAAATAAGCGTCGTTCGCCTTGAACGCAACTGGCTGACAGTATGGAAATTTATGTGGGAACGTATCGTCATCTGGAAAGCCAATCATTTCCGAAAAAACAATCTTTTTGCAGTAGATATAGCCAATACCGGAACGGATATCACCACTCTGCCCGAGTTTACACAGGCAGATATCATCCATTTACACTGGATCAACCAGGGAATGCTCTCACTGAAAGACATACACCGGATATTGGAATCGGGCAAACCGGTGGTATGGACCATGCACGACATGTGGCCTTCTACCGGCATCTGCCACCACGCCCGTGAATGCACCCACTATCAGCAAGAATGCCATCACTGCCAGTTTCTATACACCGGAGGCGGCAAGAAAGATCTGTCCACCCGGATATTCAACAAAAAAAAGGCGCTTTACCAACAAGCTCCCATTACATTTGTCACTTGTAGCCATTGGTTGGAAGAAAGGGCAAAAAGCAGCGCCTTGTTACGCAACCAGACCGTCATAAGCATTCCCAACCCGATCAACACCAACCTCTTCAAACCACGCAACAAGAAAGAAGCCCGTGCACATTGCAAACTGCCACAGGAAGGAAAACTGATCCTGTTCGGTTCTGTCAAGATCACCGACAAGCGCAAGGGGATAGACTACCTGATCGAATCGTGCAAATTGCTCGCCGAGAAACATCCGGAGCTGAAAGCATCATTAGGAGTCGTAGCATTTGGCAACCAGTCGCAACAACTGTCCCACCTGCTTCCTTTCCCTGTTTATGCCCTCGAATACGTCAGCAATGAACACGACTTAGTGAATATATACAATGCCGTCGACTTGTTTGTGACCCCTTCTCTGGAAGAAAACCTGCCGAATACGATTATGGAAGCAATGGCGTGCGGCATTCCGTGTGTAGGTTTTAATGTAGGGGGGATACCGGAAATGATAGATCATCTGCACAATGGGTACGTGGCACAATACAAATCGTCTGCAGACTTTGCCAATGGCATTTATTGGGCATTGGAAGAATCGGAATACCCGGTTCTGTCAGAACAGGCCTGCCGGAAAGCCGTCTCCAGCTATTCGGAAAGCTATATAGCCAAAAGATACATCGAGGTTTACAATAAAATCACGGGGAGATATGCATAGCAACCGCCATACGCCCAAAATATCGGTTATCACCGTAACCTACAATGCCGGGGAAGTATTAGAAGATACTATACAAAGTGTCATCTCACAAACGTACCATCACGTGGAATATATCCTTGTGGACGGTGCATCGAGAGACCATACAATGGCTATCGCAAACCGGTATCGGGAACGAATCCATAAGATTATCAGCGAACCCGACAAAGGATTGTATGATGCAATGAACAAGGGGATTTCACTCGCCACGGGAGATTATCTCTGCTTCCTCAATGCAGGCGACAGTTTCCATGAAGATGACACTTTGCAACAAATGGTACACTCGATCAACGGAAGCGAACTGCCGGACGTGCTATACGGTGAAACCGCGATTGTAGATAAGGAGCGCCACTTCCTGCACATGCGCCGCCTTTCCGCTCCGGAAAAACTGACATGGAAGAGTTTCAAACAAGGAATGCTCGTATGTCATCAGGCTTTTCTTGCACGGCATACAGTGGTAGAACCTTATGACTTGCAGTACCGCTTTTCCGCCGATTTCGACTGGTGTATCCGTGTAATGAAGAAAGCACGGACCTTGCATAATACCCACTTGATACTTATCGACTATCTGGACGAGGGAATGACCACCCGGAACCACAAAGCATCGCTTCGCGAACGCTTCCGTATTATGGCGCACCACTATGGAACAGCCAGTACCGTTCTCCATCATATCTGGTTTATATTTCGTGCAATCATCAAGAAATAAAACGGCCTTTACTTGGCTTCCGGGTTTTATTATCGTATCTTTGTGAAAGTAATCATGAATTAGATTCAGTTAATCCACCCGATACAAGGAGAGAGCAGCAGCCCTCTCCTTTCTTTTTCAAATGACGTAAAAAGGGCATCTAAGCACGGTCGTCAACCATCTTCCCAACGGTAGTTACCGAAAATAACACGGCATGTGACGATGAATAACACGGCATGTGACGATGAGTTTCATTACTTGTCGCGATCCCCTTCCCACCATGTGCCGACGCAACAGGAATTATCTTCTTCAAAAGCCGCTTTCCTGTTAAGAATACATAAAGATGCTCTTGACAGAAATCAATTCAAAAGAATCATACGCCCAATAGCTTCTGCAATTCCGCTACTCCCTCCGAAGCCCCCTTCCGAATCACATGTATCGGGCGGGAAGTATGCGTATCCACCGGCTTCGGATCAATCAGGTAAACTTCAGCACCACGGGGCACATAGTTCAGCAGACCGGCAGCCGGATAGACATTCATCGATGTGCCGATGATAACGAATATGTCGGCCTTCTCCACGAAATCAATAGCCGTCTCTATCTCCGGTACCGATTCGCCGAACCATACAATGAACGGACGAAACTGCGAACCGTCACCGGCACGGTCTCCCATCCGGACTTCATATTCCTCCGGCCGAAGTTCTTTTATATAATGAGGATTGTTGGGATCACGGCTGGAACAAACTTTTGTCAATTCACCGTGCAGGTGTACAATGTGCGTACTACCCGCACGTTCATGCAGATTATCCACATTCTGGGTAATCACCGTCACATTAAAATATTTCTCCAGACCGGCCAGCAATTCATGACCGCGATTCGGCTTTACATCCAGCAACTGTTTCCGGCGTTCATTATAAAAATTAATCACCAATTCCGGGTCACGCGCATAGCCCTCCGGAGTGGCCACCTGCTCCACCGGATACTTATCCCATAATCCACCCGCATCACGAAAAGTACTGATACCGCTCTCCGCACTCATTCCGGCACCGGATAAAACAACCAAGTTTTTCATAATCTCCTCCTTCATTTAATATATGAATAGCAAAAATAGAATAGAATAATCGAATATCAAAGTCCGTGTCTGCATAATCTAAGTGGCCCGGCAACAATAATCGATTCATTTCTCCCCATTATCGCAATAAAAGTAGATAACTTATAAGACAATAAGAAATTTTAATTCC
>CEAH01015384.1_pt1 | contig 12265 bp, 9 predicted proteins | sample 557571 | NCBI WGS metagenome assembly CEAH01 (sample SAMEA3182092, study PRJEB8094) | gut metagenome | biome: human; feature: gut; material: Stool; isolation source: human stools | place: Canada | collected 2013-11-25
TGGTGCTTCAACTCTATGGATGTCATGGCGTATCCCCCCTGACGTTAATAGTGGTGGAACGTTGCGCAACGTCCCACCACTATTATCTCATAGGAGTCTATTCGCCATTAGCTTTGACGGTTACGCAAGTCTCATCGACTTGTTCAGATCGGGTAGGGTCATTCAGGAAATCAGGTGAACTGATCAGCGTTGTCCTTGGTGATGGGAGTCATAGGAACTGCGACGCAGTTATACTCACCATCCAGCAGCTTCAACTGATCGGTAGTGCCGTCCAACTGTGCGCGTGTAGCTTCCAGTGCGGCACGAGCTTCGGCATATGCTTTCATACTGGAGACAACACCCTGCGTCAGCATGGAGCCCTGAGTTGCAACACCGTCAAATCCACCGACGCCATACTTTTGAATCCAGTCCTCAAAAATGCTCTGGGCATTGGAAGGATCGATTTTCTCAACATAGTTGACTTCCAAGATTTCTACATCGGGGCGGTTGGCGGACATCCAGGTTTGGAAGCCCTCCAAACGCTGGGCGGCGTTGGTCTGGCCGTAGGTCAGGCACAGAAGACAGACTTTAGCACCGTCCTTCAGTCCCTTTGCCATTTCCTCAGCTAACTGCTCACCAATCTTCACATCGAAGCAACCCGCATAGTAGTAAACCAAATCCTTGCAGTTATCAGAAATTTCTGGCGCAATGTTCAGGAAGGTCAGAGGAATGCCTTTTTCATTGAACTGTACACAATGATCAGGAACAGAAAACAGAGGCTGTACGATCATGGCATCCGGTTTTTTTGCAGCCAACGCGTCAATAGCTTCGATGTAACCGGATACATCAAGGACGCCGTTGGGGGCACCGTTGATGGCATCCACCTTCAAGTCGTATTCGGGGCCAAGCTCCACCAGAGCGTCGTTTAACCGCTTGCAGTAATCATCGGACCAACTAGCGGAGACAAAACCTACGGTTTGCACAGTGGCATCACCAGAGCTACTGTCAGGGGAATCGGAGTTGCTGGAGGAACCAGAGGACTGGCCACCGCAAGCGGCGAGAGAAAGAATCATCACCGCAGCCAGAAGAAAACTGTACCATCTTTTCATCATTCGTTCTCCTTTTTGTTAATTTGTTTTTTATTATCAAGTCCGGAAGCTTATTGCTTCTTAGTGGACTTCATAATTGCGTTGCGGGTGAAGATGTCCAACAGAACGGCAATCAGAATGACCAAGCCCTTGACCACCTGCTGCCAGAATGCGTTAACGGAGCAGAGGTTCATAACATTGTTGATGATGCCGACCACAAATACGCCGACGATAGAGCAAACCACATTGCCGATGCCACCGGCCATGGAGGTCCCGCCCAACACACAGCCAATGATTGCCTCAAATTCAAAGTTCACGCCGCCAGCGGGAAGACCGCTATTGGTACGGCCCGCATAGAGAATGCCGGCAAGGCCGCAGATGGCGCCCATAACAATGTAGTTGATAAAGAGTTGTTTTTTGACATTGATGCCAGAAGCGGCCGCCGCCTCGGAGTTACCGCCGATGGCGTAGAGGTACCGACCATGGGAGGTGCGGGACATAACGAATGCGACGATAATGGTTGTAAGGATGACTACGATCAGAATCGTGGGAATGCCGGCCAGATTGCCTTGCCCCAACCAGACCATAAAATCTCCAGCTCCGAACACCGGCGCACCTCCCGCTATTAGATAAGCGAGACCGCGAATTGTCATCTGGGTGGCCAGTGTCACGATAAAGGCCAAAAGTCCAATGTAGCTGACAAAGAAGCCGTTGATAGCACCGATGAAAGAACCCACTAAAATCGCCACAACGATTGCCAGCAGAGTGCTGCCGGTGTTATTCACGATCACGGCAGCCACTACGCTGCACATAGCTACATTGGACCCTGCAGACAGATCCACGCCGCCGCCAATCAGCAGGCGAGTCATGCCAAGAGCCATGATCGCGTAAACGCCTACATTCTTAGCGACGCTGAGCAGATTGGAAGGCGCCAGAAACGCGCGGGAGAGGCAAGCGCCAGCAATCAATGCAATGACCAGAATCAGAAAGACGCCGTATTTGCTGTACAGCTCCGCCAGAGAAAGCTCTTTTAAATTATTGTTCTTTCGCATACTTGAACCTCCGAAGCCAAATTCATAATTTTTTCCTGCGTCGCCTCTTCTTTGGTGAGACACCCGTTGATTTGCCCCTCGCACATGACCAGAATCCGGTCAGAGAGGTTGATAATCTCCTCCATTTCAGAGGACACCAGAATAATGCCGACCCCCTGCTTGGCGAGATCAATAATGATGTTGTAGATCTCCCATTTGGCGCCTACATCGATACCACGGGTTGGTTCATCAAGAATCAGTACCTTCGGATTCATCAGCAACCATTTGCAGAGGATTAGCTTTTGCTGATTGCCGCCGGAAAGAAAGTTTGCCATAGCGTCCAGAGAACTTGTTTTAACAGAGAGCTTCTTGGAAGCGTCTTCCGCTGTTTGGCGCAGTTGGCGGACATTCAGAATTCCCTTTTGAGAGCGGCGGTACAGAGAAGGAAGCATAATATTCTCTTCCACAGAGCGACACAACACCAGACCGTCATCCTTTCGACTCTCTGTAGCCATCACAATGTCATTTTTGATTGCATCACGTACACAGTGGATATCAAGCAATTTTCCTTCCATCAGAATCTCTCCAGACGTGTGCGAATCCAGACCGAAAACGGAACGCATCGTTTCTGTCCGGCCTGCACCGACGATGCCGGCGAAGCCAAGAATCTCGCCCTTGTGCAGGGTGAAAGAAACATTCTGTACCTTGCTGCCGTTGTTGAGGTTTCGAACTTCCAGTAAAGGATCGCTAATGGTATCTGCATCTTTTTGTGGAAATACGTTGCTCATTTCTCGGCCAACCATCATTTTAATCAGCTTGGCACGATCCATTTCTCCGATTGGACTGGTTCCAATATACTTACCGTCTCGCAATACCGTTACTTCATCAGAGATTGTGAAAACCTCATCCAGTTTGTGGGTGATAATGATAATGGTGATGCCAGCCTTTTTCAAGGTGCGGATAAAATCGTAGAGCTTTTCGATTTCTCTTTGGGAAATCGAGGAAGAAGGCTCGTCCATGATAACAAGCTTTGCGTTGAAGGAAATGGCCTTGATGATCTCAATCATCTGGACATCTGCGGTTTTCAAGGTTTTCATTTTTGCGTGGGGATCATAGTCCAATCCCCAGCGATCGAAAATTTCCTGACAGGTGCTATACATCTTTTTCCAGTCGATGAAATGGCCGGATGTCAAAGGATATCTGCCAGTGAACACATTTTCCGCAATGGACAGCTCTTTAATGGGACTCAGTTCCTGATAAATCATGGAAATTCCGCAATTAACGGCTTCTTTGACGGACTTAAATGAAATCGGCTTTCCTTCAAAAATGATCTCGCCCTCGTCCGGTTCATATTGGCCAAACAGGACTTTCATCAGGGTGGACTTTCCTGCGCCATTTTCGCCCATGACCGCGTGAACTGTTCCTTGCTCCACGCGGAGCTGGACACCGTCCAAGGCTTTGACTCCGGGAAAGGACTTTGAGATATTTCTCATTTCCAATAGGCAGCTAATAGGAATCCCTCCAATCTGGTTTCTTTGCCGACTCAATCTGTGTACATGATTGAGCCATCAGCTTTTCGCCGGAAGTGACACAAAAATTGATCCCAGTATATTTGTGCAAACTCTTGCGTATAGGTATGAGGTGTGTCCTCAATTCCACTGAAACGTAGAAGAGGAACACCGTCATGGCTGCGGAAAGTGTATGTGTGGTATTTCCCGTTTTCCAGATAATCCGCACGGTTACGATCAAGGTTGTTGACAGCGCACATCATATTTAGGAAACGGTCATTTGCGTTTCCAGACTCGATACGATCCCGATCCCCGATGTCCTCGCTGCCCATCATGAGCCACACTGGGCGAATAATACCGTCAGGCTGGATTGTACGGGCATCTAGGTCTGTGGAAGTGTTTAGCGTCATGTGCATCTGTGCGCCTTGCGGAGCAAAGGCGGCGAAAGTACAGGGCATTTCTTTCATCAGAGTTTGCGTGAACAAAGAGCCGTTGGAATGGCCTGAGACATAGATCCGTTCCGTATCAATAGGGTATTTAGACTCCACATCTCGTAGAACTTCCTGAATGTAATGGATGTCATCTGTGTCGGAACACATGCCGATAGAATTCCAGGTAGGCAGAGGGACCGTTCGGCCATCAAATGATTTGTTAGACGGATAAGCGGAAACATAGACTACGAAGAAGTCCCGCCGTTCCCCGACCACATGCCACTCACTATTCTCCGCAAACAACTCACCAGTGCAGGAGTAGCCGTGAATAGCCAGCAGCAACGGTAGGCTTTTTTCGGGAGCCCTTTGATGAATGGACGGCTCATATACATACCATTCTCGCCGTAGCCCATCAATATCGGCCTCAAACCGTTTCAGGCCCATGTCCTGATAAGTACGTGCGGCTCGGAAGCACCCATTCCCGATAGACATCCAGCGTTTGAAGCGGAGAGCAAAGCACATTTGCTCCCGGTGCAGATCATCCGAGTTCATAGCCGCGGCATGCTCTATATCTGTGGAGCGGATTTCCGAAATAGGAAGTGCGTCCAGATTTGTCTGCCAGCGACGAGGATCTTGCTGATATACGCGGGTGCCGTTCCATGTAAGTCCCATATCCAATGACTGATTAGCTTGAAGTAAACTGTTGAGGACCTCGTCATACTCGGTTTCTTTCCGCTGCACCAGCCATGCGGGCATGATAACATCCAACTTGGAGCGAGTAGCATCCCGATCCGATTGAATCCCGCGAAGCTGCTGTAACAATTCCGGAGCCAGTTGATAATCACCATCGGCTAGAATGCAAGAGAACAGCGTGGGGTTTAGCAGTCCGTAAGCTGTAGCCGGATAGGCGCCACCCCCGATTCCCATGATATAATAGGTAGCTTCATTAAGGCTGAAGTAGACTCGTGAGATGGCTTTTTTGAATACAGCCTCACTGTAATCGACTTCCTTCTGAATATGTACCCGATCCCAACCCTGCGGGTGAGATTCCAGAATGATCAGTGCCGCATTTAGTTCCTCCGCAATACTGCGCCATGGCCCCTGCTCCAAAAAAGCATCACATGAGACATTATCATCCGGGTAGATAAAAAAACCCGCGCCGGAAATGGGGAAGCGCTGCGGAATATAGAGCAGAAACCGGCGTTGCTCACCATCAACGTCTAAGCTCTGCATAATCGTGCCAGTGAAGAATGGCTTTGCGGGGTGTTGAGGGTCGACCGGAGGATAAGCGATGGTGTCTTGATTGTGAAACATTAGATTCAGATCGCCAAGTTTGTAGATCCCATCTTCAATATTCAGGCAATACGGCTGGCCCATATTGTGATTCCCCCTTCTTGTTAACAAAAAGCAATTCCCTTGTTGCTTGTTGATTTTTATTTTACAGGAGAGAGGAAGGAATACAAGGTGGCATTTTTTTGATTCTATGGGGGTGTCTTTAGAAAATAGTCTCCCGGTCCCATGAAATTATCATGAGATCGGGAAATTGTTGAAGATATAGCTTTATACCGTGATGCAGTGATCACAGTAGTATTTGGGAGATTCGCCGTTGTCGCTCCACAGAATGGCTGTACCCATAGATTTTAATTCGTCCAGACAGCTCAGATAATTATGACGGATCTGTTCATCCATTGCAAACATAGGGCAGTCCAGGACCAAAAGCTTAGGTGGCGCGAGTAGGACGCTCCAAAGAACCACTTGATTACGGAGTTCAGGAGGCAGATGGCGCGGGTAACACTGAAACCAGCGGAGATCGATCTTGTGGGTCTTCGCAAATTCCTGAAGCGCCAGACGCAACATGGAATCGTTCAGCATACCGAATCGGCTGTTGAAATGGTAATATGTACGCAGAAGGATGTTTTCAGCCACAGTCATATTTTCAATCAAATTCCTTTCCCAGAAGCGAATACCAAGGCAGGAAATGCGGTGTCGATTTTCCTGCCGCCAGACACAAAACGGCTGAGTCATATCGTTTTCTCTGACAGTACCATTGCTTGGAACCAGGCCGGAGAACATTCTCTTGAGAAGATCTCCGTAGCTGCCGTTGGACCAAAAGAGCCCAACGGCTTTGCCTCCACATAGTTCCGCGCTGAAACGGCGGTCTTCTCGTCCGGGCAACGCGAGGTCTTGTAAAAAGATTTTACTTGATTGAATAGGGATATCTACCGGAATAACTGAGGGTGGATTCTGCATGGCCATGCAGCGTACAATCTCTTCAGAGGATGCTGCAGACGTCTCCATGTCATAACAAAGAAGTCCGTGACGCATAACTGCTACTCGATCAGAAACAGCCAGCGCTTTGCGCATATCGTTGGTAATAAAAAGAATAGCGATGCCTTCATCCCGCAGCTTTTTGAGAAATTGCTGGAGGGAGAGCGTGTCATCTTCTGACAGTCCTTCACCAATCGAGTGGCAGATTAGGATTCTAGCGCCGCAAATCACGGAACGGCAGATCGCAAGTTGCATCTGCGCGCCGGAGGAAAGCGAATCGGGATACCCATCTGGGTCGCCGATAATACCATAATGATCGAAGACGGCCCGGGTTGTCTCCAGATTGATCTTAGGATTGATGATGAACCGTCGGCGGTCCTGCATTTGCAGAATATTCATATTTTCAGAGATTGACAGGTTAGATACAATGGAGGATGCCTGGGTAATCTGATAGATTCCGAACTGATTGGCCTGCTTGTAGGAGATCAGCTTGACCGGCTGATCTCCTATGTAGAGAACGCCGCCGCAAATCGGCAGTTGGCCACAAAGAGCGGCGGCCAGCGCGGATAGCCCGCTGTCATGCAGACCTGTGACTGCTAAAATTTCTCCCTGACGCAGAGAAAATGAAATATGGTCGATGTTTTGTTCGGATGGATGATCGGTTGTGAGCCGCTCTGCATATAAGATCTCTTTATCCATGGATGGCTCCTATTCCATACAGGTCAAAGGAAGCGTCAGGATCACAGTGGTGCCGACCCCAACAGTGCTGGTAATATCTACTCCGTAATGCTCACCAAAATAAAGCCGGATGCGCTGATTTACGTTTCCCATGGCAATCCCCGAGGAGTGGCCGCTTCTCTTTGGAGAGGAAGAGGTGACATTGTCCAACAAACTTTCCCGCATTTTTTTCAAATCTTCATCCGCAATACCAACGCCATTGTCTTCAATGGAAATATAAAGCCGCTTGCTGGACGCACGGATTCGCAGGGTAATACAGCCGCCATCCACCTTCGGATTTACCCCGTGAATCAACGCGTTTTCGATGATAGGCTGTAGTGTCAACAACGGCAATCTGCAGTCCATGACACTGCTATCTGGAATGATTTCACGATATTGGATCCGATCACCGAAGCGATAACGTTGGATCAGAAGGTAATTATGCACATGGTCTAGTTCTTGCCGCAGTGTTGCCAACTCACCCTGATTGTTGATACAGTAGCGGAATTGCAGCGCAAGAGATTCCACCATTTCTGCGACATCCTGATTGCCCTGAATCAATGCGCGGCTGCGGATGATTTCCAGAGTGTTGTAGAGAAAATGGGGGTTAATCTGATTTTGCAAGGCATGCAGTTCCGCTTCGGTTTTTAAAGCGCCGGCAGTTGCGGACTCGGTTAGACGTTCATCCAACTTTTCAAGCAGAGAGACGCTATCTGGGATTATGGAAGGTACTTTGGTATCACTGTCATCTCCCAGGATGAGACTGTTCAAGCACAGAATAAACCGGTGTGTCCGTTTACGTATATTCAGCAGGATTGCAGCCAACCATAACAGACTGAGGGAGAACACCGCCAAGGCGGTACAGCGAATGGCGGAACTGCAGCCTGTATACAGTATAACTGCTGCAAGCGGCAGAATAAGAAATAAGATGCCGACAGCAAACCAGAGTCTTTCTGTTTTGCTGGTGTTTTTTCTGGGCTTCATTTCTGTGCCTCTTTTACGAATAATATTTTCTGTATTCGGACGGCGTGACGGTAGTTTCAGAAAGAAATACTTTATTGAAGAATTTCAAATCCCGGTATCCTACGGCTTCAGCAATATCGCTGACGCGCATCTTTGATGTTTTTAGCAATTTTTTCGCCTGATCCATCCGGACTTTTTGTAGGTATTTGATGAAACTGCAACCAGTTTCTGATTTGAACAACGTACTGAGATAAGCAGGACTAAGGCAGACCTGCTGTGCGACGATGTTTAGCGTAATGTCCTCTGCATAATGCTGTGTTACATACTGTTTCGCCTGCGAGACAACGCCATGCTCCTGTGTACGGAAAAAAGTCCGATATTCACTAAACGCCCGCTGTACCGCATCGGTGATCCGGGCAGGAAATTCGACCGCGGTGGAACCGCCTCCTGAGAGGATTCGCGTTGGTCTAAGCTGAGGACTATTCCAAAGCTTATCCGCATCTGGCAGAGCAGCTAACGCTTGATTGATACAACGCAACTGAGATTCCATCAGATGGTAACTGGTTCCGGGAATTGGATTCTGACACCGACTCCAGTCCACTTGCAGGCACTTCAAAACCTGTTCTTCATCGCAGATTTCAACAGCGTGACGCAAGGCAGCTTCCTGTGTAAAGGGCCTGACTTTCTGTGAGGCAATGTCGATCTCTGTCTGATAGAGAATCATAGTACTGCTTTGCTCGTCCAAACGGCGTCGAAGTGCCGAGATAGCTTGAGAAAACATTACAGGAAGAGCTTCCGGGCTGCCCGAAACAGATAGACTGGCCCCGCAGGACATGCGCGCATGATTATTCTGATTGTTGAATGTACGCAGCGCCTGTCCCAGCTTTTGCTGAAAGAACTCTGATTGCGCTACTGCCTGTTCGGTGGAATACAGAACCAAAACGCTGAGATTCCCACCATCAGAAGGGAATGGGTAGAAAACAGGCAGGCAAGGAACAGACGCAAGTGAGGTAAGAATCAACTGGAAAAAGCTGTCAATCTGCCGTTCCAGTGTGGGAGTCTCCATGCCGAAGATGCTGAATCGCCAGTCCAAGCAAAGAGAAAATGCTTGGATAACCATGTTCTGAAAATCCAAAATGGGATGATCGCCCACATTGGGGATGGGAAGAACGCGCTTCTCGTTCCATACATCGGCCAGATAGCTTTTTCGGAGAGCGTCCACACTTTCTTTTAGATCGCTCTGCATGGATTTTTGCAGGGAGTTGCTATTCGTTTGCGATGTGAGATGCTCGTCTAATTTTTTCAAGATACCATTCAGCTCGCTTTTCTTTAGGGGCTTCAGCAGATAATCCCAAACGCCGAATCGCAGTGCCTTCTGTACATACTCAAAATCCGTATATCCGCTCATGATAATAAAGTTGACATCCGGATATTCGGTCTGCGCCTGCTCAATCAATTCAAGGCCTGTCATGCCAGGCATGCTGATATCTGTAATGACGGTATTTGGATGTAATTCCCCGATTTTATCCAGAAGTTCAAGCCCGTTGCTGGCTTCTCCGATCACAGTTGCCTGTGGATATTCGATCAGCATTTTGCACAGAGCAACAATGCCGCTTTCGTCATCTGCGATGATAATAGAAAGCATGTCTAGATCCTCCCACCTAAACCGTTAATGCCAATTCAAATATTTTTTAAGTATTGTATCATACATGTGCAAAAATGTAAAAAAATATTTTGCGCCTAAATGGGAATAAAGATGGTGTTTGAACTGCTGGTGAGCGTTTTACTATAGAGGATACCAATTAGGAAAAAGTCGAGCAGCTTTGAAAAATCACAGCGGTCACCGCTGTGCACTTTCACATAGAAATACTGCCGCGGGCCTCAGGTCCGCGGCAGTGCTATACTGGTAGAGGATCATCCTAATTGCGTTTTTATATTTGGGAAAAAACCTTTCACATAGTGCGGAGGCGTTTGCACAGTGTCTAAGTCATAAAGGAACTTCAAATTTGCACCAGCCCAAACGGGATCACAACGGTAATCTCCCTCAATTGCTGCGGTGCCGGAGCCAAAGGACTCTTCGGCACTGCGTAAAGAAGGAACTAACATATCTTCTCCACCGTCAACAGCTTTTTTCAGAGCGGTGTGGAATACTTTGAGATAAGATTGGGCATCCAAAATTTCATCATTATGTCCGGTAAAGATTCGTTTGAGCTTGCCATCAGTCTGTGCCATGAAACGCTCCAGTGTCCGCAGGCAAGATTCCAGCGTAGTGTCATTGATTTGCAGCCATGCGGTGTCCGGGATATAACGACGGTTGCTACCTAACTCATCAGAAGAAAACACATCGCCGGTGGCCTCGTCAACCAAAACTATGCCGCCAGGAGTGTGGCCTGGAAAGCTGTATACCCGAAGGATTGTGCCACCTAAGTCGAACAGGGTACCATCTGGAATATCGTGGATGATGTCAAGTGGAAGTTCTATGCCGAATTCTGCGGCAGTGCGGGCATCTGCATGAGGCATATATATCCGGCTACCCGCATGCACAAATTGCATAATCTGCGCTATGTGATCTGGATGTCCGTGAGCAATAATGAGGTCAATCGGCAACCCACCGGTTAATGCGTGGCAGAGCGCCGGAAGATCACCAGTCTCATCCCAACCAGCGTCAACAAGAACAGCACGATTCTGGCCAATGACAAGGTACATTTTGTCAAGATCGAAGTCTTCAATCCGAATAATACCGGAATGCTTCGCTGCGGGTTCCCGCAGCAGTTCGTGGCGAAAGACTCCTTTGGGGCAACAGTTAAATGTGTAGTGAAAGCGGACAATAGGGCTGGCATCTAAACCATCTGCTTCTGCAAAGGCGGCAATGGTGATTTCCTGGGTTTCCCGACCTTTAAGCAGAAGTAGTCCCAGTTCACGTCGGTAAACCGGACTATCAGCTGTGGGCTGCGAACCGTCCACTGTATAGTGAATCCGCGCACCGGGAGTAACACAGGCAAGGTCGATATGGATGCTGGAACTTTCAAAGGTACCCTCAGCAGGGTATACAGAAGGAATTGCGGTTTGCATAGAGACCTCCTTAATATTTGAATTTTAATTGGTTATTGGTTGCTTCTTGTCCGATTATGGACATCGGATTCCGGGAATGGCCCAGGTGAGTTGTACCGAATATCCATAGCCATTTTACAATGAGTAAGTCATGCGCCTCAATGGTTTTTTTTCAATTTATAGGGGGTGTTCCATGATTATCACAGGCGGTGAAATAGTTATGACCACAATACGCAGCATTTTTAGGCGTTTTCAGCAAAGTGTTGTCCGTTTCGCTGATTTTATTTACGCTGGTGACAGCATAGGTTCAGGTGCCCAGCTTGGTGGTCAGAGGAGTCCCTTTGTTTAAGGCGTCGGCACCGGAACTACCGAAGGCGGGCGGGAGCAAAGCCGCTTTCCCCGACAACTTCTCCGCCAGTGGTTGGGAAGTTAAATCTGTCCTCTGTCCAGCTTTGAAAAGATCAAAAAAGAACAAAACCCTTGGTTTTCCCAAGGATTTTGTTGCAGAACTGGTGCCCCCGCCCGGGCTTGAACCGGGGGCCTCGGGCTTAGTAGACCTTTTCCAAACGATAGACGCCGTTTTCCTCGCTGGCTCTGACCGCGGCGGGATAGCGGAAAGGGAGAAACCCACCTCATTTCCCCTAGCGATGAGCAAAACAAGTCCTAAAACAAAAGGTCGAAGAGAGGAAAAAGCGGGGATCACTCGACAAAGAGAAAAAGTACACAAAAAGCAAGCTCGATAAAAAACCGAGCGAATAAAGCCATATAGGAACATCCATTAGGCGGACCACCGAAGCTGTTTGGCGGAACGGTAGGAGTGAGAGCCATGCAGAACAGCGGCCAGCGCAACCGCTAAAGCGGAGATATGGGCCAGTGTATTGAGGTTTGCCGCGCTGTTTCCGTTATGCACCCATAAAAATGTAAGGAAAAGGAGCCAATACTATGTCGAGTACCGTACCAAAAATCGAAGTCCAGTATTATCCACAGCCGAATTGCAGCGGCAATCTCTGTAGGGTTGGTGTGTTTGCATGTCCAGACGGCATCCGGCCAGTTATTTTTCTTTTGGAGGCGGAGTAAGGAATGCAATGGGCAGATGGAAAGATTCGATGCCATTGGGTGAGCCCAACTAATACCACTTATCTGCGATACCATGACGAGGAATGGGGCAGACCGGTCCACGATGACCATATGCTGTTTGAAATGTTGATTTTGGAGAATTTTCAGGCAGG
>CEAH01057110.1_pt1 | contig 12252 bp, 7 predicted proteins | sample 557571 | NCBI WGS metagenome assembly CEAH01 (sample SAMEA3182092, study PRJEB8094) | gut metagenome | biome: human; feature: gut; material: Stool; isolation source: human stools | place: Canada | collected 2013-11-25
TCCCCCGCAGAAATTACGATTTCGGCTTCACGCTTGAAAATGTAGTCTATTTTGAGCTTTTGCGACGGGGCTATCAGGTGATGATTGGCAAGCTCGGAAGCACGGAAGTTGATTTTGTGGCGGAGAAGCATGGCGAATACAGCTACTATCAGGTAACAGCTGATATGACGGCACAGGAGACGTTTGACCGCGAAATGCGTCCATTGACACAAATCCGCGATAATTACGAAAAAGTAGTCCTTACATCAGAACGCCTGACAGTAGGAAACTATAATGGCATTCGCGTAAAGAACCTTACAGACTGGCTTCTTGGAAAAGATAGCTGACATCATGAATATACCCTATCGGGGATAAAATGCATGCCGAATGCAGGATTATACCCGATAGGGCTCTTTTCCTTTATGCAAATACAGCGGCACGCTCTATCAGCAGTGCAATGCAGGCTTGCCGAATATCATCGGGAATTTCAGCATGTTCGGCAATAGAAATCAGCACGTCAACCTTTTTAATCAAATTTCCAATCATCTTTTCAGCAGCAGCGGACGACAAGTGGCAGGCTGCTGCTAACGCAAAGAAATCCTTCTTGCGCAAGTTGCTCTTTTTGCCGTTCAACGCCAAAGCGGTTTCCTCTGTGTCATTTGATACGATGTTTACAGGAAGCATATCATACGCGGGAGACAACATAAATTCCTGTGAGCCGGGGGCAGTTTCAAGCAATGAAAAGTTTTTCAAATGCATATCGGAATTTCCCACCAGAAAAGAAAAAACAATGCGAATAAAGAATTCTGCCATATCTAACCCCTTTTGTGAAGACCATCGGTCAATGACTTTGGCACATCGTTCATAGGAACTTTGATACTTGTCATTTGTCAACCGATAGGTTAATTGACAGAAATCCTCCATAGCTAACAGTCGAATTGATTGATCTGGCAGCACCATGCGGTCAACACGCTTCGTAATATAAGCATATGTACCATCTGATTGGATGAGTCCATGCGGTACTGTGGTGATGCCTGCTGCATCGGCCATACACATAATCATTTGCTCTGCTTCTGGCAAGGCACGATACTCATTTGTCTGCGGCTTTAGAATATATCCGGATGGATAACCAACTAAAGTTAGGCGAGCTTTCTCTTCTTTGGACAGGTGCAGCGACAATTTTTTTTGCACACCCGGTACAGTGTAGCCCTTACTGATTGTTTCATTTGCAATCCATTCTAATGCTTCGTTTGAAATGGTGATTTCAGGTAATCTGGTAGTTCCAAAGAAATGTTTGATGCAGGAGTGATGCCAGCCGCAGGAGGCAGCTTCTTCATTTTTGATGGGCTTTCCACAGCAAAGGCAGATCATTTGCGCACCTCCTGAATGGTTACATTGCCAATCGTATCACGACATGCGACAAGCAGCAAACCAAAACGGTCTTTTCGATTAAGTTTCCAGTTGCGCGTGACAACATTTAGCAGCCACCCTTCTGGAATGAGACCGTCGAAGAAAGAAAATAGTGTGCTGGAGTCATAAGGCTCATCACGCAGCGGAAGAGTCAGCGAAACTGCTCTCGGATTCTCGCTGCTTAGATAATCTGCATCATAGGCAAAGCGGTAGCCATCTTCTGTCTCAGAAAGTGTGCCAGCATAGCAATCTTCGACATAAACAAATCCTGTTCTAAATGCGTCCATCAGTTTGTTTCCTTTCTGCCGGGGACGGCTTCCATGCCAAACATAGCAAGTGCTATATTTACTTTGTCCATGCGGACAGTAGGTTTTCCCTGCTCTAATTCACGGACAAAGCGAAGTCCAAGACCAGAACGAACAGCAAATTCTTCTTGTGTGAGTCCTGCAGCCTTGCGGCTTTCGCGGACAAACTGGGCAATCTTGTTCACGATAAACACCTCCAAAGGCTTAAATCATCACTATATTTTATACCCAATCGGGGCGAAAGTCAATAAGGATGGTGGAATTATACCCGATAGGGATTGAAAAATGTGACGGATAAAGAAGAAAGACAAGCCATGTCTAAAAACGCGGATGCGCACGCTACAAAAGTGTGGTAGAATCATATCGTCGAAAGATGCAGAGAAGCTCCCGCGTACGGCGCGAGGGGCTTTTTCGTATCGTCCGATAAAAAAAACGTGCGCCAAAGAGACGCAAAGAAAGGAAATGTATGAGCAACAAAGAAAAACATCGAGAATAGATTCAGTTTTCGGTTCGGCAGAAGCTGAAACACCTGTGTATGCGCTTGGCAACAGCAGGTGGAACTATCCGCGGAACGGTGCAGCAGATAGCGAGGCAATCATGTGCTTCCAAGGAGAGAAGCACAATCATCACTGCCCTGTCTAAAAACGCGGATGCACACGCTACAAAAGTGTGATAGAATCATACCATCGAAAGATACAGAGAAGCTCCCGCGCACGGCGCGAGGGGCTTTTTTCGTACCGTTCGATAGAAAAAACGTGCGCGAAAGGAGCGCACAGAAAAGAAAGGAAACATATGAGTAACCAAGAAACCAAACAGGAACAGATTCAGTTCCCGGCTCAGCAGGAACTGAAACACCTCCGCACTCGCTGTGGTAAGGTGTACGCGCTGGGCAACAACCGTTTTCGGGCGGTGGTGCAGACCACGCCGGTTCACGAGTACGACGCGGCGACGCAACAGTGGGTGGAACTTTCCGCCGAAAAGCGCCAGCAGATGGCGGCGCAGGCACACAGCCCGATTGCGACGTTCGCGGACAGCGCGAATAACGCAGAAAACGCCGCCGGTATCCTCGATACCTACGTCAAGGAAGGTTCGACGCAGAACTTCTCGCACGACGAACGGCTGTGGATCAGCAACACGAATTACTACGGCAACCGTCTGACTTATCTGAAAGTCGTGGATTTGCCGCGTTTGGGCGCGAACCACTTCATCACGTCCGCAAAGCTGCGCGTTCGCAACGTCTACGCACCGACGGCGGACACCGCCATCATGTGCAAAGAAGTGCTGGAGGACTGGGAGCCGGAGACGATTACTTACGCAACCCAGCCCAAAGTCAACAGCCTGTATCAGGACTACTGCCGCGTAGTGAAAAATCAGTATTCGTGGAAGGAACTCGATGTCACCAGCCTTGCGCGCAAGTGGTATCTGGGCGAAAATCACGGCGTTCAGCTGAGCGCGCCCGAAAGCGAAAGCAGTTTTTCGCAGCTTCATTCGAGCGAAACGGCGAATCAGCCATATTTCGTATTGGAGTACGCGAGCCTTGCGGGTCTGGAGAGCTATCTGACTTACGACCATCAGTCTGCGGGCTTGGCAGGGACTGGCAGTGTCAGCCTTGTCAACGGCAACCTGATTTTCTCCCACGCGGACACGGCAATGAACGGCAATCGCCTGCCCGTCTCGATTACGCACTATTACAATTCTTGTGACAGCGACAAGGACGAGTTCGGCATGGGCTACGGCTGGCGGACTTCGCTGCACCAGACGCTGCACAAGGTGCTGTACAATGGCGAAGAGGAGTTCGTGTATACGGATGGCGACGGCACGGAACACTTCTTTAAGAAGAACAAAGATGACCAAAAGAAGTATTCCGACCAGTCTGGTTTGTCTCTGACGTTGGAAATCGGGGATGAGAACATCACAATCACCGACAAGGGCGACAACGTCATGACGTTCCCGCTGGTATCCGACACGCCGACGGAGGATGCGCCGGAAACCGCGAAGGTGCTGATTCAGAAGATTCAGGATGCGGTCGGCAACGAAGTCACGGTGACGGCATTGGCGGATTCGCCGCTGAAAATCGCATCTGTGACGGACGGTGCGAACCGAGTTACGACGCTTCATTACACGGACGGTCGCTGCGTTCGGATTCAGACACCGTGGCAGGATGCGAAGAATTGCGTGCGCTTCAAGTACGAGAACGGCGCGCTGGTGAAAATCCGCCATGAAGATAACCGCGCGAGCGAATATGTATATGATGAAGAAATCGGTTACCATTTGCTGAAAAAGGCATATGGTGCAGACGGCGCTTTTGTGGAATATGCGTACACGAACACGGGCAAAAATCGCGTTGATGGACTGCCGCACTGCATCACCCACGCGACCGTAACGGGCGCGAAGGACGGCACGACGCTGACTGCGGCAAACATTTCGTATACCTACGGCAATCACATGGCGCTGGTCAAGGATGAAATTTCCGGAAAAACGCTGCGCTACCATTTCAACGATGATGGCAACCAAGTTAGTGTCGATGACGAGCTGGGCTACGCGATGTATACCCGATACGACCGCATCGACGACAACGCGAATGCGCCGATTAATCACGCGACGGAGCGCTCCCGGATGCAGCGTGTGGTGCGCAACCTTCTGCTCGACCCGATGTGCGAGGAAAACAGCAGCGTATGGGAGAAAAGCAGCACGGGCACGATTACGCGCGACCAGTCCACGCGGCAGTTCGGTCTTGTTTCGTATCGGCTGACGATTTGGTCGAGCGACTGCGTGTATGTCCGTCAGGCAGTGACGCTTACGCCGGGCAAGTCGTACACGCTGTCGGGATATGTGCGCTCTGGCGGCCCGCGCGGTGTGATGCGCGTCGCATATACGGTCAACGGACAGGAAATTACGCTGGATTCCGAACCGGGCAAGGTGTGGGAAAAGACGGACAATATGCCGTATGAGCGTGTGTCGGTGTCCTTCACGCTGCCGGAGAACGCAGAACCTAAGGTTTACTGTATGGCATACTGCGACACGCAGAACGGCTTCGCGGGCGGCAGCTGTTGGTTCGATGCGATGCAGCTGGAAGAAGGGCTGACGCTGAATCATTTCAATATGGTTCAAAACAGTGACTTCTCTGTGACCGGTACGGACGGCAAGCCGAAGGCATGGACGGTTGGCAAAAATGATGCGTCGTATGTTAAAGTGCTGCCTTTGGAGACGCCGAAGGATGAATTTCACGCGCCGGACTGCTTGAAGCATGACAATACGCAGAAAATTCGTCTGGCAGGCCGCTACGACCGCACGGTAACGTATTATCAGCAGTTCCGGCACTACGGCAAAATCGGCGACCGCTTCACGGTGGGCGGCTGGTGCAGCTCGTTCGCGAAGAAGAACGACCCGGACAACTACATCTACTGCCGAATTACCGTTTTGTTTACGGCAGGCAATCCGGACAATGCGAACTGCTACTGGGCGACGGGCGGCTCTGCGGTGTTCAACGCGGAGGAAGGCAACTGGCAGTTCGCAAGCGCGGGCATTGTTGCGCCCAACAACTGCACCTACATCCGCGTGGTGCTGCAAATGAATCGCCAGATGAATTTTGCGGATTTCACCGGCATCTACCTGTACCCGGAAGCCTTCGGCACGCAGTACATTTATGACAAAAACGGCAACCGCAAGACGCGGAAGATGCTCTACGGCGGTCAGGAGAAGTCTGAGTTCGACGATGCGGACAACCTGACGAAGCACACCGCCGCGGGTCGCACGGTGTCCAGTACGTTCCATTACGGCGATACGGAAGCGGAGCAAAAGAAGCATCTGCTGCTGAAAAGCATTGCGCCGCTGGGCAGTGTCGGCACGTTCACTTACGATGCGTTCGGGAATCCGCTGACGAGTCAGGTGCAGAATGCGGATACGAATCCGAGCTACTTCATCCGCGGCGAAACTTCGTACACGAATGATGGCAACTATGTCACGGAGCAGAAGGACGCGCGCGGCAAGATTGTGCGCACGGAAATCGACCCGCAGCGCGGCACGACGATGAGCGTGACCGACGCGAAGGGGCAGACGGTGACGTATGCTTACGACAATCTGCGTCGAATTGTAAAAACTTCTGCAAACGTGGGCGCAAAAGAAGGAATTCTGACAGCACATAACGAATATACCTATGACGCAAAGCGCGGGAATCTGGTCGAAATCCGTCACAATACGGACGGGAACGCCGCGAACAACGTGGTGTACAGCTTCGAGCAGGATGCGCTGGGTCGCCAGACGGCGGTCAAGGTTGGAAATCAGACCTTGTCGCAGAGCGCGTATCAGAACGATCCGACGAAGCCGAATTTCGGCACGTTGACCGCGACGACATACGGCAACGGGGCGAAAGTCAGCAGTCGGTACGATGACTTCAACCGCGTGACGGGGGTGGTGTACGGCGAGGAAACCGCGCCGCGATACGAATACGACTACAACGCGAAGGGGCAAGTGGCACGAGTTCGCGACAATCTGCTGAATCGGACGACGCAGAGTGAATACGATTTGGCGAATCGCCCGGTGCGTGTGAAAACGTCGGAGGACGCGAAGCATGTGTACACAGGACAGGTCGCGTATGACAACGTGTACGGCAACCTGAGCGAATTTACGGAGAAAGTGGGTGAAAATCGACAGGAATATGGGACGAAATTCGGCTATGATGACGAAAATCGTCCGACGTCGCTGACGTACAGCGTTGGTGGAACCACCATTGGGCAGAGCACGACGACCATTGACAAGCTGAATCGGACGACGTTCTCGGCGGTCAAGCTGGGCAGCAAGACGTTCACGAGCGAGTACCACTTCGCGGCGGGCGGCTATGGCACGGGCAGCGTGACGAATCTCGTTTCGTCGATTACCCAGCCCGGTTGCAATTGCGGCTACGGCTACGACGACAACGGGAACATCGCGAGCGCGACGCTGAACGGCAAATGGACTGGCTATACCTACGACGCGCTTGGGCAGCTGGTGCAGGTCAACGACCACAGCGACACCCGTTCCGGTGAAAATGGTACGACTTGGAAGTACACCTACGACCTCGGCGGCAACATCCTGAAAAAGGAACGCTTTGCGTATGCCGACACGACGACTCCTCTGGAAACCGTTACCTACGAATACGGCGACGCGAACTGGCGCGACAAGCTCACGGCGGTCAACGGCAGCACAATTCGCTACGATGCGATTGGCAATCCGCTGAACGACGGGACGTGGACGTACACTTGGCAGAACGGCCGGCAGCTGCAAAAGATGCAGAAGTCGGGCGTGACGGCGGAGTTCGTCTACAATGCGGACGGCTTGCGTGTGCAGAAAACGGTCAACGGCGTAGCGACGAAGTACACGCTGCACGGCAAGAATGTTGTGCATATGACTTCCGGCACGGATGAACTGCACTTCTTCTACGATGCGCAGAACCGTCCGGCAGTGGTGGTGTACAACGGAGTTCCCTATGCGTATGTCAAGAGCTTGCAGGGCGATGTGATTGCAATTCTCGATGCGGTGGGAAATGTTGTCGTTAGCTATGCTTATGACGCATGGGGTGCGCCGATTGGAAAGAGCGGGGCGCTGGCGGAGACGCTGGGGACTGTGCAGCCGTTCCGGTATCGGGGATATGTGTATGATGAGGAAACGGGTATGTATTATCTGCAAATTCGTTTCTATTCTCCGGTATTGTCCCGTTTTCTTACTAACGATGGTGAACAGACTCTATGCATTGATTATGAATGCATCACAGACAGAAACCTTAAGAACTATTGTGGCAACAACCCAGTAAATAGGAAAGATGAGGGCGGAGATTTCTGGGCATTGATTGGAGCTGCTGTTGGAGCTATTATTAGTGCAGGTTTTGAGCTGGCGGATCAGCTGATTTCAGGCACAAAGATAGAGGATGTTGATTGGAAAGATGTTGGTATAGCAGCGGCTTCTGGAGCAATCACTGGTTTCGTTGCATCTACACCACTTGGCTTGGGTGGCCAAGTTCTGGTGAATGCGGTAGTAAGCACCGCTGGATACATTGTAGATGAGGCAACAACAGAAAACGGAGAGATTACAGCAGAAGGTATTTTTGAAAGTGCTGCAGTAGGTGCTGTTAGTGGTTTCATCGGCGGCAGGGGAACGGATATGCGCGGTCTTCGTTCGCTATGGAAAACTGCTGGTAAAGGGCTTGCACGTGAGGCGCGACGTAAAAATACGCAATATGCAGCGCGACAAATTGCAAAGTATGCATGTCAAAGGACTTCAGTACTTAAAGATATCGGTGTTACTTTTACCCGATATGTTGCAGGTGCTTTGTTGGCACCCTAAGGCGCCGACTGTTGTGGACAAATTCGTGGAGGCAATAGAGTGATTGTTGTACTTTTTTGGTTTTCATTATTTTCTTTTGCTAGTTATCGTATGCAAAGAGAATGTATTCCTCGCTATAACATAGGAGCACGACATCATCTAAAGATCCCCAAAGGCGTGCGTTTTCTATTTGTCCATTTGGGCAACAAAAGGAGATACCTAACTGCAGCGGTAGTTTTGCAGTGCGTCGCCTACTTATATCTGTTGGTTTGTTTGTTTCTATACTTAAGAATGAGGACACCAGAATTTTTGAGTAGTATCGATAGGTGGAGTAAAGTTCTTCTACTTTTTATTGCTGTTTATGTATGTGCAGTTGATTTTTTCTATCGCATAGATAGCAAGCGCCATAGAATGTAAAAAATCTATTCGACTGCAATTGAGTACAATTAAATGGAAATATCTCGAAAGTGGTGCAGGATGGCATCAAAACTGCTTACGCTTATGACGCGCTGGGACAGCTCATTCGAGTAGACGACGGTCAGGAGAACGCGACGTGGCTGTACACCTATGACAACGGCGGCAACATTCGGAGCAAGCAGAAGTTTGCGTTGGGTGTGACCACGGGTGAACCGCTGGAAAGCAAGCACTTCTCTTACAGTAATGACGCTTGGCGTGACCAACTGACGGCAGTGGACGGCGTTGCGATTACTTACGATGCGATTGGCAACCCGCTAAGCGACGGAACTTGGTCTTACACATGGCAGAATGGCAGGCAATTGCAGAAGATGCAGAAGCAGGGTGAAACCGTCGAGTTTGTCTACAATGAAAACGGGCTACGTGTGCAGAAGACTGCTACTTCCACTGGTGTGACCAAGTACACGCTGCACGGCAAGAATGTTGTGCATATGACGCAAGGCGAAGATGAGCTGCATTTCTTCTACGATGCGCAGAACCGTCCGGCGGTGGTGGTGTACAATGGCGCGGCGTATGCCTACGTCAAGAGCTTGCAGGGCGATATTGTTGCGATTCTGGATGAGAATGGCAATGCCGTCGTCAGCTACGGCTACGATGCGTGGGGCGCGCCGCTGTGGTGTACTGGCGAGCTGGCGGAGACGCTGGGCAAGGTGCAGCCGTTCCGGTATCGCGGGTATGTCTACGACGAAGAAACCGAGCTGTATTATCTCAGAAGTAGATATTATGCTGCTCTTCGTTCAAGAATGCTCAATCATGATTCTCGCCTATTTAAAAACGAAACTTTTGAATTTAATGGCTATGTATATTGTATGAATAACCCTATTGCATATCATGATCCGAGCGGCACTTGCGTATCTTGCGAAACAGTAGACGAAGTTGGTTATCGAAAGACCACCACGGACGACGATTTCAATTCCACTGTAACCCAGGGTATGCGAAATCTATTATATAATGCCGATGACTACTATTATATTAGTGCAAGCAAAAACAATAAAGGCGGTATTGACTGCATTTGGGCGGTAAATAAGGCACTAAACAAAAACACTTGGAAAGTGGTAAATGCCGCTTGGCAATCATATGTGCGTAGCAATACCACACGAGGGCGCATCCTTGATCTGAATGACTTGCAACCGGGTGACATCATCTTCTCCATAGATCATAGGGATCGCAATTATGGAAAGGATGTTAAGGACATTGCACGAATTGATCCCGTAAAAAAGGGTCATATCGGCATTGTTGTTTCGTTCGATTTCGGAGATGGAAATGGTGAAGTTTTAGCAGTTTTCCAATCCTGCAGTGAAAAACTTTATCCTGATAAGTGGACTGCTCTGTTTTATGATGATACAGGTCCTAATATCACCGCTCTGGAGGATAATGACGGAAACAGCAATTGGGCGTTCTATGTACGTCCGAAAAAATAAAATGTAACAGGAGGAGTTGCAGATGAAGAGAGCTTTCTTAACTATTCTATTCTTTATGTCTCTATTGCCATGCATAGTATATGCCGAGGAATTGTTCTTATACATATCCGATGGCCAATGGGGATATGCGACAGACGACGGGACAGTAGTTATCGCTGCATCTTTTTCAGAAGCAACTCCCTTTTACAATGGCGTGGCCAAGGTGCGTACTTCCGTACCGATGGATCATTATTCTTTGATTGATTTTCAGGGGAACGAAATTACTCCCCCTTGCTATGATATCTATGAATTTGATTCAGCTTTTATCTATGCAGTAGATGCTGGAGATGTCCTCTTGTTCGGTTTCTATGACAAACAAAGCGGCTATTTATCGTCAACATATGACGCAATCAAGCTAACAGATCCATATATCAACGAACAAGAATATATTGCAGTCCAGGATAATGACAAGTGGGGATTTGTTCATCGTTCTACTGGTAATGTCATCATTCCTTGCGTATACGATGAAATCGTCGAACCTTTTCAGAACGGTTATGCATTAGTAATCCAGGCGGATCACCAGATTAACGATAACTTTGATAGTATGGACGATTACATCTTAATTAATTCAAACGGAGTCCCTGTGACTTTTGATGACGGGATTGTGCCAATGAGTTGTCCCTCCTCCGTGGGTCTTATAGCTGTTGTCCAAAACGGTTTGTACGGTTTAGCTGATATTTACGGCCGCCTGATGATTGAACCACAGTACGAATATGTCGATTCACCTACAAATGATCGATTTTGGTATCAAAACACGGCTGGTTATTGGGGCGTCTTAGATGAACGTGGTGCAGTGATTGTTGAGCCAAGCTTTTTGCATAACGATCTGTTGTACGGAACACCTCCAGCCTATGTGAATGACTATGCAGTTGTAAGGCTGAAGGATCAGGTTGTCATACTTGACTTGGCCGGTACTGAAACTGTTATTAACCGCGCCCCTAACATCACTGTTGGAAACGTGATTGACGAAGTTCAGATGCTCTCGTACTATGATTCATCAACTGATCGCTACGGATTTTATAATGTTTATGGGTTGATGTTAACTTCGGAATTGTATGAGGATTATTCACCATTAACCAATGGTCTCATAACCGTGAAGCGCGAAGGAAAATGGGGAGTATTGGATAACAATGGTATTGAAATCCTCCCGTGCGTGTATGACGAAATCAATCGTTTCAACAATTCGACTATCTACGTCATTCAAGACAGCACTATATCTTACATATCAATCAGCAAGGGAATATAATATTTCTAGATTATCGTTGCTAACATATCCCCTCGATAGTACATTCTGGCCATTCGTCATACGTCGGGTGGCCTTTTCTATGCCTGAAAATTTTCTTCATTTTCGCGTTTCAGAAACTGAAATTCAGGCAGCCCGGAAAGGCTTGCATTGCCCCGATTCCCAAGTGGACGGCAAAGAAAAAAGTCCTGAACCCCTTGGAATTACTGGGGTTCAGGATTTCAGTTTCTGGTTTTGAATTCGCGAACTTTTCTGCTATGATGAGGCTACGAAGCAACGACAGGAGGTTTGCGGAATGAGTATTGCATGGAACTATCTGGACAAGCGGAGCGCGGCAATGGCGGCGCTGAAAGATTATCGCAGCATGAAGGCGATTCTGGCGACAACGGCGGAGGAGATTGCGAATGTGCGGCAGGACATGGTTCGCATTGGCGGGATGCGCTTCGAGGAGTCGGCGCATGGTGCGCGAAATCCGCAGGCAGGCGAAATGAGTATTCCGCGCGAGATTGCGCAGCACGACCGCTCAAATTGAGCATCCATTCCGGCGGAATTGAGCACGCTTGCCGCCGTCGTTGAGCACTGCGGTAAAATGTAGATATGCATCGCATTTTGCGGTGTAAATATCTACAAGGAGGTCACCTGTATGACCAATTACCGTGAGATTCTCAGACTCCATAGTCTGGGACTCAACAAGACCGAGATCGCGTCAAGCTGCCAGTGCGCTCGGAACACTGTGGCAGCAACCCTGCAACGGGCAGCAAACTGCGGCCTGCAATGGCCACTGCCGGAGGAAATGTCGGATAAGCAGCTCTCAGAGCGTCTGTTTCCGACCAGCCCCTCGAAGCCTGTCTACAAGATGCCGGACTACGCCTATGTCCACAAGGAACTCCAGCGCAGCGGTATCACCCTGAATCTGCTGTGGCTGGAATACTGCGACCAGTGTCGGGCGGCGGGTGAGATTCCATACCAGTCCACCCAGTTCAACAAGTACTATGCGGACTATCTGACAAAGGTAAACGCCACCATGCACCTGAACCACAAGCCCGGCGAGGTTATGCAGGTGGACTGGGCCGGCGATACTGCC
>CEAH01017623.1_pt1 | contig 12231 bp, 10 predicted proteins | sample 557571 | NCBI WGS metagenome assembly CEAH01 (sample SAMEA3182092, study PRJEB8094) | gut metagenome | biome: human; feature: gut; material: Stool; isolation source: human stools | place: Canada | collected 2013-11-25
CTTTAATTGATATTGAAAGACTTAATTCGAAATTAAATGATATTAAAAACAAAGTGCAGTCTTTAGAAGAATTAAAGAATGAAATAAAAAAATATAAAGAAGAAAAAGAAAAATACTCTTTACTTCAGGAAAAGGCGAAAAGTGCGCTTGATAAATATAACAATCTTAATGATGAATACAGTATGAAATACACCGCATTTTTAAGCGAGCAGGCAGGTATTATGGCAAGCGAGCTTAAAGACGGTGAGCCTTGTCCTGTTTGCGGCTCAAAAAATCATCCTAATAGGGCAGTAATAAGCGAAAATGCACCGAGTGCGGCAGATGTTGAAAAAGCCAAAGCACTTGCGCAAAAATCGCAGGAATACGCAAGTGAAGCCGGAAAAGAATGTTCGTCCAAAAAGGCGGTTATTGATACTTTACTTCAAAATGTGAAAGCAAAAGCCGAAAAACTTTTTGACACAAGCGAAAATATTATAGAAAATGTCAATTTGCAAAATGGTGAATTAAAGAAAGAATATGAAGATACCAAAGCACTTTTAGAAGAAGCTGAAAGCAAAGATATAATGCGCAAAAAATTGGAAACGGATATTCCGAAAATGCAGGAAAAATCGACTCTCACATTACAGGAAATTTCCGCTTGCAAAGCAGCAGTCGCTTCTCTAAAAGCAAGGGTTGATGAAAAGTCGGGTTCGGTTATGAAACTTAAAAATGAACTTGATTTTGACACCAAATCACACGCCCTTGCAAAGCAAAATGAATATAAAGCACAAGTGCAGCTTGTCAAAGCCGAAATAGAAAAAGCAAAAGAAAATTTAGATAAATCAAAGTCACGATTGGATACTCTTTTAGGTAAAAAATCAAGCCTAGAAAAGTCAATTAAAGATTTTGAAAATTATGATGTTGAAAAGCTTTTACAGAAGCTTGCAGAACTTGAAAATACCAAAAGTGAAGAAAACGAAAAGGCTAAGCTCGTTTATTACAGAACAGAAAATAATAAATCACTTCTTAAAGAGATAAGAGCCAGAAGCCGCGATTTAGCACAGCTTGATAAAAAGTATGTTTGGCTGAAATCTCTCAGCGAAACTGCAAATGGTGATATTTCGGGAAAAGAGAAAATTACGCTTGAAACCTTTGTTCAAATGACTTACTTTGACAGAATTTTGAGAAAAGCAAATCTTCGCCTGCTTACAATGAGCGATGGGCAGTATGAACTTATTCGCAGGCACGATGCCGAAACATTAAAGAAAAATGAGGGTTTGGCACTTGATGTGCTTGACCATTTTAATGGCTCAACAAGAAGTGTAAGCACGCTTTCAGGCGGTGAATCATTTATGGCTTCTCTGTCACTTGCGCTCGGCCTTTCAGATGAAATTCAGTCTTCAAGCGGCGGCATTAAGCTTGATACTATGTTTGTTGATGAGGGCTTTGGCTCACTTGATGATGAAGCACTTGACAGGGCACTTTCTGCACTGAATTCTCTTTCACAAGGCGGCAGGCTTGTAGGCATCATTTCTCATATTGATGCTTTGGCGTCAAGAATAGATAATAAAATTATAGTTACAAAGGATAGGCAAAACGGCAGTTTTGCAAAAATAGTTACCCAATAACATATGAAACAAATAGATTTAACAACAGGAAAAATAAAAACTTAAATTATGGCTTTTTGTACTTTCGCTTATGCTTTATGTCTGTTATTTTAACTGTAATATCCCTTGGAATACGCGTTTTACTTTCAATTAAATAAAAGGTGCAATGGATAATTTTTCTTTACGAATTATCCATTGCACCTTATTTATTATACTATTCCTCCGTTTACACCTAAAATTTGTGATGTAATGTATTTGTTTTGTGATAAAAAGTAAATCGCGTCTGCCACTTCTTCGGCTGTACCAAGCCTGCCGATAGGCACTTCCTCTTCAAGTTCGCTTTTTTCAAACATTGAGTTCATTCTTGTGTCAATTATTCCGGGGCAAATGCAGTTTACGGTTATGCCGCTTGGCGCAAGCTCCTGCGCAAGAGAACGACTTAATCCTATTACTGCCGCTTTGCTCATTGAATATGCAATTTCGCACGATGCACCGAGCTGCCCCCACATTGATGATACATTTACTATTGCACCGCTGTGGCTTTTAAGCATAAGTTTAACCGCTTCGCGCGAGCAGAGGAAATATGACCTTGCGTTAATTCGCATAATTTTATCATATTCTTCAGCTGTTGTGTCATTTACCTGCTTAATAAGGCTTATGCCGACATTATTCACCAATACATCTATGCTTGTGATTTGATTAAAAAGTTCGATTATTTCATTTTCGTTTTCAAGATTACATTTGATTTTGGTTATCCCGTCAAAATCCGGTTCGCTTTGGTTATATGTGATAAAAACATCATAACCCTTTTGTTTAAAAAGCAGTGCTGTTGCCTTGCCTATACCTGTTGCACCGCCTGTTATTAAAACCTTTTTCAAGTTAACACCCCTGAATGTTTTTTATAATTATATCATTATTAAATCTGTTTTTCAAATAAAGTTGTAATTTTGATTAAAATAATGTATAATTATTTCACTAATTTTCTGTGAGGTGCAGTTATGAGCAATGTTAAAGAAAAAGATTTCTCTACTATAAGCGTATATATTGATGAAGATGAAAATATGATTGGTATTCCTTGCGGTGAAAGCGACAAGTACGGTATTGCGGATATTGATAAAGTTGTTTTGCTCAAAGCACCGTATTCGGATTCGCAAATTGAAAATTTTGTGGAGGAAGTTATATCATATTGTTATACCAAAAAGCATAATGATTCATCTCCGCTTTCAACTATTGAAAAGTATACTAAAAAAAACGGTTTCGTAAATGCAACAGCGGATTATACACTTATTTCTATTGTTAAAACCAAGGAAACATATTCACTTATGCCTACTTTTAATGATTATGAAAGAGGCCCGCTTGTAATTGATGATGATGAAAGAATACTTCTTGCAAATTACCAAAAGGGCGAACTTGCCGAGGTTATGAAAGACTTTATTCAGGTTTATGTTAAAGCTAATATGTTTTACAAAGAAAAGCAGGAGCTTGAAGAAGAAAAGAAAAACAGAAAGAAAAACTAATGAAAAGTTTTGTTATATCTAAGCGTGACGCCGGCACAAGAGTAGATAGATTTATTGATAAAACTTTTGAAAATCTGCCTAAATCACTGATGTATAAAGAAATACGAAAAAAGAATATTAAGGTTAATAAAAAGCGTTGTACAAATGACCAAAAGTTAAAAGAGGGCGATCTTCTTGAACTTTATCTAAAAGATGATGTTTTAAAATTAAAAGTTAAACATCTTGATTTTATGCGTGCGTGTGATGAACTTGATATTGTATATGAGGATGAAAATATAATTATCCTTAATAAAAAGGTGGGAATTTTGTGCCACCCTGACGGCAAAGAATATATTGACAATCTTGTTGCAAGACTAAAAAGATATCTTTACCAAAAAGGTGAGTGGTCACCTGAAACTTCAAGCTTTACACCGTCTCTTGCAAATAGGATTGACAGAAATACAGGTGGCCTTGTAATCGGGGCGAAAAACTTGCAGTCGCTTAAAATACTTAATGCAAAGATTAAATCAAGGGAAATTGAAAAATTTTATTTAACGGTAGTTCACGGAAAAATGCCTAAAAGCGAAGAAGTGTTGACCGCTTTTTTAACAAAGGACGAAAAGAAAAATCTTGTTAAAGTTACCGATAATCAAGTTGAAGGTTCCAAAAAAATTATAACCAAATACAAAGTTCTTGATTATTATGATGATGCATCGCTGCTTGAAATAGAACTTTTAACGGGAAGAACACATCAAATCAGAGCACACCTTGCACATATAGGCCACCCGCTTTACGGTGACGGAAAATACGGTATTGAAGAGGGAAGATTTCGCCAGGCACTTTACAGTTATAAGCTTAAATTTGCATTTGATGATGAAAATGAACTGTCTTATTTATCTGGCAGGGAATTTCAGGCAAGGGATATTAAACTTCTTGATGATTATAAAGAAAGGAAATTTTAATGAAAAACAAATTTTATCGTATCATTTCACCTGTTACCTTTCTTGTGGTGCTTGTGCTTGATATTTCGGTGATAGCATATGCGGTATTCGCAGTTAAAAAGCTTTTGGAAAATTTGAGCGTTTATTCGGTTATATTTGCAATAATCGACCTTTTCGCAATAGGGGTAGGTGCGGTTGTAAGCAAATATGTTATAAGCCAAGGCATTGTTTTTAATGAAACTTCGTTTGAATTTACCGCACTCGATGAGAATAATATTTTTAATTATGATGATATTGCAAGTATAAAAATAAATAAGGACACCAAAGCAAGCCTTAAAAAGAATTTTAATGACAGGCAGTCACAAATTATTATTGAAGAAAAAGACGGTAAGGTTACAACTGTTGACATAGGCTTGACATCAATGAAAAAGCTGAAAAAGATAGAAAATGAAATCTTATCACACATAAATGAAAACTGAACATTTTATATAGCAACAGGATTTTGTACAATATTAACAATTGTTTTAAAATTTCTGTTGCTTTTTTGTTTACAAATTGTTATTATATATACAAATACGGCTTTGCCAAAAATAAGGGAGAGATTTTATGGGCGAAAAACGCACCTATACGGGTAAAGAACTCGGCGGCTATCTTGTAGGTATGTTTGGTCAAAACTTAATTTACAATATCGTTGCAACAGGTCTTTACTTCTATTTTCAAAATGTAATCTGCCTGCCGGCTATGGCTCTCGGTTGGATTATGACTATCGCAAGAATTTGGGACGCAATAAATGACCCGATGATGGGTACTATTGTTGATAAAACCAAATCAAAGTGGGGCAAATGCAGGCCTTATCTTATTATATTTCCGGCAATTATAGGTTTAGTTACAATTTTAACATTTATAAACGGTAACTATGCCACAGCAAGTTCAACTTCGCAAAAGGTACTTATTGTTGCTTGGGCAGGTATTTCATATATTGCCTGGGGTATGTGCTTTACTGTTTGTGATATTCCGCTTTGGGGTATTACATCTCTTATGACGGAAGATGAAAGCGACAGAAGCAAGATACTCGGTCTTGCGCGTATGGTTGCAGGTATAGGCGGTATCGGCGTACTTGTTGTTCAGGTTGCGCAGGCTCTCGGCTCTGCATTCGTAAGCAAAATTGATAAAAACGCAGTTGATTATGATACTCTTGTTCAAAAAGCAAACCAAAAGGGCTTTATTGTTACAGTAATTATTATGACTGTAATTGCTTCTGTTCTTTTTGAATTTGCAGGCCTTTTCACAAGGGAAAAAGTTGAAAAAAGTGAAAAGAGTTATACTTTCAAAGAAAATTTCCAAATTATGTTCAGAAACAAGCCATTTAGGCAAATTCTTATTTCAGGTATTTTGAGAAGCCCTATTCAGCTTCTTATGATTGTTGCAATGACGCTTGTTACATATTACTATGCAAACGGTAATATTATGAATATTCTTACAACCGATGCTTCAGGTAAGATTACGGGCTTAAATGTTAAAATACTTGTAGGCCTTGGCTGTGTGGCAATCGGCCTTTTTGCCGGCCAGTTTATCGCAATGGGTGTTACACCGTTAATCATCAAAAAAGTTGAAAAGAAAACACTTTATAATATTTATTCAATTGCAGGTGCTTTTCCTTTTGCACTTATCTTTGTATTTTACAAAGTTTCAGGCGGTGATTTAACTTCTACTTTCTGGTCAATCATTGTTGGTATTTGTATGCTTGTTGCAAGTGCTGCTTTCGGCGGTATCAATGTACTTCAGTCAGTAATGATTGCCGACTGTGTTGACTATGAAGAATATCACAACGGTGTTCGTACAGATGGTGTATTTTTCTCGGGTCAAAGCTTTATTACAAAGCTTGCAGCGGGTATTTCAACAATCATTTCATCAGCAGTATATGCATTTGTAGGTTACAGCGGTGCTAATGTTGATAAACTTAACCGCGCTATTGAAAAAGGTGCAAACTTTATAACATATGACGGTGGTACAGGCGCCGGCAAATATGCTGAAGCAATGTTCTTCCTTATTTCAATTCCGCCTGCAATCGGTATGCTTCTTTCAGCACTTCCTACACTTAAATATGCAATGAGTGATAAAGAACACGAAAAAATCCTTGAAACTCTTGTAGAAAAGAGAAATACGCAGGATATAAAGGCTGAATAATAAAAAACGATACAGTCACTTGTGCCTAATTTCAAGTGGCTGTTTTTTATTGAATATTCTGATTATATAAGTTATATTTTTTAAAAACAAAAGGCAAATTAAGGGGAATTTATGATTAAAACATTAAACGGCGCATGGCTTTTTAAAGCTGTGGATGAAAATGAATGGAAAAATGCAACAGTTCCGGGTTGTAATTTTCTTGATTTAATGAATAACGGTGATATACCTAATCCTTTTATTTCAACTTATGAAAAAGAGGTAGGCTTTGTAGGTGAAAAGGATTGGGAATATAAAAAGATATTTGAGATAAGCGAAGCTGAACTTGATTGTGACGATGTACTTTTAAACTGCAAAATGCTTGATACAATTTGCGATGTGTATGTGAATTCAAGACTTCTTTTTGTGGGTCAAAACTGTTTTGTTGCTTATTCAAAAAGCGTGAAATCATTTTTAAATCTTGGTGAAAACGAAATAAGAATTGTATTTAAATCACCTGTAAATTATGTTCGCGATAAGTATAAAAAATGCCCGACTCCTATAAATTCAAATGGGCAAAACGGTATTGTTCATATCCGCAAGCCGCAGAGCCATTTTGGCTGGGACTGGGGTCCGGTTTTGCCGCTTTCAGGTATAACCAAGGATATTGAACTTCAGTTTGTAAATAACGCCAAGATTGATTATCTCGGCATAACTCAAAGGCTTGAAAACGGAAAAGCATTTGTAAGCGTTAAAGCTGATGTAACATCTTTTGGCAATTACGAATGTGAACTTGGCATTATTTCGCCGAGTGGGGAGGTTATGACTGCCTGCGGTGAAAATGCCGAATTTGTTATTGATAATCCTGAACTTTGGTGGACTTATGAACTTTCAGGCAGTAAAAATCAACCGCTTTATACCGTTAGTGCAAAGCTTAAATCAAATGGGAAAGTATTAGACGAGCAAAGCAAGAAAATCGGATTAAGAACTATTGAACTTAACCGTGAGCGTGATAAATACGGCAGGAATTTTCAGTTTATATTAAATGGCGTGCCACTGTTTATAAAAGGCTCGAATTATATTCCGGCAGATAGCTTTATTACTCGCTTTGATAAGCAAAAGCTTGATTATATGCTTGATGCTGTTCAGTTTTCAAATATGAATATGATTCGTGTTTGGGGCGGCGGATATTATGAAAGTGATGAATTTTACGATGCTTGCGATGAACGCGGTATTCTTATTTGGCAGGATTTTCAGTTTGCTTGTCAGGCTTATCCTTTTTTTGATGATGCTTTTCTTGAAAATGTTAAAAGTGAAGTTGAATACAATGTAAAAAGGCTTTGCAATCACCCGTCGCTTGCTGTTTGGAACGGTAATAACGAAATTGAAGATATGCATTCTGCTTGGATGTATATGACTAAATATGTTGAATGGACTGAAAAATTCTTTTATCACATTCTTGAAGCTGAAATCAGAAAATATGATAAATCAACACCGTATACTCCTACTTCGCCTGTGGGTGAAAAGCATAATTACGGTGTGGGCAGTGATAATGTGGGTGATACTCACCTGTGGGCAGTTTGGCACGGTTTAAAGCCTATGAATTATTACCGCAAGCGTATGACTCGTTTTTGCAGCGAATTCGGTTTTGAAAGTTTGCCGGATATGAAATCAATTGATATTTTTGCCGAGCATAAGGGTAACTATTCGCTTAATGATAAGGTGTTTAATGCCCACCAAAAATGTGCAAACGGTAATGATAAAATGGTTTACTATGTTGCTTCTCGCTTTAATTTGCCGAAGAATTTTAAGGATATGGTTTATCTTTCTCAAGTTACTCAAAATGAATGTATAGCAGACGCAACGGAGCATTGGCGAAGAAATAAAGGCAGATGTAACGGTTCAATGTATTGGCAGCTTAATGACTGCTGGGGTGTCTGCTCTTGGTCAAGTATTGATTATTACGGTAATTACAAGGCTCTTCAATACGGAGCAAGGCATTTTAACGCACCTGTCAGTGTATCAATTGAAAATACCGAAGAATACATTAAGCTGTTTGTTTTAAATGATTTAAAAGAAAAACAAGATGTTACCGTTACTTACGATATTTTTGATTTTGTTTCGGGTACAAAGCAAAGTGATAAAAAAGATGTTTCAATTGACGCAGCTAAAAATGAACTCGTTTTTGAACTTGATGTTAAATCACTTGCAAAAGCGTATGATTTAAAACGCACCGGTGTAGCGGTTAAACTTTTTAAAAACGGTGAATTATTGCAACAAAAAACTGTTCTTTTTGATAAAGAAAAGAAACTTAATTTGCCGAAAGCGAAACTTAAAACAAGGATTGAAATAAAAGAGGACAGGCTTGATATTACTGTTAAAAGTGACGCATATGCCCGCCTTGTTAAACTTGAAAGCGCTGATTCCGTTTTGCCTTTCAGTGATAATTTCTTTGATATTTTGCCGAATGATAGTAAGAAAGTGATGATTTATAAGGATAGCTCAATGTCACTTCGCAAACTTGCCGAAAGCATAACTGTTTACAGCCTTTGTGATATTAAATTCAGCAAGGATAAGATTGATACGCTTTTAAAGCAGGCTAAAGTATTCATATCTCCTGTTAATATTTCAAATGCACTTTATCACGGAAAAATCGCAAAAGATGTTGAACTGTGTGATGATTAAGGGGTGATTTTTTGCTCGATTTTATATTTGTCGGTTTAGGCGGATTTTTGGGCGCTGTGTTAAGATATGTGTTAACCCTTATTCCTACTAAAAATCCGCAGCCGTTTCCTGTAATTACACTTTTAATAAATGTGTTAGGTTCGCTTTGCATTGGGCTTATAGCACTGTGGGTGAGCAAAAATTCAAATTTGGATTCACGCTTGATACTGTTTTTAAAAGTAGGTATATGCGGAGGCTTCACCACTTTTTCGACCTTTTCACTTGAAACTGTCGGACTTATTAAATCGGGGCATATTGTGCTTGCACTTGTTTATGTGCTGTTAAGTACAGTGCTTGGTGTACTTGCTTGTTTTTTACCACAGTGTGCAGTTAAATAATATAATTAAAAAAGCGAAAGCTCGGTAACCCGAGCTTTCGCTTTTTGTATTTACTCTTCGTAAACATAATTATGTGGTTTTGAATATCAAGAAATAAGCTTTCTTTATCATAATTTCTTAATGTTGAATCGGCAAATCAAATATTTGTATAACCTAACCGATCGAATACATTTTTATACCTCTCTTGCATCCGAATCAATTTCTCCGTTATCATCAACCTCATATGCATCGGCATTGATGATAGGCGGTTCGATATTTTTAAGCTCTTCTTGTATCTCTTTTGCTGCTTTTTTTATTTGAATAAATGTAACAAGGTCAACTATTGCGTATCCCACAAGGCCGGCACCTACAAGTCTTACAAGCGCAACACTTGTGCTGAAAGGATTTATCATAATTACAACACCTAAAATAAGCACGGCAATTGAAAGGAATGTTGAAACACCCCAGCTTACAATACCGCTTGATTTAGAATAAAATGATGTGATTAAGTCAACGGCGCCGCTTATTGTGATAAACACGCCGAAAATAAACAGCAATATGGTAATTATGCTTTGATATTTAATGCATATTATAAGGCCGACTATAATGCACACTGTACCGGCAACGGCCAGAACGATGCTTTTTTCTTTTGCGAAGTATGAAATCCATGCTGTTACACCCAAAAGTATTGTGCTTGCACCTGTGAGTATGCTTACTACGGTTATTGATTTATCGGGCCAAGCAAGCAGTACAATTCCTATTACAAATGACGCTGTTATTGTGATTATTGAAAGGTTTTTAATTTTTACTAAAATTTCTTTCATAATTACACCTTCTTATTTTTTATGTATCTTATGTCATTACCCTCTAAAGTCAAAAGTGAATATTCGCCGGTGATTCGCGAAGTTATGCGCTGGTCGTAAAATTCCAAAAGTTCTTTAAGCGTATAGTTGGTTGAAATAATCGTCGGCAATTTTGCACCGATACGGGTGTTGATAATATTATATAGGCACGAAATGGTATAAGCACTTTTGAATTCTGTGCCTAAATCATCAAGAATAAGCAGGTCGACATCCAAGATTTCATTTTCTCTGTATTTTAAATTGTCGATTCTGCCGAAATTTTCGTTTTGCAAATCGCCTAAAATATTTTGTGCTGTACCGTAAATAACACTGTATCCTCGGTTGATTACTACATTTGCAATGGCGAGGGATAAATGGGTTTTGCCAAGCCCTGTGCCGCCTGTGAATAAAAGGTTTTTCGCTCCTTTGCTGAAATTAGTTGCATATCCTATGCAGCTTTCTTTGATTTTTTCTGCTCTGTATTTTGGTGATATGCCGCCGTTTTGGGCAATGTCAGGGTAGTATTCAGTGGAAAAGGTGTCAAATGTGCATTCTTCAATCGGTGCAATTTTTTCAATCTTATCTCGCTCAATTTCTTTTAATAGGTTTACAAAGCACTTGCAGCGCCTGCCGTTTATAAATCCCGTATCCTCACACGCAGTGCAGGTGTATTTAATTGCAAGTTCGTTTTCGTCATAACCGTTTTTCTTGAGCAAATTTTTCTTTTCTTCTTGCAATGCAAGGCTTTCAATTCGTAGCTTGTTAATATCAGCCTGCGGGTCTTTGCTTGTAAAAAAAGTTCTTGAAATATTAAGCCCGATTTGTGCAAGCTTTCTGTTAATTACATTAAGTTCGGGAATTTCGGCACATAATTTATCAATTCTGCTTTGTGCTTCAAGTGTTGCTTTTTCTTTTCTTCTGTCAAGTATATTTTGTGCCTTGTCATAAGTTTCAATTGAATAGGACATATTGCACCTCCTTAAATTTCGAAATTATTTAGTGCGTCACGCTCAATTTGGTCTATATCAAATGTCGGTTTGCTTGATAATTTTTCTTTGCTCTTTGCTTTGCTTTCTTTTTCGGATTTTGCTTTTTCAAATTCTTTTTGCTCTTTTTCCACATCAGCAGGAGTTTTAATGTTTTGCTTCTTCCACTTCTTTAATATGGAATTTATGTAACTCAGCTTTGGCTCCGGTATGTTTTCTTTCATAATATCTGATGCCAAAGTAATCATGGTAATATCAAAATCATTAAACCATGAAAGTACCATTTCCCTTTGCTTAATGGTTGGCTTTCTGTGCCTGATTCCCGTTATCGCAATGATTTCATTCCATATTCTGTTTCCACGCTCGATTTCGTGCAGCTTTTCTTCCGCTTCGGAAATGGAAGCTATGCCCTCATCACTCCAATTTTTTGCCATAGCGTTGATATATGAAAAACTTATGGACATTCCTTTTTGTTTTTCGTTTTTATAATATTCAAGTATCATTAAAACTACTTCCGGCTTTAATTCGTAGTAGTTAACCATATTTATTATTATTGCCTGCTCCGCTAAACTTATTGTTCTGCCAAGCACTTTTTGTGCTTCGTTAACAAGGTTTTTGAGTTTTTCGCTGTCACGCAGTATTGACACAATATCTTTGGGTGATAAATTTGGTGCAGAAATCGTTTCTTTTACCACAACCACATTTTTTTCTGCCGGTGCAGTTGCCTGTGGTATTTTGGTGCTTTCAACAATTTCACCGTTTTTTGATATTATGCCTTCCTCAACCCAAAATTCAAGCAAATTGTCTGTATCGGCAATTGTCTGGCCGAGTGCTTTGGCAATTTCGGCAGTTTCAGCCTGACCGTTGTTTTTGAAAATGTATAGCAAAGCTTTAAGCTGATACTCACTTGCAAGCTTTAAATATTCATCGACTACCTTGATAGGTAAATTAAAAATTCCGTTTTCCCAAACTGATGAAAACGGTAACGCTTTATATTCCATAGCATATTCCTCTTTCTTATTTTATATGATAACAAAAAAATGCATTGTTGTAAACAGATAAATAGTTACATTTTTTCAAAAAAGTCTTGACAAGTGCAAAGCTGTTGTGTATAATCAATCTTGCATTCGCGGATGTAGCTCACCCGGTAGAGCGCAACCTTGCCAAGGTTGAGGT